>Ga0099830_10000440_pt1 | contig 18561 bp, 17 predicted proteins | sample CZO8metaG_4_FD_79337 | JGI IMG/M metagenome (GOLD analysis project Ga0099830, IMG submission 79337) | Vadose zone soil microbial communities from the Eel River Critical Zone Observatory, Northern California, USA - CZOApr15con2H3.8 metaG | ecosystem: Environmental > Terrestrial > Soil > Vadose...
AGATTTTCTTTCGCTCTGGGGTGAAACGGCCCAAAATTAGTACCAACTTGGAAGTGAGAACATTTGTAAGATCACGAATTTCCTCATTGTTCTGTAACAAGTAGAGGAACTGGGCAAAATTTAGACTTTCCACAGTGATTGTAGGTTCATTGGCTTGGGAGATGATTAGGCTTGACTGTTTTGCACCTTCCAACTGCACCTTCCAGGCGGAGACTCCGTAAATAGAACAACTTGCTAGAGTTGCTTTAGAGAGATTCGCATCGTTGAGTACTGCCCCTGTGAGGTTCACCTTATTAAGAGTTGCCTCTGAAAGGTTTGCTCTGAGGAGGTTAGCACTTTTAAGGACTGTCCCGTTAAGTTTCGCCTTAGTAAGATTAGCTCCGATGAGATCAGCTTCAGTGAAATCAGCTTGGCAGAGGTCTGCTCCGATAAGTTGTGCGCCGCTAAGGTTTGCCCTGGTAAAATTTGCATTGCTCAGGATTGCTCCTGTGAGATCTGCTCCAATCAAGTTTGCTTCTATAAGACCTGAGTTACTAAGATTTGCGGAATTGAGCTTTGCTTGGCTGAGAATTGCTTTGTTTAGATTCCTATCTTGAAGTTTTGTACTACTGAGTTTTGCCTGGGATAAATTTGGGCGTATGTTTGACTGATCTTTTCTCCACTTATTCCACGACTCTGCACTTTGAGTAAGCCGAACGATATGTTCCTGATTTGCCATACTGTTTACCTCCTCTCCAACCTTTTTACCTTTTCAATAGCTAATTCCCTTGCTTTCTTCTCGGCAGGTTCAATAACCTCAGTTACAAGTGATGTAAGCAAACTGTTCTGGTCTTTATAAAGATGTGTAGGAAGCACCCAGTGATATTTCCCAAAATCAATGAACATAGCATATTTTCCTTTGGACTCTTCAAGTAACGGTTGTACTGGTACCTCAAGGTCTGGAATGATAGCTTGTAACTCTTGGGGGATGCTACTAGGGTCTGTGAGATCAGCAACGATAAAGCGAGAGAGATAAGCGAGTGTTCTAATCGTCTCCGTAAAATCTCGGCTGAGTGGTTTATCAAAATCGAACAACACTGGTGAGTAGTTATGGTGCCGCAGTTCTTCCCTAATGGCATCTAGGATGTCTTTACGTTCGTCTGTGAAACGACCGAGGATCAGTACGACTTTAGAGGTGATAGTGTCGATAACTTTGCGAATTTTTTTATTGTTGAGCAATAAGTGAATGAATTGAGCAACCTCAAGATCGTCAACGGTGATCTTAGGTTCATTGTAAGGAGTAATGATCAAGTTGGATTGAATAGTTCCTTCTAGGTTTACATTCCAGGCGGATATTCCGTAGATAGAACAATCAGTGAGATTTGCCTCTGTCAAGTTTGTCTCTACCAAAATGGCATTGCTGAGCTTTGCTCCGTTGAGGTTTGCATTGCTAAGATTTGCTCTGAAGAAAGAAGCTCTGAAGAGATTTGCGTTGGTAAGGTTTGCCTGAGTAAGATTTGCATTACTTAGATCTGTCATAGACAGATTTGCGTCGCTGAGGTTGGCCTTGCTGAGGTTTGCTCTATTGAGAGTCGCCTCTTCAAGGATGGTTCCCCTGAGATCTGCCTCGTGAAGAATTGCCCCCCCAAGAGACGCTTCTGCTAAATATGCTTTGCCGAGGTTAGCCTTGGTGAGATTTGTATAGAGAAAGTAAGCTGCAACGAGACCTGCTCCAAATAAATTTGCGTTAGTAAGATTAGCCTCGTTAAAAATTGCTTCTGCAAGATTAGCATGGTTGAGGTCGATTCCGAAGAGGTTTGCCTTCTGGAGATCTGCCTTGCTGAGGTCGGGTTGTATATCTACATTCTCCTTTCTCCACTTATTCCAAACATCGACTCCTTGTCGGAGAATATTAAGATGAGCCTGATTTGCCATTTGCCATATTCCTCCTTATCCTGAGGGTTTGAGAGTTGATTTTTGATGTTAAGGCTTCTGCCTTGTGATACCTTCGATACGATCAAAATCGGCATCGTAGGAGAAGAGAATATGCGAGTCTTGTTCTTGCATAGAACCAATGATAAGAACGTCGCCGAAGTCCAGTTTAGTGGAAGCATACAGGTCAAGCGCGCGTAAAACACTCTGCTGATTTTGGACTCGAAAATGAGGTAGGCGAACCAGTGGTGTCAACAGTTCCCGAATTTCGCTACGAGCTATGTTATACAGTCGACGAGAGGAAAGCACATATACAGCGTCAGCGATAACTGTATCAGGGGCTGCAACTGTCAGACTACCTGCTTCAATTTGCTCAAAGAGAGCACTTGCGGCAGCCTGCTTCTCTAGATCATCTCCTGTCAGAAAACGAATGATAACACCGGTATCAAGGAAAGGCTGCGTCATTGATTATTCTCGTACTTCGCTTTTAATCGATCTTCGTGAGCGATCTCTTGCATCTGCTTCCAATTCAATGCTTTGTTCAGCCTACCTGCTGCACCACGGAGCGAAGCTATATCGCGATAAGGAGGAACTCTTAATCGAACCTCTCCCTCTGACTCAATTACAAACGCAACCTTGTCATTTGTTTTCAACCCCAGGTATTGACGAACTTCAGCAGGAATTGTCACCCGTCCCTTGCTGGTGATAGTGGCGATGATTTTTTTCATGTTCGCTCTTATCCTCTATCCGTTTCTTTGGGAAGCTGAACAAATCCGGCTTGTGTGAAGTGGTAGTCGGTAGTGAGTGCTTCTTTCATCCCATATGTGGTCATTACGACAAAACTGCTTGCGTCGACAAGTGACCATTTTTTGTCAACACGAGCCTTCAGGAGTGCCCATGATTTAGCATCGAGCCCAGCATCGATGTGGATGATTTCAATATATGGAGCTGTTTTGAGTGCATCAATAAACGTGAAAATCTGATGACGTGCAATACGAGAGCGACTAGCCAGGAGTGGAACTAATTCTGCAATAACATAGTTCGTTGTTACGAGGATTCGGTGCTGATTGAGCGCGTGCTGATAGACTGCCCGCACGTCAAGATGGAGAGGATCATGGCGGTCAACCAGGTAGGCCCATCCAGATGTGTCGACAAACAAACTATTTCTTGTTGCCATCTTGCTCCCTATGATATCCATTTCCGACAAAGTATTCATCGTGCCGCTCAATCCATCCATGATCTTCGTCACCACTATCAAATGTGCCAATGAATGGGGCGAGCGGATCATGTGCTGCATCATATGGAGCTACATTTACTGACGTGGGGGAGTCTACCTGTTTAAGCTGCTCTACTCCATCTGTTACCAACTCCATAAGTACAGCGTCAGGCGTTTGTCCGCGTTGTGCGGCATAGGCTGCTATTTCGGCGTAGATATCGTCGGGAACCTGGAAAACGTGACTCATACGCTATCTCCTCATTAAGCTCATTATTGGCTATCGCGTTTGTGTTCATTTCAAGTTATTTACTGCGCCCTCTATCAGCAATTCTAGTATAGCAAGGTGTTTTCTGTCAATGATGCCTCATCATTTGGTCTGGTGTATTACAAGATTTTTTTCTTCCTTTTCACTTCCGCCTTCTGTTTTTCTTGCGTGATTGCTTTGCCATCTTGTTTTTGTTTTTCTTAGGAGAAGAACTATGTGAACGAAGTTTCTTGGAAGGCTCTGCAGCTTCCTGCATGGATTGAGCACCTTCGCCAAACAATGCGTCGAGACTTGAGCCTCGTTGTAGTACCTCTGTCCGCTCCTTCACGCCAAATGCGACTTGTACATCGTCCCATGTTCCTACCACGAATTGAGCGATACGATCCGCATCGAAAGCTTGTTTGATGAGCGGCAGAGCTTCTAGTGCCTTAAAATTTTTCAGAGCGAGAATGAGAAAGGCGTTTACTTCGGGGTCATTCTCAGCAAAAAGTTCCAATTGATGGGTAATTATATGTACACATTCTTCTTTGGCATCAGGATGCATCTCTGCAATACTTTCAATGCAGGCGATTGCGTCGATTTGTGCCGAGACTGTATGAGACTGTGTACCCATAAAAGCAGTTAGTGTTGGAATAGCCGCAACACCGATCAAACCATAGACATCTGGCAGTTCATCAGAGGCTATATCGCCATATTCAGGGTCTTCTGCCATAGAAATGAGTGGTTCAATAGCGGCCTTGGCGTGGAGTTGTCCAAGTGTGCGCCAGGCATGAACTGGTGCGCAGAATGTAGGATCGCTTGAGTTACTTGTGCCGAACCTGCTATCCGTCGCCAAACGGATGAGGTCAGGAATGTGTTCTGGCCCAAAACCCAGTTCCAGATAGTCGGGCCACTCTTTGTATGTAATTATGTCATCGCAAGGACCGTAGGTCAGTAGCTTATCTACTGGAGGTGGATAGCTATCCGTGTTCATAATTATACTTCTTCCGGCTCCTTCACAATAGGGTGTATCTTATGCGCAGCTTAAATAGCTCGACGGAGTCTTTCCATAGCCTGGGCTACGCTCTCATGCTGGTTGAAGACGGCGGAACCGGCGACGAGCAGGTTGGCTCCCGCCTGCACAACCTGAGAAGCCGTGGCCTCGTGGATACCTCCATCAACTTCGACATCGCACTGGAAGTTCCGGTGGGTAATCATCTGGCGAATATGTACGATTTTGGGGAGAGTTTCGGGGATGAAGTCCTGCCCTCCAAAACCTGGATTGACGGTCATGATGAGCACAAGGTCGATGAGCGAGAGGATATCTTCGAGCATGAAAGCCGGTGTCGATGGGTTAAGTGCCACACCAGCCTGTTTTCCTGCCATCTTGATTTGCTGGATAACACGATGCAGGTGCGGGCATACCTCCTGGTGTACGATGATGACATCCACCCCGGCTTTGGCGAAATCCTCGATATATCGTTCCGGGTTGGTGATCATCAGGTGTGCTTCGAGGGTCAGGCCGGTGCTGCGGCGCACTGCTTCGACGACCATTGGCCCCATGGTGATGTTGGGGACGAAGTGGCCGTCCATTACGTCGATTTGGATGCGTTGGGCACCGGCAGCCTCAGCCTCACGTACCTGCTCGCCCAGGCGCGTAAAGTCCGCGGATAATATAGAGGGAACAAGCCCTATAGTTGTCATTGTAGAGAACCTTCCTTATTTTTTCGTCAGCTTCGCTGCTGCCCCTGTATCGAGCATCCACACAACCTCTCCTTGTGGGGGGCGAACAATTTGCGCGGGGTACTCTTCGGGTTGGTCAGGGCCTTCGAGGACGGCCTGTACGGCCTCCGCTTTCTCGCTGCCGGTGACAAGGAAAAGGACGTGGCGTGCCGCGTTCAACAGAGGTGGGGTGAAGGTCAGGCGAGGTGGGGGAGGTTTGGGTACGGTCACGGGTATCACCAATCGCTGCTGCTCATGCAATGACTCCTGGTGTGGGAAAAGGGATGCAGTGTGCCCTTCAGGTCCCATGCCGAGCTGAAGCAGGTCGAAACTGGGTATGCCGTTGGTACCAAAGGTGCGCTGCATCTCGGAGGTATACTCTCTGGAAGCTGCTTCCCGGTCGGGCTGATCGGCTGGCATACGGTGTATCTGATTGGCCGGAATGGGTATCTTGCTGAGAAGCACCTCCTGGGCCAGAGCATAGTTGCTGTCCGCGCTATCCGGCGGCACACATCGCTCGTCTGACCAGAATATCTCTACTGATGCCCAGTTGATCTGATCGCGATACGGCTCAGTACCAAGCAGGCCGTAGAGTATCTTCGGTGTTGAGCCGCCGGATAGGGCGATAGTGAAGCGGCCACGAGTGACAATAGCTTCACTGGCGAGCCGCACAATATATTGCGCGGCCTGCTGGCTCAGCGTGTTTGTATCAGGAAATATGGCAATCTGCATAGATTTCTCCTGCGATAAATATTTCTAACCTAATAACTCGGCCATCTCTTGCAGCGTTTGCTCAAACGAGTAGTCGTGGCCGGTAATTGCCAGTTCATCATGGAGCAATTCGCTTTCCTTTTGCGCGGCTGCCAGGCTTACCGTTCGTTGTGGGCGTGTCTCATGCGAGAGTATGACAGAGGTCAGGACGTGATCTGGATCGCCTTCACGATTGATAGTGAAAGTAGCCTGCTTGCCTTCGTAGTTGCTGGTGAGGCGCACGAGACAGATTGAGCCGGGGCGCATATTGGACTGCACCTGGGGGCGAATATAAATATTGGCTGCCGCTGCCGTACCAGGTTTGCCTGCTTTACTACGAGGTAAACTGAGCACGCGCGTAGTCTGTGTAGCAGCGCGTTCCATTTGCCAGCGATAGGTGCCGCTGGCGGTATCATGGATGCCGCGCGTGCTATCGGCAGATAGTGACCATCCCAGACGTGCTTTGAGCCAGCCCGCGAGCAGCAGGGCGCAGGCCGGATTGGGCGAGACATCTCCCTGCTCGGTGCGTGTTTGTATAGCCAGAGGGGCGGCGGCATGTTCGATCTCAATAGAAACCACGCCCTCCAGGTAGGGGCGGTATTCCATCACATCAAAGAACTGGGCAATTAATTGTCGCCATGGCGTGATACGTCCCCAGTTCAGGTCGCTCAGGGCGCAATCTGGCGAGGCCCGGCTCAGTAGGGCCAGCGTTTGAATGTCTTGCTCAGGATTATAAAAACTGGTTGAGTCAACAATGACCCTGTTGCTGAGTTCAACGAGACGGCTGAACATCGTATCGTTGTCCGGCGGGTCGCCGATCCACCAGAGGTAGACCGGCAGGTCGGGTTTAAGCAACGGTTGGAGAATGTTGGCGATAGAGCGCACTGCTGCGCCCGTTGCCAGAACCGTGGTCTGCTCGAAGCAGTGACGCATAAGGTCTGAAAAAACGGAGAAGCAGCGCAGTGTCACCCATGTAGAAACAGCAGTAGGTGTAGCTTCGCTGCGATCAAGTATGAGCACGTTCACGCGCGCCAGGTGTGTACTGGATAGCTCGCGCAGTATCGCACTCGCGCGTTGTGCAGATTCAATATCAGGTGCGCAAATGACAAGGTTGAGTATGCTGGTACGCACGTCGGTATTCTGACCTCTACGCATATTGTCGGCAGAAATTCTCCAGAGCAGTGCCAGTTCATCCTCAACGTTGTTTATGAGTACCGGTTTTCCCGCCCATCGGAGGGGTGCCCCTTGCGGGTACCCTCCTGGGTTATTGGTGGCCTCCTTATTCATACAGCAATCCCTCATCGTCAAGAACAGCTTTGTTCTTTTTATTCATGCAAATACCCACTCCTAAAAGGCTTATGGGCGACGCCACCTGCGGCCATCTTTCCAGATATACTCATCGGCGATCTGGGGGCCCCATGAGCCGGATTCGTAGGTCTGCATGGTCTCAGGCGGCTCGTTCTTCCATACATCGAGGATGCCCTGTATAAAGGTCCATGCAGCCTCCACTTCGTCGCGGCGAGTAAACAGCGTGGAGTCGCCCACCATGCAGTCAAGGATCAGGCGTTCATATGCTTCAGGCTGCTCGCGCACAAACGAAGAGCCGTAGAAGAAATCCATGTTGACGGCCCGAATCTGCATCTCTGTGCCCGGTACTTTGGCCCCAAATTTAAGCGAAATGCCCTCGTCCGGTTGGATGCGCAAGGTCAGTACGTTTGGTTCAACCTGGCCGTGCGCCTCACTGCGTTTGAAAAGCATGAGCGGTGCCTGTTTGAACTGAATAGCAACCTCGGTGACCCGCTTGGGTAAGTGTTTGCCGGTGCGCAGGTAAAATGGGACACCTGCCCAGCGCCAGTTGTCGATGAAAATTTTCATCGCTACGTAGGTCTCGGTGGTTGAGGTAGGTGAAACGCCATTTTCTTCCAGGTAGCCGGGAACCTGGCGGCCCCCGACCCAGCCGGTGCCATATTGTGCGCGAATAGTATTGTTAATCACATCTCGACCAACAAATGGCTGCAAGGCGTGCAAGACCTTGACCTTTTCATCTCGTACCGCGTTGGCATCGAAAGCGATTGGCGGTTCCATCGCTACAAGCGTCAGCAGCTGCAGCGTGTGGTTCTGTACCATGTCGCGAATGGCTCCCGACTCTTCATAATAGGCCCCACGTCCTTCCAGGCCGAGGTTCTCCGCCACGGTTATCTGCACATGGTCAACGTAGCGACGGTTCCAGACCGGCTCAAAAATGCCGTTAGCCAGGCGGAAAACCAGGATGTTCTGGACGGTCTCTTTGCCAAGATAGTGGTCGATGCGGTAGACCTGTTCCTCGCGGAAGACTTTCGTCACCTGGCGGTTCAGCTCGCGTGCCGATGCGAGGTCATGTCCAAAGGGTTTTTCGATGATAATGCGCGTCCAGCCCTTGCGGCTCTTATTCAAACCCGCGGCTCCAAGGCGTTGGATGATTTCGGGATATTGACTGGGCGGCGTTGAAAGGTAAAAGATGCGATTGCCCGAAGTGCCACGCTCCAGGTCGAGCGCATTAAGCAGATTATTGAGTCTCTCGTAGCCTGCCGGATCGTGAAAATCGGACTGTAGATAGCGGATACCGGTGGCAAAGCTATCCCACACCTGCGGATTGACAGGTTTCTGACGAGAATACGCGTTGATCGATTCAAGTGCCTGCTGGCGAAACTCCTCATCACTATAGGGTCGCCGGGCGAACCCGACTACAGAGAATCCTGCCGGAAGCGGGTGCTCCAGGGCCAGGTTATAGAGCGCGGGAAGCAGTTTTCTGTGTGTCAGGTCTCCTGTTGCCCCAAAGATGACCATCACACACGGTTCAGTACTTTGTTTAATGCGTAGCCCCTCTCGCAGGGGGTTAGGAGCCTCGACTACGCTTCTCTGAGGCATTGGTGATCTCCCTGGTAATATATACTGGATATTGCCAGCCTGGCAATATCCTTACTTGCTTGCTTGCTTACTTACTAACTTTTAACCTGTTGCTGCTCAATGGTTTTCTGTTTGCCGGCAATGCCTTCAAACAGTTTGTGGAAGGAGTCGGCAAACTTCTGTACACCCTCGTCCTGCAGCTGCTGGGTAACCTGGTCGTAGTGGATGCCAATTTTCTCAAGCTCCTCCAGTACAACATGCGTTCCTGGAATGTCGTCCTCGATGCTATAGCGTACCCGTCCGTGATCGCGGAAGTTCTGGATAGTCTCCAGGGGCATCGTGTCTACAGTCTTGGGGCCGATCAGTTCTTCCGCGTAAAGCACGTCGCGATAGGCGGGATTCTTGGTGCTGGTGCTGGCCCAGAGTGGCCTCTGCTCATGCGCACCGTGCTGCTTCGGTGCCTCGAAGCGCGCTGAGTTGAAGATCTTCTTGAACTCCTGGTACACCAGGCGAGCGTTGGCGATGGCGGCCTTTCCCTCGAGTGACTTGAGTTTCTGCTGCTCGGCACTATCGCTGCTCGCCTTGATCTTATCATCGAGCAGTTTGTCAACCAGCGTATCAACGCGGCTCACAAAAAAGCTGGCAACCGAGGCGATGCGGCTGATCTCCTTGCCCTCTGCCAGTCGCGCCTCCAGGGCACTGATGAAGGCATCAGCAACTTCCCTATAATTCTGCAAGGAGAATATGAGGGTAATATTGATGTTGAGACCCTCGGTCAAGGCTCGACGGATGGCTGGAATACCGGCGGGTGTCGCCGGAATCTTAATCATCAGGTTAGGACGGTCAACCATCTTCCAGAAGCGGCGCGCCTCCGACAGGCTGCCCTCAGTATCATGCGCCAGGTCGGGCGAGACTTCCAGGCTGACAAAGCCGTCCTGCCCCTTGGCCTGCTCATAGATCGGGCGCAGCTTGTCGGCTACTGTGCGGATATCCTGGATCACCAGGGCCTCGTAAATGTCATTGGTGTTCTTGCCCTCTTTGATAAGCTCGTTCATCTGCTCATCATAGGCATGGCCCGCGCTGATCGATTTCTCGAAAATAGTGGGATTGGCGGTGACACCAACTATACCATCCTCGTCCAATAGACGTTGAAACTGGCCGGAGACGAGTTGCGAGCGGTCAATGTTATCGTACCACACGCTTTGCCCCTGTGCCTTGAGTTGAAACAATGGACTAGTCATTTAAGATATATCTCCTTTTTTCATATTGTCTCTTAGGGGCGCAATTTGTTACGCTCCTACCACTTATGATTAACACGAATGCCTACGTACTTATGACACAGTTGTATCATACTATTCTTCTTTCATGATAGCATGTATGGGAGGAGAGTACAAATATGTGTGGTAGTATTCAAATCTTCTCAAAAGGTGTGTGAGTGAGCGTGTGGTGGCTGACACCCACGCCCATCCGATTGCTCATGCTTGTGGTTCTTAATATGGTGGTTGGTTCAAACACCACTTTGGGTGATCCTGGCAATAATCTGGCCGGTATCACGCTCTCGTTGTGGTACAACACTTGTAACCAGCAGAACTTTGCCAGGATGGATATTTACTCTGGCTCTGCATTATCTACTGTGTTCCTTGCGGTCATACGGCAAACAGGACCAGATGGAGGGAAATTGGTGGCAGCCAATAACAATTGCCCGAAAAGCGGCGTCTGTAATAGCCCTGGCGTCTATTCCCCAAACAATAAATCACAGGCCTGGTTGCAGGACCCCTATGTGATACTCCTTACCGATAATTTTTAGGCCACCATCATCTGCAGTCAGGCATCTCGCGGATACATGTGTTTCAAAAATGTGACACTGCTGGTGAACGAAACAACAAGCGTAAAGCAGCAGTGGCGATGGCAGCCGCTTTCGGGGAATGGTGAAGGCAGTCCTCGCCCTGGGGTGGGGCTAATAGGTCAACCGGACTGATCGTTATCCATTACGAGGATAGTTAAGATAATAATCCCCGTATTCACCTCCGGGGTTTCCATGTTGATCCAGAAGTTTAAAGTACCCTGTGATATCCCCGCCTACTTTTATCTTACCTTCAAAAGAAAGGGTTCCGTCTCCCTGCCAAAGTGTTACCTTAAATTGGAGATTTCCATCACGAGTCACCGTTCCCTTGAAAGGGCCAACTATATCCAGGCCTTGAAAGTTACCCTGAATGTTTCCCTGATTCTGTTGGATGTTGGTCAGGTACATGCCTGTTTTTGTAAGCGTCATGAGGTCTTGAATACTGCCAGCATACGAGGAGGCGATGATGGGATAGATGGGTACCTTTTGGGTAGGCTTGACCGTAGGAGAGACCACAGTAGTCGTGGCAGGAGTCGCCGTTGAATGAGCAATGTTCCCATGCCTATGATATATCTGTGTATACCACAAAGACGCTGTTCCAATCAACCCGATAAGCAGCAGTGCAAATAGCATGGGGAGGAGTACTCCGCGCCTTTTCCAAAGAGCAACCTCTTGCCTGTTCTGTGAGGATGCAGTGCGAACACCTCTTTGACGTGTAGAGGTGCCCCTTGTGGGTACCATGAGTTCCGTTGCATGGAACGCCGGTATACGCGGTGAAGTCGTCTGTAGTATTGGAAAGCCAACAGTCAATTCTTGCCAGAACTCTTCAACGCTACTGAAGCGATCATCAAGGCTCATGCTCATAGCGCGCCTGAGTGTTTTGGCTATAGTTGTGGGTACATCTGGTGTGACGACGGATGCTGGTGTCAGGGGATCAATCCCCTTTCTCTCTGTGGCGCGGGAGACAGCATCGATGGGAACAGTGCCGGTCAACAAGGTATAGAACGTCGCGCCGAGTCCATAGATATCTGTGCGAGGGGTAGTCCCGCTCCCATATTGTTCCAATGCGGCATAGCCAGGCGAACCATGGCGAATAACGCTCGTCGTCTTATCTGACACATACTCCTTGGCGAGGCCAAAATCAACCAGCATCGCTTCTTCGGCATTTTCCGGCACGATGATATTGGCCGGTTTAAGGTCGCGATGTACAATTGGTGGGTTTTGCTGATGTAAATAGATCAATGCATCAACAATAGGAGCCATCAGAGCCAGGGCTACAGACAAAGGAAAACGTCGCTCTGGCTGCTCTTGTCGCAAGGTTTCCAGATTTTTCCCCTCGACGTAATCCATCAGCATATACACCCGCTTGTCTTGTTCAAACACGTTGTAGACACAGGGCAATGCTCGGTGATTGAGCCGCTTGAGAAGCTCTCCTTCAAAGACGAAGCGTTCGCGGTCTCGCTTGTTGGGGTCGATTACCTCTTTGAGAGCAAATAGGTTGTCTTTGACGCGCCGATCCCGAACCAGGTAGACAGCACCGAATCCGCCAGTGCCAAGGAGACCCTCTATCAGATAGCGTTCTCCAGACGGGTCTCGTATGGTGGTTCCAACCGCCAGGGTCATGCGTTCTTCTATCATACTGCACCTCATAAAAACGAGACGGATTACACTCCTTATTATAAACAATAACAGGTTGGATAGACAAGCTCAGGAGTACTAAATATTTGTGAAACCGCGTTTATTTTTCTTCGAATATGATGGATAATAATATGTGTGCTTGATATAGATGATGTAACAGCATAACTAGCTTTGAGAGAGAAAAATGCATTCCATAGATTTTTACAAGCATTTATCTCCAACGTAGCGAAAGAAAAAGTGCCAGGAGCAGTCCCCCTATGCAGCTCAGAAGCATAAGGGTAAGCCACCAGAGATGAGATAAAAAGCCTATTCCAAGTATGATGGTTAAAAGTAGTGCAAAGTACATGGAGATGAGGGCCGCGCCTTTGCTGGAAGAGTGAGCTTCAGGAAGAGGTTGTGGCGTATCTGCTGATGTTACTTGAGGTAGCTGTACCTCCTGCTCTGTGGCATAAGTATTCAACTCATGCCAAAATTCCTCGATTGTCTCAAAACGATCATCACTACTGATAGACATAGCGCGTTGCAGGGCCTGGGCTACTGCTGTAGGAATGGTCGATTCTAGCAGATGTGCCGATTTGAGAGGATCAGCCCCTTTGCCTTTGCTCCTTATAACTCGGGAGATGGCATCAACGGGCACAACGCCGGTCAACAGCGCATAGAAGGTTGCGCCCAGTCCATAAATGTCTGTGCGAGCAGAGGTCCCGCTCCCATATTGTTCAGGTGCAGCGTAGCCAGGTGAGCGATGACTGATGGTGGTCGTCTTATCTGCCACATACTCCTTGGCTGAACCAAAATCAACCAGCATCGCCTCCTCAGCTTTGATAGGCACAATGATATTGGCCGGTTTAATGTCGCGATGCACAATCGGTGGCTCCTGCTGGTGCAGGTAAATCAATGCCTCTACAATCGGGGCCATCAGAGCCAGAACCAGAGGCAACGAAAAGCGCCACCCTGGCTGTTCTTGTCGCAAGGACTCCAGGTTCTTTCCCTCCACGTAATCCATCAGCATATACACCCGCTTCAGCTTGTTATGCTCGAAGACGCGGTAGACACGTGGTAAGGCTCGGTGATCGAGCCGCTTGAGGATCTCTCCTTCAAAAACGAAACGTTCGCGGTCTCGCTTATCCGGGTCGATCACCTCTTTGAGGGCAAACAGGTTTTCCTTGACGAGCCGATCTCGAACCAGGTAAACTGCTCCGATGCCCCCCTTTCCAAGCAGACCTTCTACCGCATAGTGCTCTCCAGCAGGGCCTCGTATGGTAGCACCCTTCGGAAACATGATCTGCTGTTGTTGCGTATTGTACTGCATTGTGTGATCATTTTCGGGTTCATTAATAGAGAACGTCTTATGATTAATGCCCTACTACCTGTCCACCAGAAAAGTTTAACATAACGTTTTGTATATGTCTACCCGTTTGTTCTTAAGTACTAGAAAATGCACTGATACTATCAGGTGTAATGCTGATGTGTTTGTAATTCATAATACAAAGAAGAAGTGCTTCCTGGCACAAAAGATATCCAGGGGTACTACTATATTTGAAACGGCTCCCTCTATTGACGAAATCCCAAAAAAGGTATAAAAATATCATTAGGAATACGTATCGGTCGTTACCAGGAATATGTATGTACGTTCTCAGTGATAGAAGATAGTTCTATTGCAATTCGTGCATGTATGAAGGAGACGCAACAATGAAGATTACACATTCTCTGTCACTTTTAGTGCAACGCGTGTCATTGATGTTCAGCATCATTTCCCTTCTCGCGCTTTTTGGCTTGCAGCCGGCATTTGCGGCCAGCCAGAGTCCATCGTTTGTGCGTATTATTCACGCCTCACCTGAGATAGGTACTGCCGATGTCTTCGTGGATGGGTCCCCGTTGCTCAGTAGTTTTGCCTTCGGCTCGATTACGGGCTATGCGACCATACCCGCGGGGCCGCATAAAGTCCAGATTGCGCTGGTTGGCAAAGGTATCGGTGGCTCGCTGATTACGCAAACATTAGCGGTCAGTCCGGGTTTTGCCTATACGGTGGCAGCCATAGGCACCCAGCAAACAGGTCTATCGCTCGAAGTGTTCATCGACAACAATCAACTTACTCCTGGCTCGGCCAAGCTTCGTGTCTATCATCTTTCCCCCGATTTTGGACCGGTCGACGTAGCTACCAACAGTAGTACATTATTTACGGGAGTAAACTATCAGCAAGCAACGAATTATCGAGCTGTTAGTACAGGTGCCTACACCTTCGATGTCCACGCCATCAATCTCAATACCACCCTTCCCATAGCAGCAACGCTCAAAGCCAATACCGTAACCAGCATTTTTACCGTTGGCCTGTTTAATGGTAACCCAAAAATCACGCTGGTACCTGCACAGGTGAGCGGTTTACCAGGCCTGCCTGGAACCGGTAGTGATCCAAACGCACAACCCTCCCTTGTACATAGTTCACAACCCTTCTTCCCATGGCTCTTTGCCGCTCTGGCAGTGGTGTTTGTGACTACGAGTGTGGTAGCTCGCCGCCGGGCAGGGCGCCTGTAGATTAAGTGAGGTGACCGCTGCCTTCAGGCCGCCGCATTCGTGTATAGTAGTGGCGACCGAGCCGTATTCGGGGAATGATAAAGGCAGCGGTCGCCAGGTCGGGGGATACTTTTATGCGCATAGTCCGGTTGCTACTATGTCTCTTTCTCCTGGCGATAACCCTTTCTGTGGAAGGATGTGGTCTTTCGCCGACGTCTCAGAACAATGGGAGGACGGCATCCAGTAAATTGGATGCCGTCGTTCCAGAAAAACAGACCGTTAAGCCGGTAGGTACAGCAAGCCTGGTGGTCAATCCATCACGCTTAATTATTCCAACCATAGGCATCAACGCCCTTGTAGAGCCGTTGGGCATCTTGCCCAATGGTGATCTGGCAACACCTGTGCGTAACCCTTGGGAGGATGTGGGTTGGTACAACGGGGGGCCGCATCCTGGAGAACACGGTAGTGCAGTAATTGATGGGCATCTTGATCGTCCTAGAGGATATCCGGCTGTCTTTTGGCGTTTGCGTAATCTACAGGTTGGCAGTCAAGTGCTGGTAGTGAATTCAGATGGGAAAACGCTGCATTTTCAAGTTACAAGCATTGCTTATTACACTCCACAAAGTGCGCCCATTCAGGATATCTTTGGCAATAGCGGTGGCACCTATCTCAATTTAATAACCTGTGCAGGAGACTGGATTCCCACTCAACACCAGACTGCCTTACGGCTCGTTGTATATACTTCGTTGCAAAAGTAGTAAAGGGTAATCAATGCCTACGTGCAACACTATGGCCCTTTGACAAAGTCAAAGGGCCATAGTGTTGCACGTAGGCATTGATTTATGAGATCAGGTTCCTCTTTTCGCCTTCTTCTGTAACTCATACAACTTATTGATCGCCTCGATAGGCGACAACTCGTCGATGGCGAGTGCCTTCAGTTCTTCAACGAGGGGATGGGTCTCCTGTGCCAGCAGCGTCATCTGCCAGGCAGCCGGCATCGCCATATCTTTCATCGCTTTGCGGCGGGCTTTGGCGTCGCCCTTATGCTCTAACTCTTCAAGAATCTCCTCGGCACGGTGAATGACCGGGCGTGGGATGCCCGCCAGCTGTGCCACATGCACACCGTAGCTTCTGTCGGCTCCGCCTGGTACAATCTTGCGCAGAAAGACCACCTTTCCCCCTTCTTCTGTCACCGCTACATTCATACAACGAATGCGCGGTAACAACTGCGCCACCTCAACAAGCTCATGGTAATGCGTGGCAAAGAGCGTGCGCGCGCCACAGCGTCTATTGTTGTGCAGGTACTCGATCACGGCGCGAGCGATCGCCAGCCCATCATATGTGCTGGTGCCACGCCCAATCTCATCGAGGATCACCAGGCTGCGCGGCGTAGCATGGTGCAGGATATTGGCCGTCTCCACCATTTCGACCATAAAAGTGCTCTGACCCGTCGCCAGGTCATCCTGCGCGCCAATGCGCGTAAAAATGCGGTCTACCAGGCCAATCGTCGCCGCCTCGGCAGGAACATAGCTCCCCACCTGAGCCATCAGCACAATCAGAGCCACCTGGCGCAAATAGGTCGATTTACCCGCCATATTGGGTCCGGTGATGATGCCGATTTGCGCATCTGAGTTGGAGAGGTGTGTGTCGTTTGGGATAAAGGGCGTCTCTGCCTGCGCCTGCTCAACCACCGCATGACGACCGGCTACAATATGGATACTATCGCCCTCGTTGAGTTGTGGGCGACAGTAGTTATGCTGGGCGGCAACCTGGGCAAGGCTCAGGTAGACATCTATCTCTGCCAGCGCGTGAGCGGTATCGAGAATGTGTTCTGCCGCGTGAATGGCGATATCCGCCCGTAGTTGCGCAAAAATCTCGCCTTCCAGCTTGCCGATGCGCTCCTGCGCATTGAGGATCAGCGTCTCATACTCTTTCAAATCGGGTGTAATATAGCGTTCGCAGTTGGTGAGCGTTTGTTTGCGAATATAGTCTGAGGGGACACGGCTCACGTTGGCGTTAGTGACCTCGATATAGTAGCCGGGGCCTTTATTGTAGCCAACCTTGAGCGTATTGATGCCCGTGCGGCGGCGCTCGCGCTGCTCCATTTCAGCTATCCACTGTTGCCCATGCTGGGAGGCGTGTTTCACCTGGTCAAGCTCCGCATTGAAGCCGCGCCGGATCACCCCGCCCTCGGATGTACTCACGGGCGGCTCCTCGACAATCGCACTCTCGATCAACTGAATGACATCGTCATTATTGGCCAGTCTCCGCACGATTTGCAAGAGAGATGGCATCTGCACCTCGGCGTCTTCTGCGAAAGATGAGCGCACCTCGGCTGCCGCTCGCAAGCCACTTGCCAGGGCCACCATATCGCGTGGAGTAGCGATACGCTGGCGCACGCGATTGATCAGGCGTTCGATATCGCCCGCCTTTTTCAAGCTCTCTACCAGCCGTGCCTGGAGCAGCGTATCCCCCAGCAATTCACTGATCACCTGCTGGCGGTGCTGGAGAATAGCAATGTCGAGCAATGGCTGGCTGATCCAGCGACGTATCAGGCGGCCACCCATCGGACTGCGCGTCTTATCCAGCACCCGCAGCAGCGAGCCTTTCACCGAGCCGCTGCGCCCGGTTTCAAAGAGTTCAAGGTTACGGCGCGTATGCGCATCGAGCGTCATAAAACCGTTGGTAAAGTAGGTTTCCAGGGAGGTGAGCTGGCGCAACAGGCCCTTTTGCGCCTCTTGCAGGTAGGCCAGTACCGCCCCGGCAGCGCGAATAGCCAGTGGCAAATGTGTACAACCAAAGGCCTCTAAAGAATTGACCTCAAAATGGCTGAGCAAGCGATGTCGTGCATCTTCTTCCGCAAAGTAGCGCGCGTCAAAAGGCGTGATATGTCCGGCGACCCCACTCAGTAATGTAGTGAGCGGCGTGATATCGTCATCATCCTCGTCGAGATCGGGAACCTCGGCATTGGCATTGCCGTTGCTGCCAACTTTCGTCACCTTCTTTTCGTTCATCACCGTTGCCAGCCAGCGTCGTTTGCGGCTGCCCAGGTGATGGTAATGTGCTTCGATGATCACCTCGGCGGGGCCAACACGCGCCAGCTCCTGTTGCAGTGCCAGTTCGGGTTCGGGTGTACTGAATTGTGTCACCGCAAATTCGCCCGTCGTAATATCTACATAGGCGATACCCACCGCATCGCGGCCAGCTACCACTCCCGCCAGGAAATTGTTGCGTTTTGCCGCCAGCATGGTCGGATCAATCACGGTGCCGGGGGTGACGATACGGATCACTTCCCGATCAACCAGCCCCTTGGAAAGTGCTGGATCGCTGGTCTGCTCGCACACCGCCACGCGGTAGCCCTTGCTCACTAAACGGGCGATATAGCCATCGGCGGCATGATGCGGTATCCCCGCCATCGGCGATTTCTCGCCGCGCCCGAAGTCACGCCTGGTCAGAGCTATTTCCAGTTCGCGAGCCACAATCTCAGCATCGTCGTCGAACATCTCATAAAAGTCGCCCATGCGAAAAAAGAGGATAGTGTCAGGATGTTGCCCCTTGATATGCAAATATTGTGTGCGTACCGGGCTATGCACTGGATGTTCTTTTTCGTAGTCTTTGAATAACACGTTGTGCCTCTACTCCATCACCAAAAACGCCTGAACATTGTAGCTTATGGTATGACGGAGGGCCACCATTGTCAAGCCAGATCAGATATTTGGAGATAAGCATGCTCACCACTTCCGCTGGGACACTGGGCAAGTCCGCGCTGACAGACCCTTCGCTGCGCTCAGGGTGACAGTGCTTGACCCAGGCTCTTCCTGTCATCCTGAGTGCTAGGCA
>Ga0099830_10000456_pt1 | contig 18316 bp, 19 predicted proteins | sample CZO8metaG_4_FD_79337 | JGI IMG/M metagenome (GOLD analysis project Ga0099830, IMG submission 79337) | Vadose zone soil microbial communities from the Eel River Critical Zone Observatory, Northern California, USA - CZOApr15con2H3.8 metaG | ecosystem: Environmental > Terrestrial > Soil > Vadose...
GTGGATTTCAGAAGCTACCAGATGGAAGCGCCAGACGAATGGACCGAATATGAACTGGGGTCACTCATCCCTATTCGCGATGAGTTGATGGAGGGCGAGTAGTGTCAAGCTGGTCGTTTTGTGCGGTTGTCGCCCTGGCACCAGCCATTGTCACAAATCCGACTTCGTCACTCGTACCTCTCTCCATGCTCTGATGATCATGGTTTTCCGCCATGCCCACTACGAGCGAACCGCCGAATCTGTCTTCTTTTCGCTGCTAAATGCTGCATCGAAAGCCACGGTCGATGGCGTGAAGTCAGTTCGCCGTACGAAGGCCAGGGCGTCCTGAGCGCCCCATTCGCGGTCCATGCCCGAATCCTCCCACTCGATCGAGAGCGGCCCGGAATAGCCAATGCGATTGAGCGTGCGGAAGATTGACTCGAAATCGACATCGCCGTGTCCAGGAGAAACGAAATCCCAGCCACGCCTGGCTTCGCCAAAGTTGAGATGAGATCCCAGGATGCTCTTGCGGCCATCCAGGCGCCTCTTCGAGTCTTTGATATGAACATGGTAGATACGATTGGCGAACTCCTCGATAAATGCGGCCGGGTCGAGAAATTGATGGAGGAAATGGCTTGGGTCAAAGTTAATACCAAAGCCAGGACGGTTGCCAATAGCATCCAGCGCTTTTCGTGTCGTCACGAAATCGTAGGCGATTTCGGTGGGATGTACTTCCAGGCCAAACTTCACACCTTCCCGGTCAAATACATCGATAATTGGATTCCAGCGTCGCGCAAAATCCTCGTATCCTTTCTCGATTTCCGCAAAATCGTTTGGCGGGAAGGAGTACAGGAGATGCCAGATGCGCGATCCAGTGAACCCATTGACCTGGGTCACGCCGAATTTTGCAGCTGCGCGTGCTGTGTCCTTGAGTTCTTGTGCAGCACGTTGGCGCACGCCCTCCGGCTCGCCATCGCCCCAAACGCGGGCAGGAAGAATTCCTTTGTGGCGCGAGTCAATCGGATCGCACACCGCCTGACCGACGAGGTGATTGCTGATAGCGAAACACTTCAGGTTGTGCATGTTGAGAACATCCCAGTGCGATTGGACGTATTGCGGCTCATTGAGGGCCCGGTGCACATCAAAGTGGTCGCCCCAGCAAGCCAATTCGAGACCGTCAAAGCCCCATTGGCTCACTTTTTGAGCAAGCGTCTCCAGTGGCAGATCAGCCCACTGTCCGGTAAAAAGCGTTACTGGCCGTTTCATTGCCTTCTCCTTAGCCTGTGAAGATCGAGTGGTTCCGAACTTGCTGCATCAAGGCTAGAGGTCAATGGGTATCCACCGATGCTCTTTCATGGAACGGTAGGCGGCATCGATGATCACATTGACGATCACACCATCCTCGAAAGTCTCGCGGGGTGTCTGGCCACGAGCTACACACTCGACAAAGTGTTTCATTTCCTCGTGGTATCCATAGACACGTGCCTCGTCAGGGAGTGGGAAAATCCACCCGGTGTTCGATTCTGCCTTCTCGAGTAAATAGGTACCGGTTGAGCGCACGAAAGCGTGGATAGGAGTCGTGCGCGTGACATCGGTGAAGATACTGCCTTCAGTGCCATAGACCTCGTTGCGCAGATCGAGCGAACCGCGTGCAGTCCAGCTTATCTCGCTCTGGCCGAGCGCACCGTTCTCAAAGCGCAGCAGCACTACAGCATTGTCCTCGCCAGCAGTTTTGTCCGTATGTACCAGTGTATCACCCCAGGCGAGTACCTCGACAGGTTTGACCCCTTTGCCAATAAAATAGCGGGCCGCCTCGATGGTGTGGCAACCCATATCGATCAGCGCACCGCCGCCAGATTGCTCCACATCCCAGAAGTGAGGTGCATGAGGACCGGCATGTGCCTCTCGTGAGCGTACAGTGAGCACACGACCGATCGCTCCTTCGTCGATGAGAGTCTTGGCACGCATCACAGCAGGGCTAAAAACCTCGGTCTCTCCATAGCAATGGAGCACACCAGCCTGCTGCACAGCCTCTAGCATCTTGCGTGCCTCCTGGGCGTTGCGGGCTAGCGGCTTAGTACAGGTAACGTTCTTTTTGTGCTGAGCAGCGAGAAGTGCGGCCTCCAGGTGCAGATTGTTAGGTAGGGCAATAACTAGCAGGTCAACATCCTTATCGGCAGCCACAGCAAGCATAGCGTCACTGGAGCGGGGGATATTCCAGCGAGCAGCAAAATCAGCCGCTTTGCGTTTATCACGACCATAGACGATAGTGACCTGCTGATTGGGCACCTCGGCAAGCCCCTGCATGTAGAATGTGGCTAAGAAACCACAACCGAGTAGACCGATGCGAACCATGACAGTAGCTCCCTTTCAATTCTTTGTTGTTATGACCTTTTTCAATAATACCCTACAGGTTATTACAAATCAAGCGCCTCAGATGGGATTGTACCTGTCCCGTTGGCTGCGCGGGTGCCCAGTCACACGATACTCATACCGATCAGCGCGTGAGACAACCGTAGCAGCGGCTAGTGGCTCATCATTCGGAAGGTATGTCACGCGCGTGACGTACAAAACTGGAGCACCGGGTTCGACTCCTAGTAGCCGGGCTTCGAACATGGTGGCACTACGTGCTGTCACTGTATCCTTTGCACGTGCCAATTCAAGTCCGTAGCGCTTCTCCAGTGTCTCGTAGAGCGACTCGCCCTCTAATCCCTTTTCTGCCAGGTCAGGTACAAAGTGTAGACGTAAGTAATCAACCATGAGAGAAATCGGTTCTTCATTGGCATAGCGCAGACGTTGAATCCGCAGCACTCCCTCTGGTGCTGCGGGGTCAAGTTGCAATTCCTTTACTACCCAGGCTGGTGGCACCACCTGCAGCATTTCGCAATCGACGGTGCGTGGCTCGAACCCTAGCTCTCGCATTCTCTCGGTCCAGCTATGCAGGACACCGAGTTCTTGCGTCACCTTCTGCTGTGCAACAAAAGTCCCACTACCCTGGCGACGCACCAGCAGGCCCATATGTACCAGCTCGTCAACGGCACGCCGTACTGTAATGCGGCTAACCCCAAAGCGTTGCTCCAGTTCGGCTTCTGTGGCAATGATATCACCCGGCTGTAACTGCTCCTCTATCTCTGTCCGTAGCGTGCGTGCTATCTTCCGATACAGAGGTTCTTCAATGTCCTCTTTCATTGCCCACCATACTTGTCACTGGATGTTGCCCACGATTACAAAGGTCGCCTTACGATGGGTGTATGAAAAAATTGTAGACAATCACCGACCGTGTGGCTCTACCCCGCCCCGCGGACGCGATAAATCGGGTCCCTACGCCCCGCTGCAACAACTTTTTCATACACCCCCTTACGATTTTTCTTCTTGCCATGCTCACTCAACTCTATAATATCATATTGCGTGACTATTGGTCATGATGAATTTTATGCGTGTCTACGTTACAGGATTACAGGGCAAAATATGTTATAATCTATTCATGATGGCGCCGCCCTGACTAGTGTGAGAGATTAGCTTGATCATGACGTATATAACTCATGATATCTCCAACGCGAAATAGTAGCTATATTTTTCAATGTTGATAGGTTGAAATGGTAGCCACTGTACTTTGTTTCGGGAACCTGCAGCTTGATGTGTTGTGCCGCACGGTCACAGCACTACCTCCTCCTGGTGAGTTGCAGATGATCGACACCATCGACTTCGCGCTCAGCGGGAACGGCGGTAACGTAGCGGCGGCACTGGGCCGCTTGGGACTTGAAGTAGAACTCGCAGGCTACAGTGGCGCCGATATCATCGGTGAGCAGTTCCGCATTACCCTGGCAGCAATGGGAGTTGGTACTGACAAGCTTCTTCGCCACCCCACGGCCAGCACCGGCACCTCAGTGATAACCCTGTCTCCGGGTGGCGAGCGCAGAATAATCTTTGTCAACGGTGCCAATGGGTTGTTTGACCTCGAAGCAGTACCCGACGACTGGCTAGATAGAAAACGTGTGGTCTCGGTCGGCAGCGTCTTTGTGCTGCCACAATTTACAGGAGAGGCTGTTGGGGGCCTCTTTGCCAGGGCCCGAGCACATGGTGCCATTACTGTACTGAACATATGCTGGGATGCCACAGGCCAGGGCTTACCATTCTTAAAATCCGCGCTGGCGCAAGCAGACTACTTCATCCTTAGCTACGATGAAGGGCGCCATCTTACCGGACATACGCTGGCTGAAAGCATCCTGGATAATTTGCAAGCGTATACTCATGGAACCGTGGTGTTGACGCTGGGAGCCGAAGGATGTTGTTTGCGCTGCGAGGATGGCCCCCAGAGGATTCCTGCACAGGCGGTTGAAGCGACAGATTGTACTGGTGCTGGCGATAGTTTCGTAGCTGGCTTTATCGCTGGCCTTGTCCATGACCGCTCGGCATACGATTGTGCTCGTCTCGGATGCAAAGTAGCTGCGTTTGCCGTCACCGGTCCCGGCGCTTATCCACGCATTCCCACGCTTGCGGAGGTTGAACAGTTTGATACGCTACTACCTAATGTGATGACCTCGTATGCATCAAGGATTGGAGGCGATAGTCAGGAACCCAATCCCCTAAAAGGGGATGGGCTTGTGCGAACAAGCTCACCTGACCAGACTCAGCTCGCAAGAGCTCCGTTATGAACGAAATTAGGTACGTCGGGATGCGTCGCCAGTCTCGACCGCTACGGTGCAGCATTAAACAGGTCTACAAGGGTTAAGCCAGTGTGTTGCACGCTAAACCGTTCAGTAACATTGTCAAGGCGAACATTACCCCGGAAACGGGAGGCTCAAAGGAGCAATTCATGTCCCATGTTTTTGTCGTAGACACACACAAACAGCCACTCAACCCGGTGCATCCCGGCCGAGCGCGCCTGTTGCTCAAGGCCGGGAAAGCCGCCGTACTCAAGCGCTACCCCTTTACGATCGTACTCAAGACTGCCGTCGAAGCGGCTAGGGTGAGGCCTTTGCGCGTCAAGCTTGATCCGGGCAGCAGAACCACCGGGATCGCCCTGGTGGACGATCAAAGCGGTCAGCTGGTCTTTGCGGCAGAACTCTCCCATCGGGGGCAGGCGATCAAGAAAGCGCTCGACGATCGTCGAGCCGTGCGCCGCTCACGTCGGCGGAGACACACGAGATACCGTCAGCCGCGCTTCCAGAACCGCACTCGCCGCAAGGGCTGGCTTGCTCCTTCGCTTGCGAGCCGCGTATGCCATGTCATGACCTGGGTGCAACGCCTCAGACGTGTGTGCCCCATTGAGGCGATCAGCGTGGAGCTCGTTCGCTTCGATACCCAGGCAATGGAGAATCCAGAGATCGAAGGGTGTGCATACCAGCAGGGAACAAGAGCAGGGTACGAACTCAGAGAATATCTGCTGGAGAAGTGGGCGCGCACCTGCGCCTATTGCGGCAAACACAATATTCCCCTTCAGGTAGACCATATCGTGCCTCGTGTGAAGGGAGGCACAGACAGGGCAAGCAATCTGACGCTCGCATGTGAGAAGTGCAATCTCGCGAAGGGCACCCAGGATATCGCGGTCTTTCTCAAGAAGAAGCCAGAGCAACTCAAGCGTCTTCTCGCACAGGCAAAAGTACCGCTCAAAGATGCGGCAGCGGTCAATAGCACGCGGCTTGCGTTGTATGATCAGTTGGAGACGCTCGGTCTCCCCATTGAGTGCGGCAGCGGGGGACTCACCAAGTTCAACCGCACCACGCACAAGCTTCCAAAGACCCACTATCTTGATGCTGCCTGTGTGGGTGTGAGCACGCCAGAGACGCTCACCATCAGGGGCATCATCCCCTTGCTCATCACGGCCACCGGCCACGGGCGTCGTCAAATGTGCCTCATGAGTGATGTAGGTTTCCCACGTACAAAGCCCAAACAGAAGAATTTCAAGCATGGGTTTCGTACGGGTGATATGGTGTGTGCTCTCGTTCCCGCCCATCTCCAGAATGCAGGGGTGCATGTGGGAAGGATGTCAGCAAAGGCAAAAGGAGGTTTTACCATCGCAACTGCAAGAGGCATCGTTACCGATATTGGAAAGAAATATTGCCGAATGCTCCAACAAGCCGACGGCTACGGGTACTCCCAGCTCTATACGCCTACAGGCGCCTTTCTTTCCTCCCTCAGCCTGAAGGCATGAGGGTACCCAGAAAGGATTTTTATGGGTGACAAAGCCTACCGCTATGCTGGCTTACAGCGGGTGTTTACGCCTGGACTATCTGTTGCTGAAGCAGTGGAGCGGCTGCGTCGTTTCTCCTATGTAGAACAACGTTTGATGCGCCTGTTGTCCTCGCGCATTGTGACCATTCCACAACGCGACGTGAAGGTGCTGCTGGCACGCTTGCAGTATGAGGATGCATTGCATGCAGATGGTTGGCGCACTCGTATCGGTGAAATGCGCACAAACAAGAGCAAACTGGAAAGCGCGCCCGACCCTGCACTCGAGATTCTATTCGATGAGGCCGAGCACCTACCAGGGATGTATTCCTTCCTCGCAGTGGTAACACATGTGCTCAAACCGGCACTCTGTGCAGCCTACGACGCCTATCAGAAGGCGAACAATGACCTGGCGGACTACTCAAGTGTGCGCCTGGTGCGCCAATATCTGGTGGAAGAAGAGGAACATGTACAACTTCTCACTGCCGCACTGAATGATATCGAGCCCACACAACAGGAGCATCGCTTAAGCCTCGAATGGAAAGAATCGCTCACATCCTTCCTTGCTGCTGCTGGCGGCATCGATGGCACAGCTCCACGTGCTGAAGCCCGACCTCGTATCGCCTCAGTAGAGCCGTATCGTATTCCTCACGTTCTCGTTCGCGATACTATCATGCCTCGTGTTTGGGACTACGTAGTTCCGTCGCAGGAGGATGTGCATACATATCTTGACTATATCATGGGCCTGCGCCTCAGTGAGATCAACGTAGCAGAGGGACTGGCTATCGTCCTGTTTGAAACTCCCGCCATGCCCTGGAGCTTCTACCTGGACATCTCCCGCCATTGCTGGGATGAGATGCGGCACTCGCTTTTCGGCGAAGCAAGCATTGAAACCACCCACGCTAATGCTGCGGCTGTGCCTATGCGTGACTACGAAGGTGTCTTTGTGATGGAGTCCTCACCATTGGAGCAGTATGCTGTGCTTGGTCTGGAAGTCGAAGGCAAGAACATGAGATACCCCCCTGGCAAGCGCCAGGAGTGGGAGTATGCACGTGATGTAGCCAAACATCCATTGATGACCACATTCCAGGACTTCGACTGGGCTGACGAAGTGCTGCACGTCAACATCGCGCGCCGCCAACTCGACTCCTGGTTTGAGGGCGGCTTGAAGGCCATTGGCGCGTTTGCTAAAAGTGGCAAAGAGCACCGGACGGTAGTGAAGCATCGGCATCCGCCTACTCCTCTACTGCATCTCCAGCCGCCAGCGCAAACGGACGTGCCCTAGCGCTCCGTCTTTTCCCCATTATTGTTCTTCGTATCGTCGTTTTTGCAAGGTCCTTTATAGAAAGGAGATAGGCTAGCGCATCATCACCCAACCTTTTGGGGAAAGAGAAAGAGCGGGGACACCCCGTGCCCCGGCAGGAGGCTTCGCCCCCTGCACCCCCATTGCTTAACAGGTCTCTTGACTTTGCACCAGGTTCTACTTTGTACGTAAAACCATCAGCCCATAGCAACTTGTGTAGTTGCGTCAAGGAGGACATTCATGTCACTGAGTAATGATGGCAAGCATTTAAACGTAGTAAAGCGTAAGCAGTATTTCAAGTTCGTAGGATGGCTGATAGTCCTGGCGATTATCAGCGCGTTGGTAGCCGCTTGTGGGGGCACTAGCGCTCCATCCAGCAGTAGTAGTAGTAGTAGTACCGGCAACAAGGGTCCATTCACGATCGGCGTATCCAACGGGTTCGTTGGCAGTGAGTGGCGTACCCAGATGCTCCAGGACATGCAGACAGCAAATGCCGAGTACATGAAGGCAGGCCTGACGAAAGACCTGGTCATCCAAAGCGCAGACGTGGATGTGCAGGGACAGATACAGCAAATCCACAACCTCATCAACCGCGGGGTCAATGCGATTATCATCAATCCCAACTCCCCGACTGCCCTCAGCCCTGTGATCAAAGAGGCCACAGATGCGGGCATTGCCGTCGTTTCTGTTGACCAGGCGATTACTGCTCCTACAGCAATCAACGTGGTTATCGACCAGACCGAGTGGGCACGGATGAGTATGCGCTGGCTGGCGCAACAATTGCAAGGCAAGGGCAACATCGTTATCATCAACGGCATCGCTGGGGCCCCGGCCAATGAAGCCCGCTATAATGGTGTTAAGGAAGTCCTGGCGCAGTACCCCGGCATCCATGTATTGAACGTGGTGAATGCCAACTGGGACGAAGCCACTGGACAGCAAAAAATGGCGGCCATCCTGGCTTCACAAACTCACATCGACGGCATCTGGTCCCAGGACGGTATGGCACAAGGCGCTTTGCAAGCAGTTCTCGCCGCTAATCTACCTAAGTTGCCCATCATGGTCGGCGAGGCCCGTGCGGGATACCTGCAACTCTGGGCGCAGGTCAAGAAGGCCCATGCTGACTTCACCTCCTTTGGTGTGGTCAACCCTCCGGGTGTTGGTGCCAGCGGCCTGCGTGTCGCCGTGGATCTGCTGCTAGGCAAGAAGCCCAAGTCAAATGAGTTGCAAGGTCCTAACCATAACACGCTGTTCGTACCCATCCCTGGCACGGTCAGTGATGCCAACTTCGATACGGAGTATAATATGGTCAAGAACTTGCCGGCGGCGTATACACTGGATGGCAGTATCACACGGCAAGAAGCTGACGCGTTCTTTCAGTAGTTGACAGGTAACTCATGGAGATATCTCTTGCTGCTCAGCACCTGGTCAAGCGCTATGACGCTGTGGTTGCACTCTTGGATGGTAACCTGGACGTCCAATCCGGCGAAGTGCTGGCGTTGGTAGGTGCCAACGGGAGCGGGAAGAGTACACTCAGCAAGATTATCACCGGAGTAGTTGCCCCTGACGAGGGGCAACTACTTCTTGATGGTCAGAAGGTGCGCTTCTCCTCTCCTCAAGCTGCCCGGAAGAATGGGATCGTAGAGGTCTATCAGGAGCTAAGCCTGGTCCCGGATATGACGGTGGCCGAAAACATCTGGCTGGCGCATGAACCGCTTGCGTGGTCAAAGATAGTGCGGAACCGAGAGATACGGGCGCGCACCGGTGACCTGCTCGACCTCTTCGCTGGAACAACTCAGCCCTCGCTACGGCCAGATGCGCTAGTATCTACTTTGCCGCCTGATGAGAAGCAGATCGTCGAAATCCTGAAAGTGCTCAGCCTTCAACCCAAGATTATGATCCTCGACGAGGCCACGGCAAGCCTGGATAGTCGCCAGGTGAATCGGCTCTTTGAACTTATAGAGCAGAGGAAGGCTCAAGGCATGGCCGTGGTGTTTATCTCCCACCGCATGGAGGAGATCTTCCGCGTGGCTGACCGGGTCACAGTATTACGCAGTGGAAATACTGTGGGTACAGCCCCACTCGATCAGATCAGCCAGCAGGAGCTGGTGAGTATGATGATTGAAACCGAGGTGGTGTCACGCTACATCAAGCAGCATGAGGAAGCTAAATCGTCTCCCGTGCGGCTCAGCATTGAACAAATGCGCACCCCGGTACTGCGAGGTGTGAGTCTGAGTCTACGGGAGGGGGAGTTGCTTGGCCTGGGTGGTTTGCGTGGTCAGGGGCAGACCGATATCCTCCTGGCATTGTTTGGAGCAATGCCTTTTGAAGGCAAGGTAACGCTCTCCGGTCGATCAGTCCATTTCACCCACCCGCGGCAAGCGATACGAGAAGGGATTGCCTTTGTCCCTGGGGATCGTGGAAGCGAAGGCTTGCTGCCCGTACGCTCCATTCTAGAGAACCTCCAACTACCTTCCTGGCGACGCTATGGCCTGTTACTACGGCTAACCAAGGCGCGCAAGGATGCCACTACAATTGCACGTAGGCTGAACCTGGTCATGGAGTCACTGAATGCTCCCGTGACCAGTTTGAGCGGTGGCAACGCACAAAAAGTCGTGCTTGGGAAGTGGCTGCTGCGTGAACCGAAGGTCTTGTTGCTCGACGACCCTACCAAAGGTGTGGATGTGGGGACAAAAGGAGAGTTCTACAAGCTCCTTTCGGAACTGCGAGAGGCCGGAACGTCTATCATTCTTTACAGCAGTGAAGATGAGGAACTGCTCGGTCTGTGTGACCGCGTGATCGTCTTGCACGATGGACAGGTGCAAGCAGAACTGGCTGATACAACGCTGACACGCTCCGAGCTGGTCGCTGCCAGTATGGGCACAGCACATGGAGGAGCGGCATGATCAGGATACCAATAGCCAATACCATTCAGCTACAGCGCATCGCGCTCAGACAGTCCTACCTGTTTGCATTGTTGCTGTTAATTATTGCGGTAGCAGTGAACGCCGCGTTGCAACCAGATTTCTTCCGCCCGGGCGTGCTCAGCGACAATTTGCAGTCCTTTCTACCCCTCATGCTGCTTGCCGCCGGTCAAACGATCGTCATCATCGGCGGAGGCGTAGATTTATCAGTCGGCGCGATCGTCTCGCTTGTCGACGTGGTAGTGGTGCGAGCGATGGGGAATAGCCCAAGTGCATCACAGGTGCTCCTGGCAATAGCGCTGGGGCTCGCCAGTGGAGTACTGGCCGGCGTGGTCAATGGTATCTGTGTCGCGTACCTGCGCTTCCAGCCAATTGTGACTACTTTTGCTTCGAGCTTTGTGTTCTCTGGAACGGCACTCCTGGTGATGTCCAGCCCGGGAGGCAACGTGCCGCCCAGCCTGGTAGATGCCTACCAGGCGAATTTGCTCGGATTGCCCGTAGTGCTCTGGGTGATAGCAGCGGTGCTGGTTCTGTGGAACTTTCTGCGCTCCACCCGCTATGGTCGATATCTGTACGCGGTGGGCGGTCAGTCAATGTCTGCATATGTGACAGGAGTGCCCGTCTCCCTCGTCCGACTCAGCACATACATGCTCTCAGGACTTATGGCGGCGCTCACTGCGGTGGCATTGGTGATGAGTACAAATACAGGTGACCCGCTCATTGGGGCGCCAATGACTTTGGAATCGATCGTCGCAGTAGTACTGGGAGGAACGCGCTTGAGAGGCGGACAGGGCGGCGTGGCTGGTTCGCTCATCGGCGTAATCATTCTAAGCCTGATCCTTAATATTATCTCCTTTGCCAACGTCCCAACCTGGTGGCAGACGCTCGTAAACGCTTTAATTGTACTGCTGGCGCTGACCGGTCCCGGCATCGTTGCTCTTGTACGAAGGAAGCTATCATGAAACGCCTGAAGCTGAGCCCGGTGGTGATTGCATTGCTGTTGGCCATTGGACTGTTTGTGCTGGGAGGGCTGGTGCATCCAGGCTTTGCAAACTACTCCCTGGCGATCAACATTCTCCGTCTCGCAGCCTTCCTGGGAGTCGTCGCGGCCGGTCAGACACTGGTGATCATCGGCGGAGGTGAAGGGATCGATCTTTCCGTTGGATCGGTCATCACCCTGGGAGCAATTCTCGTCTACCAGATTGCCAACGGCAGTGACCAGATGGTACTTCCTGCCCTGCTTGTGGCATTAGCCGTAGGGGCGGGCATCGGGGCTATAAACGGCCTGGGTATCACATTGCTGCGCATCCCACCGCTTGTAATGACGCTTGGCATGGCAGGGGTTGTGCAGGGGCTGATCCTGGTTGTAACTCAGGGAAAACTTACTGGAGCCACAGCACCAATCATGGTTACCCTGATAACAAGTCCGCTGGCTTTCGAGATCCCGGGGGTGTTGCTGGTGTGGCTGCTTTTGGGATTCGTTATGTGGGTACTGCTTGAGCGAACTGTGTATGGCAAACAACTCTTTGCGATAGGGGTGAATCGCACCACGGCGAAACTTTCTGGAGTACGTGTTCCTGCAGTGCTTGTGCTTACCTATGCGCTCAGTGGTCTGTTAGCTGCGCTGGGAGGATTCGTGTTGCTCGGATACACACAGCGTGTATTTCTTAACCTGGGCGCTGACTACACGCTGCCTTCAGTAGCAGCCGTCGTCGTGGGTGGCACCATTCTCGCTGGTGGTCAGGGCAGCTACTTCGGGACCATGGCCGGAGCGCTCGTGCTGACGCTCTTGTCGAGCCTGCTCACTACATTGCTGTTACCAGAGTCTGTGCGACAGATCGTGTTCGGCGCAACTTTGCTGCTACTCCTCTCCGCTTACGGGCGGCAACAAAGGCTCAGAAATTAGCGCTTCCCACACGCTACGGAAGCGCTAAGGTGTATCCAGTTTCTCCTGCGGGACGTGGCTGGTCGATCCCCTACCAATGACGAGGGTCGGGGCGGTGATTGTGGGCAGGTCTCTCCACCAGGAGGGATCTGGGCTGCGGAGTTGGTGAACGATCGGTTTGACCAGTTGCCAGTCGAAAGGAACGGGCCCTGGAGGGTCATCAGGAGGATCGGGGAGAGAGATACTCCAAGGTGGAGGCGTGTCTTCGATGACCAACCGTTCAACTCGATCGGGCCACCGCTCGGCGAAGAGGAACGCGACCGTACCGCCCATCGAGTGACCAATCAGCGTGAAACGATCGAGAGAGAAGGTATCGGCGATGGCGTCCGAGCGCAGGCTCAGCACCCGCACCCCGCGCTGCCCAACCTCTTGCCCGTCAGCGTGCGGGACAGAGCCTGAGACCGCGGATCGATGAGCAAACTGTCAGCGTTCGACCTTCTTCAGGTACAACACGGCAGGACCGGCAGCTTCAAACGGAGCGCTGAAGCTGATCGTGGTGGAGCTCTCGACCGTCACCTTGTCTGCCTCCACCGTCTCACGGCTGTTGACGCTGTACCACTGGACCGTATAGGTGCCAGCAGCCAACGTCACGGTGAACGGATCAGCCGTTTCGCTGGGCTCGAGGACGAGGTACTCCTTGCCAGGATCCGCGAGCGCGTACCCGGTCGAGCTGAGATCGCCGCGAGGCTCTATCTCGATGAGCTTCATCCGCTCCGCGAAGCGGAGCGTGTCGCCCATCGCGTAGCGAGCCGGTTCGAAGGATTCGTAGGAGGGGATCCCCAGCGACGGATCGAGCGGATTCACGACGTCGATGATCCCGAAGTCCATGAGGATCGGGTTGTGGCCGCGGAGGAAGGACTTCCATGCCCACAGCGCGTCGCCCATGCCCGGGGCGTAGTGGTCCGTGTCGGTGATCACGACCTTGGTGCCGTCGTTTGCGGGCGGGTTCGTGAACCATCGGGCGGGAGGTGGAGCGTCGCCTGGCTGAGCGGTGAAGACATGGTCGTCGAATCCGGGTGAGATCCAGTCCGCGGGGCTGTTGAACAGCGGGTCGTTGACTTTGCTCTGGTCCGGGACGGGGTACTGCATCGTCATCCCGATGGGGTGCTTGTCGTACCCCATCTGCTGCTCGTACTGCTTGACGAAGTCGATCACCCAGTACTGCCACTGCGTGGAGTCGCCGACCGGCGTCGGGATGGACGACCCGTCGGGGAGCTGAACGAACTCGGCGTTGTCTCCTGACGACTCGTTCGCGACCTCGTAGAGGACGTTGGGCAGGTCGTGGACGGTGTCGACGACCTTCCGGATGTACGCCCCCTGGAGCGCCTGGACGTGCGGGTCGAGCGGGAGGACCTGGTAATCGACGATCGAGGTGATCCCGATCTCGTTGATGTTGTTGGCGGCGTGGAACGGATGGCCCTCGACATTGTCAGGCGCCGGGCTGAGGTGAAGGCAGAAGCCGTCGAAGAGCATCACCGCGACGTAGATGTCCTCGTTGCCTGCGGCGATGACGCGGTCGCGGAGTCGGTCGAAGTAAGCCTGATCGAACCTGGAGAGGTCGAACTTCGGCTTCCCGTCCGTTGCCGCTCCCGGTCCGGTTCGCGACCACGGCTGCGGCGTCATGCAGAGGTGGAATCCGCCGCCGGGGGACTGGGACTTGAAGTGCTCCCAGCGCCAGAGCCGGATGAAGTTGTGCCCGTGGTCCTTGAGGAAATCGAGGTACGCGCGGTAGTCGTTCTGCTCCGGCGTCTCGGCGCAGGACGTGCCGGGCCCGAGGCCGTCGTGGAAGTTGTTCCAGATGTGCGAGCCGGTCAAATAGACCGCCTTCCGGTCGGCGGCGTTGCCGGATGCGACCGTGAAGTAGCGTGGGTTGGCCTCCGAGACCACGAGGGGTCCGGCAGCGGCGTCAGGTCCGGTCAAGGGTCCGGACAGGAGCTTCAGCTTGGGATCGGGGGCGAGAGACGGCTGAGAAGATTCGCAGAAGCAGAAGCTATCACCATGCGCAAAGTAGTTTCATGCCTTGACAGCTATATAACGAATATGGTATATTCGTTCTATGATGACAACCTTTGATGCGTTGGCCGAGCCAATGCGCAGGCGTATCCTGGATTTGCTGCGCGAACAACCTCGCTTAGTGGGCGAGCTGGTCGAGCTGCTTGACATAAGCCAGCCCGGCATCTCGAAGCACTTACGTGTGCTCCGAGAGGTGGGCCTGGTCCGTGTGCGCCAGGATGCACAGCGGCGTTGGTACGAATTACGTCTCGAACCGCTGGCCGAGATCGATGCCTGGCTGGAGCCATATCGGAAGCTCTGGGGCGATCGTCTTGATGCCCTGGAACGTCACTTGAACGAGAAGAAAGAGGAGTAATCTGATGTCCACGCCGTTTCACTCACAAACTTCCCACAGTTCCGCTGATGGTATTGTCGAAACGCATGGTGGTTCTCATGTTCTACGCTTCAAGCGCTATCTCCCTCATTCCATCGAACGGGTTTGGGCGGCCATCACCGAACCAGAGCAGCTCGTTGCATGGCTGGCCGAGGCCGATGTCGACCTCTCCAAGGGGGGGCGCGTGCAACTACGCTGGCTCAACACCGATGAGCACGGGAACTCCACCGTCATGAACGCGACCATTACGCAGCTCGATCCACCGCGACTGCTGGAGTACGCGGGCGATATTCACGGGGTACTCCGTTGGGAACTGCAAGAAGTGGCCGACGGCTGCATTCTGACCTTCAGCAGCACGCTTCCCGCTCCCCACACTCGCCTGCGCGAAAATCTTGCTGGCTGGCACGTCCATCTCGACTTCCTGGCGGAGGCTCTGGACGGTCAGGTGATCGATTGGCCCGACTTCCCGATAGATCGTTGGACCAGGCATTACGAGCGCTATTCCCGGGCCGTCGTGTGAATGGCTCGGTCTCACAAGCAAAGGCGAAAAGCCGCGAGAAAGAGAGAGATCCGAAATGCAAGAAGGAAAAAGAGCGCTGTCGCCTGAAGAGATAGAACGCGGACAACAGCAGTTTTCATGGCAGTCGGAAGATGCGGCTTCGCACTGGGCACAGCAATCTAGGTGGCGTGAGAACCTCTTTGGAGAGGCCACTCGGCTCATGCTCGAAGCAGCGGAACTCGGCCCAGGAGACCATGTTCTCGATATTGCCGCTGGAACAGGTGACCAGAGCCTGTTTGCCGCACGAAAAGTAGGATCAACAGGGACGATTCTGGCGACCGACATTTCCGCAGAAATGCTCAAAGAGGCCGCGCGCCTCGCAGAGCAGGAGGGATTCACCAACATTACAACTCGTGTAATGAATGCGGAGCAGCTTGATCTGGCAGATCAGACATTCGATGCGGTCATCTGTCGCCTCGGTCTGATGCTAGTCCAGAAGCAACACCAGGCGTTCCTGGAGATGCGGAGAGTGCTCAAACCGAATCGAAAACTCGCGGCACTGGTCTGGTCAACACCAGACCGTCATCCTCTCCTGTCGATACCACTGGCTCTTGTCGCAAAATATGTCACGGTGCCCTCTCAGACGCCCAATCCTTTTTCTCTGGCAGGGCCTGCCGTCTTTGAGCAAGCACTCAGGGAGGCTGGTTTCCGCGAAATCAGCATCCAGGCCATTCCAATCCAGTTCCATTTCGCCTCGATAGATGCATTCTTCCAACAAATCCCAAACAACCCGGTGACCAACGCGATGGAACAACTCAAGCCACCAGATCAGCAGCGTTTACAGGAAGAAGTCGAGCAAGCATTGCGCCAGTTTGAAGGACCACAGGGTCTGGTGTTTCCAGCAGAGATGCTCCTGGGGGTGGGAACCAGATAGGGCAGAGCCCAAAAATGTGAAGCTGCATTTAGGAAAGGATTTATATGCAAAATCATCAACCAATTTGTCCACCAGATCTTTCATCAAGCCCGTTTCGCTTTACCGTCGAGCGCGTCATGGAGGCACCGCCTGACGTCCTCTATCGGGCATGGACTGAGCTGTTCGATTGCTGGTTTGCAACGCCTGGAACGCTTTTGATGAAGGGCGAGGTCAATGCCGTCTTCTTTTGGGAAGTCCATCATGAGGAAATCGCTATCCGCACTACGGTCGCTTCCTCAGGCTGGAGCCCGACCAGCTCGTCGAACTGACCTGGCTCACCGGGCAGACGGGAACGAAAGGAGCCGAAACCGTGGTGACGGTTGAGCTTGCACCAGAGGGGACTGGAACACGATTACGACTTACCCAAGCGGGCTTTCTGGACCAGGAATCGAGGGATGTCCATGAACAAACATGGCCGGGAGTCCTTGCGCACCTCGACGAGCAGATGGTGCGGTGAACGTTTCCCCAACGTATGGGCCCTCGGTTACGCCGAGGCCCTCGGCGTCTTCAGACTGGCATCTGCGCAGTGCTCTTCGGGACTCATTTTCTCGAAGAGCTAGAGGCGCTCACGCGATCGTCGAGTATGGCTGGGCAATGGGCCATTTCGGATCTCTATGAGGAGATGATCGCAGTGGAGACAAAAACCGCAGCGTGAACTGTTCGGAGCCGCACATCCAGATGCAACCATCGAGCGAATGGTAGGGAAGATCTTCAACCTTGATAAAGGAGACGAGCGGTATGGCCGCGAAAACGACCGCGCCCTCCCGCAACGGTGCAACAGTCACTCGTTCCCCAGCGTTTCACGTGCTGGCAGTGTGGTGGGACCTTGTGGATGGCCTAGATCTGTGGAAGCTCTAGCTGCTTCCACATGTGCAATTTCTTCACTACACTCGCTCCTGCATTCCTCTCACTCCTTTCTAGACCGGCTCGGCTACCCTACTTTCCTCCACAACGCGCGCCCAGCCAAGGAGTGCGTTGGATACTATCGTGTTGCAGTTGCTTCCCGATTTGAAGCGACGATTGGAGATGCGCAAGCTGCGATGCATATCGTCATACTTCGTTCCTAGCAGTATCCGCATCAGCAGGTCTGGCAGAGGCCGCAGGTGCTTGCGCCCGACCGCCTGGGCTACCGCATCGAACAGATCAGCACGTCTGAGCGGTTCGTCGTCGACAATATCGTAGATGCCGGAGGGAACCGGTTGCGTCAGTGCGGCGACGATGGCGCTGGCCGCATCCTGAACCCAGATCAGCGGCAGGTAGGCAGCGCGTGATCCGGGGAAGGCGGCGATCCCTCTGCGGGCGTAGCTGAGGAATTCCCACGTTGCGGGTGACTCCGGTCCATACAACGCTCCCACCCGCAGCGAGATCCCGCGACGCTCGTTTCCAGCAAAGCTGGCGACAGCGACCTCGGCATCGAGCGTGGAGTGGAGTGTGGCAGCAGGCTGGACCGGCGTGGTGCCGGCATCAATCCACCTGTCCCCACTGTCCGGATAGACAAAAGCAAAACTGGGATAGATGAAGGTGTGTACGGAGCCTCCGGCAAGGGCAGCCTCGACCAGGGTGCGCGTTCCCTCACGGCGGAGACGGTCATTCGCTTGCCAGGCCGAAAGCTGACCCATCTTCATCGTCGGTGGGATGCTGGTAGCAAGATGCAGGATGGCATCACTTCCGGTCAGCGCTGGCTTGAGGGACTCGACCTCGAACAGACTGGCTGGTACGGGGTCCGCACCCAGATGACGAAGCACAGCAGCGTTTTCCTCGGAACGACTCAAGGCACGAACACGATGACCGGCAGCGACGAGTCGCTGTACAACCGGGTGCCCGAGCACGCGGGTCGCTCCGGCCATGAAGATTTCCATTGGGTTCTACTCCTTCTATATCAACCTGATACATCTTTTCTTTGGGCTGGCCAGGACACCTCTTCTTGAGATGTGACCTGGGCAATTACCCTCTCATGATACTGTTGGCGAATTCGGTACGTTGGCCTCGCCCCACCCCACGGGCGCGATAATGCACATTGACAAATTACTACGGACATGCTATTGGGTTTGCCGGGGCCGATAAATCGGCGGTGGGCACGATAAATCGGCCCCTACAGGCGTTTTGTCCCCGTTCACGGTGTCCGGGGTATTTCGTTAA
>Ga0099830_10000473_pt1 | contig 18030 bp, 28 predicted proteins | sample CZO8metaG_4_FD_79337 | JGI IMG/M metagenome (GOLD analysis project Ga0099830, IMG submission 79337) | Vadose zone soil microbial communities from the Eel River Critical Zone Observatory, Northern California, USA - CZOApr15con2H3.8 metaG | ecosystem: Environmental > Terrestrial > Soil > Vadose...
AAGCCGCAAGCCGCAAAAAGTGCAATAAAAAAAGCCCGTGAGTTGTGGCTCACGGGCTCGCGGTTCTCTTGCGAGAGAAAATATGTTTTGTATGCTACTCAGCCCTGATCAGGGCTATCATTTGACTGAAGTATAGCACAGCATGACAAGAGGTGCTAGTGACTTGTTCTAAAACGGTCCAATCAACTTGAATGGTTCCAATAACTTCTCCGCAATCTTCGACTGCCATACCCACACAGGCATAAACTCAGTTTTAACCGTCTCTCCCCATTCACCGCTTAGATAGAGGTTAAGTAACTCTTCAAAGACAGCGGCATTTTGTTCGATCTGATAGCCCTTGCCCTGAAGATATTGCTGGAAAAGTGTTCGTTGCTGTTCTTGCTCAGTTGGCATAGTGACTCATCCCCTATCCTACCTCCCACGTTTACGTCGTCGATAAATCCGCCGATACTGGCATTTGCGCAAGAGGCGCTGATGTGGACGTTGACTGATTGCAACATCCAACTTATGCTTTGTCTCTAACGAGATTAAAAAAGTTTCCACAGACGAAATAAAGTGTGGAGTATTATGTATCTCATCAATGAGCCGGTCCATTGCAGCCAGATCCATCATGCAAATCCCTCCCACATGCTAGGGCGAGAGGACAAGCCAAGGCAACGCACATAATACCAATGCTTACGCCCATTCGGTTCCACTTTATACAAATGTTGCTTGAATCCAGCATTGACGTAAATCTTGCCCCAGTGTCTACGCATCTTGTGATTATCTGCTGTACCTAGCCTACTTTTTCTTGCTGCTCGCGTTAACCTCTTGTGTCGTATCATAGTGACACACCTCTACTGTGCCACTCTTCCAAGAATTGCCATAATCTTCTGATATGTTTGGCATTGAGGCACTTCAAAATTCACCTCTCAAAACTCTTGACTTTTCCGCATATGCGGAATATAGTAAGCTCATGAAAACTGTTAGAGAAATTAGCGTGGAGCAAAGACTAAACCGTTCCACACTCTTGAAAGCTGCACAGCGTGGGATATTTGGTAATACTGCCCGCAAGTCTGGTGCTACGTGGCTTATCGATGACGAATCGGAAGCGTTCAAAGTTTGGCTTGCAGGGTCTAAGATTGGTAGACCACGCAAAACAAGATGACCAAAGGAAGGTATCTTATGTACAAACAAAATAAAATGATTGATAGAATATGCGAAACATGTTCCCAACCATTTAGGACCCGCCCAGACCAAATTAAAAGGGGCAATGGTAGATATTGCTCTCATCGGTGCTATGCACTGAGCCGAACTTATGATGATCTTGCGACTCGTTTCTGGAATAAAATTGACAAATCTAGAGGTGATGATAGCTGCTGGACTTGGACTGGATATTGCAAGTCTGATGGTTATGGCGTCATTGGGATAAGGGGCAAAACTACCGAATGTACACATAGAGTTGCGTATACTCTTTGTGTTGGAACAATCCCTGATGGTATGCAGATCCTTCATCAATGCGACAATCCCCCTTGTTGCAATCCTGCTCACTTGTTCCTTGGCACTCAAGCCGATAATATAGCGGATATGGTTAACAAGGGACGCACAGTTCACACAAAAGGTGAAAGTCACCCATTGGCAAAACTTACGGTCTCCCAAGTTGAAGAGATTAGGACGCAATTCACAGGAGCCCGTGGAGAGAAAGTAGCTTTCGCTCGTAAGTTTAACGTAAGCCCTTGTACCATACGCGATATTCTTAATGGCTCTCACTGGAAATAATGGCTCTCTCGTTAATTTGTACTATTCAAAAATTCCCATACTCTCTGATGATGACGTGCATCGGCCAGCGCATTGTGAACGCTTCCATCTTGCTCTGGTAGCATGTCATCAGTCCATGAGCGGTCATCAAGCACATGTTGCAGGTCTTTAATATAGTGAGGAAAATCTACAGGGAGATCCATCATAGTGCCGAAAAGTTGGCAGAGAACTACAAAATCGTAACTTGCACACCAGCCAATTAGCTCAGGTTTGCCATACTTCTCAGGATCGCAGAAAACAGCAACTTCTTTGGCTATTTGTCTACGGGGTCGCCAAGGGCAATTAACATGTTTCGGATGCTTAGAAATATCCCACCAATCGAATCCGCGCAGACTATCATGATAAGCTCTAGGTGTCTCAGGGCATACACCACAATTCGCCAAATGAGAAAGTACGTTATCCTTTATCCATTGGTTCGCATTATCCTCATTGAACTCAGTAGATTGAAGATAGAGTTCTCTCCCATCGTCTGAAATAATACCAATAGAAATGAGATCAATCATTTCACCTGTATCTATAAATTCGCTATCAACAAAATATTTCATATTGAAACCTCACTTCCAACCAACATATCAATCAACTCACGAGCAACATCAACACTATCGCTCAGTAACAGCGAGCGTACCGGCTCCTCTGTCGTATCCAGCAGTCTCACGCCATTCTCTACCGCCCACTGACGTTCACCATCAGCAAATCCATCCTGTACCCATATCCCACCATGCCCATCAATCAAATCGAGATAATGTTGCATGGCGAACGGCTTGCTAGCTGAATCGCTATCGACCAAGGGGAAACAGGCAATCCAGCGATGAATGTTAGCACGATAGTTCCAGAGATTAGAGTCTTTGCCCCAGTGCGAAACCCAAACCGGGTTGAAACGATCATCCTGGTCAAGCGCCTGGAGGATAGTGCTAGCTTGCGGGATAGGCCATGCCCATACGTTGCCCATTTTCTCGGCGTGTAATCCTTCAGTGCCCATCAAGCTAAACACACCGTCTATATCAAGAAAAAGAGTAATATTGGAGGCATTCATAATACTTTCCGTTGCATCTCTGGCATTAACGGTATAAACTTCAGCAGAGTGTACACAATTCAGATGAGCAGGCCAGGAAATATCAAGACTTTTATACGCTTCAAGCGAGTAGTCAGATCCCGCATAATTTTTACAGTAGTCGCTACTACTCGTACCCGGCTCAACTCTTACTCGTATCTGGACCAATCCATCATCCACAATTTCATCAGCATTCTCACCATCGAGTGCATTGTCAATAAACTCAGTTGTGCCATCGTCTGCCCCTTCATTCCATGTCTGATCAGCAATTTGCTGTGTCTTCCACGGCAAGAACCCCTTGAACCAATCGCCAATCTTGCCCACCACGTCTTTAATCTTGCCAATCACATCGCCGAGTGCCTCATGTGGCTGCTCTAGCACCTGCTCTATCGCGTGTTGTAGTAGTGTCTCATACGTCTCTGCAATGCTGTCCACTTGCATTGCAGCCCATTGCTGAGCATGTTTGACATCGCTCTCCCCAGGCTGCCATGTCTTGCGGATTGTGACGACATGCTTGGTGAGTGCTATGGCCCGATTGTACGCTTGTATTTTAGCGAGCAAATACGATTTAGCGAGCAGATCTGTGAGATGCTGCTTGTCGGTTGTGGTGAAGGTGTAGGCTTTCATGATGTGGTTAGGGGACATTGTTCTCTTCACCCTTCACCAACTGCTCTAACTTATCTCGTTCTTGCTGTAGCCATTCAAGCAGTGAGAGCGCTTGCTGTGGATTCAGTCTGATTTCGTCTTCCAGCCAATCAATCTCGTTCTCGATGAATATCCCAGTTTTACCGGCAACTTTCGAGTAAAAGACATGGCAAGCATGACGATCATCAAGCCTCCCGTTATGCCTGGGCTTAGGAATTGGACAGGTACAAATCTTCATGGAACTATTAGAAGCAGCCAGAACATGCGGTGTATAGTCATTGGCATAGATAGCTTCTACTTTATAGTAAAATGTCTTTTGCCCTCCACATTGTTCACAAATGTTACTCATCGTCTTCCCTCGCCTTTTGCCAACTCCATCAGATCAGCTTTATTTTGCGTTAACCAATCTAGCAATAGCAATGCCTCACTAGGGTAAAAGTAGACTGCATTGTCACGCTTATCAACAAACGCAATTTGATCATATCCCCAGGACCCATCGTGATATACCTGCTTGTCTCCTATATCACGGTATTTGATATCACTCATCGTCTTCATCCACCAATGCTACACTCCCACGACGCGCTATCTTGCCAAACAGATCATCTATACTCTTTGCCAGTTCATCAGCGCTCTTCGGTACAGTCTCAGCCTCTACCAGCCACTCAGTCTCGGTATCCTCTTTTTGCTTTTGATTGGCTAACGGTTGTGCTGATTGTTGTAATTGCTTATCCACTGGTGGCTTCCCTGCTTGTGGCTGCTGCTGCCCTGGCATCATTGGCAGTGGAGGTGGCGGATTCTTCAACTTATCCACTTGTACTTTCTGTGTCTCGATAGAGAGTTGTGCCGTCTGTCTCTGCTCATCCGCCAGATCCGCCAATCGCTCAATCGGCGTTACCTCCCTTGAAGTCACAATTACCGCAACATCTCCGCCCGTTGGATATGGCGCTCGTCCTTCTTCTTGTCGTATCTCGTCAATAAGCCTTGTACCATTTCTGACTTTTTTATCGTTAATATCTGCTATTGCAGTATCATCTCTGTAATCGGCATGACTCACGCTGACCTTATAATCTTGGATGTTCATCGCTTTCTGTACGATTCTGTAATTGAACTTCTCAAGGATTAGTTCTTCGATTGGCTTGACGACATTGTAAATAAATAATTTGTTTGCACTCTCACCAGAACCGCCGCCGAGATGAGCTGTCTCTTGTATGCCTGTTACTGAGAGAGGCACATTATACCCAGCAAGTATCTCGTCACGTGCCCACGCCAACGACTGCAAGAAGTCCAGTTCAACGCTACCCTTGCCAAACTCAACAAGTTTTGCACCCGCGTACACCACAGGTGGCACATGAGCGTTCTGGATGCCCATGTAGTTCTCTCGAAAGAATTTGATATAGCGGTTTGCATCGTCAATCTGTGAATCAGGCCCCATTTCGATGCTAAAACCCGGCCTGCCACCTTGTTTGAAGAACTTCTCGCCCCAGGTGATCATGCTTTGATAGAGATACACTGAGTCCTTCATACACTCGATTGGGCTCAAGGCTTTTTTGCTAGCACGTGGATCAGGGAACCACCACCTGATAATTTGCTGAGGTTCAAAATTAACTGTGTCGGAGCTTTTATCGAGATCTTGCACATACTGTACTACCATACCGTGTTTATCGAACTTGGTAGACATGCTCACACAATCAATTTTGTGGAGCTGCGCTGGTTGTCCATCGGGACCATTCACAATCTCGATAAACGCTTCGCCAAATATGCCCAGGTCTTCGGCAATGCTCCTCAGCAGTTGCTTAAAATCTTCATCGTCATTCACAAAGAGCAGGAGAGTGTTGAGCCGGTCATAGTTGGCTTGATTGCCTTTCCCCTGTTCGACTTCTTCGATCTCCCACTTGCCACTAGTGAAACGTTTAGCGATGGCTTGCACGCACGCCCTGACCCATGGGTTCCCAATGTACGATTTGTAGTACGTGTCTTTCTTGTCACGCTCGGTAAGCAAGCCATCGCGTACCTGCGTGCTGGAGACACCTGTATAGGCATCATCCCAGGCCATCGAGAGGTTCTGTGGTCCCTTATACTTCGCACTGCGCTTGCTGGCCTCTTCCAAGTCGATGAGAGTCGTATGCGTCTCGAACGTTGGAGAGGAGAGTGCTCGGATGTGCGGGTTGGTGGTAGGTTGTACTTCTTGCAGTGGTTCTGGCTCAGCGCCACCTAACCACTTCGGCCATTTTATCGCCATAGGTGTAACTTCTCCTTCTCTTCGTCGCTCAATTCATCTTCCTCAGTCTCTTCGCCAATTGCCATAGCCATACCACCAACTTGAAACCCACCTGCCATCAGTTCAGTAAAAGCCCATACATTCGCGTCTAATCGGTCAGGTGATTTCTCACCAGGAACCCAGTTACATTGCTGATATTCCGTATCTGGAAATACCCCAACATGGTGAACAAGATCACGTTGGTATAAGGTTGAAATAGGTTCAGCACGCAATTGCTTACCACGTGTGGCTCTCACGGCTTTGTATGAGATACTTCCCATCTTCTTGTCTTTTGCCACGCTACGAATAACCGTTCCAACCATGTCGCCCCCATTATTAACCTCCCCAACAATGACATCAGCCTCAAACATTGCGTAGGCTGTGAGTACCGCGCTGGCCCACTCATCAGGAGTACCAATGAGGCTATAATCAGCCAGCATGTAGCCGTGATTATCGACACCTAAACCAGCAACAACGATGCCACATTCAGCAGGTGAATCGCTCGTCTCGCTACTGCTTGCTGGTGGGTCCACCCCTACCACAATACGTTTAAGCTCAGGATGCTTGACTACCCGGTTACGATCAATCCAGTCACGTTTCCAGAGTGCTCCATCAATATCATCAATGATGTATCCTTCGATCTCCTGATCACCGAGCCTCGTTCCCTGGTATCTGCGTTCAATCTCTTGAATAAAGCGAGGCGATAGGTTCTCTCGATTCTCATAGGTCGATCGGCGCGTAACAACCGTTGTCGGGTCCTCTACCAGCGCCTTCATTTCTTTAGTATTGCGCGGCGTAGTCGTTACAATACTTTGCGGAGATACTCCAGGAGCAGGCTCAATACGTAAACCAAACACCAGATTATCACGTGTCTCTGTTACGTATTGCCAAGCAGCCTCTTCATCTCGCCAGGCAAATGAATGTTGCGGACCTCTCAATTGGTCTGGTTCATCGGCGCTATAGGTTGTAGCATGACTACCGTTAGGCCATATAATCATACGCAGTGATGGCCTATATACTGGCATAAACCAGGGAGAAGAGACACTCAAAATGCCGCTACGTCCCTTGATCATGACATCGCGCACATCAGCAACGGTACGACCTACCAGGGCAATATGACAGCCTGGATACTGTTGCGCCTTTTCAATGACCCATTCTGCCCCTGTGCGAGTTTTCCCAAAACCGCGTCCAGACATGAGCACCCATGTGAACCACTCGCCATCAGGTGCTAACTGGCTATCTCGCGCCCACGCCTGCCACGTGTATTTGAGTCTTAGCGCCCGTTCTTTCGGGCATTTTTTAATGTACTCGTATTTCCGTTTCTTCGACCATGACGCAAAGAGACGAAAAAGCTTTACCTCTTGTTCAAGAGTAAAACTATGGTTCTTGCTGGTTAGTTGGTTCTTTATTTTCATTAGTCATCGTTGTTGCAAGATCAGTGAGTAACTCGGCTTTTGCAGTTTCGGCTATCGTGTTAAATTGTGCGTTCAAGTCAATCTGCTGTTTTTCACGGAACTCTGGCAATCGCGCTTTCAGATAGAGAGCAAGTAACGTATCGCTCTTCTTGCGAGTCTTTAGTGGCTGCCCATCAGGACCATACACCAATTTACCCATCGAGATAACATATTCCTCTTCACCTTGTACTGCCCGTCGCCAGCCTTCACCAAAAAGTATCCAGTTCGCGTCAGTGTTTGCTTGTTTGAAGCGGATAGAAAACTCCTCATCGTGTTCGGACCATTGGTATACGAGGGTATGGCTTACGTTCGCAGCCATGCACGCAGCTCGCACGTTTGCGGTATTTTCTAGCGCCTTGATGAATGCATCCTGAGCTTTCTTCCTCTCCTCTACTGTCATGTGATGACCGCGCTTACGCTTTTGTACAATACGCGTGTGTGATGGCAATTTGTCAATTTGTTCACGCATGCGCCGCCTCCTCGATACGTTCTAGCAGTGTGGCTTGTAGCCCGGTAAGAGTCTCCCATCGTGTCAATATGACGTTTATGTAGTCAGGGCTGAGTTCGCAGCCTATAACAGTTCGATTCGTGTTCTCTGCTGCGATAAGGCTCATGCCGCTGCCCAGAAATGGATCGTAGATGATATCTTCTTCTTTGCCGTATTTCTCGTAACACCAAGAGGCCAGTGCTATAGGTTTTTGCGTAGGATGTACTCGCCTTTGCCCTTTCTCACTATCTTTCATCAAACCATTCCACATATGCTTGAAGATGCGTACGGCGCTATCATGACTACACCATGCCAGTTCAGCATCAGCAAAATTACCCGTGTTCTCTTTGTCCCACACAATCCAGCACTTGGAGGGAGGCAGAGCATTAGCATAGTAGTTTGCACCCCACCAGAAATGAATAGCAGAGGGAAAGAAGTCAGCGCAAAGACGATAAGCGGCAATCGCAGTAGCGGTAGTATCATCACCAATCACAGGGGCATATTTCCCTACTTCAATCTTAGGAGCGCTCCTAAGATTGTTTTTACTCCCCTGCGGATTAGTACCGCCAATAGAGCCCTTATTCTTGCTCCCGAAAGGCTTGGCACCACCGACAGTGCCAAGCCTTTCGAGACGATCTGCAATATAGGGCTTACCCGTCTTTCTGATGTGGGAGGCTCCGCCTCCCACATCACCGCGAGTTCGATTTTTTACACCACCAAAAGGGATATCATAGGCTTCACCGCCACCAACGTATACGTTGGTGGCGACAATAGAAATACCGTATGGAGGGTCTGCCCATATCATTTGAGGATTCACGTCACTAAATAGCTTTTCATAAGTTGCAGGATCAAGCGAGTCAAGACATGCTATTCTATGCCTACCTAGCGCCCATACATCGCCAACTTGTACACGTGTCTGTTCCTCGTCAACCTCTTGCTCAAACTCGTCTTCTTCATCACCTTGATGTCCATCAGCAGCATACTCATCACCCAACGCCTCCAACATCTGCCTCAACGTCTCATCATCAGTGCCCAGACCCGCCAAATCGAAACCTGCATCAGACTGTTCTTGTAGCAAAGTGGCGAGGAGTTCATCATCCGTCGAAGAGTTATGAGCATGAAGATTATCAGCCACCAGTATCGCCTTGATAGTTACAGGATCAGCATCTTCTGGTAGGATATCGGCCCGTATAGAAGTAACTCCTTCACGCCGAGCGCCTTCTAGATACCCATGCCCTGCCACCTGGATATACTGACCATTAGAACGTTTCCAAAGCACAACAGAACGATATTGACCGAACTCTTCATGTGAGGCTGCTAGTTGAGCGATCTGTGCATCAGGGTGAGTATTTGGATTGTCAGGATGAGGAATGATCTTGCTTACCTCAACAACACTATTTACAATCTTTGAAGAGTCTAGTCGTTTGCTCATTCCCTATTCACCATCCTCACGTCTCGGCATGAGCGCCAACGCACCCGGCATAGGCGTACCCGTCACCAAACTATGCTGTATCGAACACAAGATCACATCGAAGCAAATGCAAGTCCGAACAATGCGCGGAGGCAACACAAACCGCCAGATGCCCTTACGTGGCTCACCTGCATAAATTGGCGCACTACAGAGTGAGCAATGCCCTATAGTTGTCCTGTCCATGTCTATTCCACCACTTTCAGCCTGTCCAATGCAGAAACGTGCTTCTTCGGGTGCCCAACAACAAGCAATACAAACGGCTCCGTAGCATCAGGATACGTGCCGACATTATGCGGCGAGTTTCCAGCAACATACACCGTCGTACCAACCTCAACACTTCTTGCCTGTCCATCGATGGTGATCGTGCCTCGTCCAGAGATGCCATACAGAACGTGATCCCCAGGATGTGTATGCAATGGAAATGCTGCGCCAGGTTGCAGTTCCACAAGGTCAGCCCCAATCTCCACGCCATCACTCCCGATCTCAGTCGCGCCAGTCTTGCCACGAATGCCTTGCAGCACATTGGCTTCATCGTCGAACATCGGTTCCCATGACACATCTGCGAAGTTGAGCAAGTGCTTCTCTGCGTTGAATACTGCTGAAGTCTCTAACATACATATCCTGTTTTCTGCAACAAAATAAGCCGCTGGCTTGTATGGCTCAGTGGCTCTTATTGGAAATATAACATACATTGCTCGCCCATGACTAGCCTGTCACCTCACTCTGTTCCTGCATATCCTCAAGATCTGCTTCAATGTCACCCACAGCCTTCTTCAGCAACCCCAGATACGCCAACGTCGCAGCCCTATCTCCTGCCAGCATCCCTCTCCACGACTGCAATATACTTGCAAACGTGCAAATGTGTTCAATTCTGTGTTCTTTGCACCAAAGCCATAACACCGGCTTGCCATGATCGTCGAAACCGAGTTTGCCGAGCTTTTTCTTTGTCTGTACGCAGTTGATGGGGTAGCTCTTTGTCATAGTCGTTGGTGTTCCGGTTCGCGCATCTCTTCACGTGACGCAAACTCTTTGATCATCAGGCGGGCATCTTCAATGGTTTTGCACGCCCCCAGGCTCACATAGATATTATGAAGGAGATGCTGTATCGTATCCTTCTCCTGCATGCGATAACAGCAACACGGTGCGATCACAGAGCGAATCATTTGATGATCCTCATACAATATCGCAGTATCCGTCTGCCGATAGGAATGAGCCATCTTTAAACCGCCGCATACGAGATGATAAAGATAGATTACTTCACCATCATCCACGAGCAGATTGTCAGTATCAGCAAGAATGTGTGTTGAACCGTGACGGGCAAATTCTCTCACTCTCTCACCTCCGGCCTCGTTGCCCTGGTTCGTGGTTTCCTCTCCAATACAGCAGATACTTTAGCAAGTACTTCATTCTGCGCGTGTTCCTGTTGTTCTAATTTCTCTGAAAGATAGTCTATGCCTTTTTGATCTCGCAATAAGTGTAGGATATCGAGTTGTTGCTGATTTATCTGTAATAAAAGGCCGTGTGAATCGAATAGCTGCTCTACCTCTGAAGCCTCCAAATCGTCACGCTTACGATCACGAGATGCGGCGCGGTTCTGAGACATCATAATTATTGGCGCGCTCATTGCCGCTTCTGCGCTCATTGCGAGGTTTAAAAACACGAATGGATAGGAGTCGTAGCGGATAACCTGAAAAATAACGAGAGTATTAACGAGTACCCAGACTGCCATAATAGCCGCCTGGACGATAATAAAAGACCAACTCCCGATAGCATTAGCAGTTGCATCAGCAATTCGATCACCCGTATTCTCATGAGCATGTATATGGGCTCGCTTAGGATGTATTGCACTTCGTCTTTTCTGTTCAGCCATCGGCGCCATCCCATTTCCCATCAGTACGTGCATCCCTCAAGATCGCCTCTGCCTCACATAGCACCTCATCCTCACACAATGACAACTTGCGCCTTCTCTGCATTTGGTTGCATGACTGCCAGGAGTGATATTGAGGATGCACCACGCAACCACAATATGAACATATCACTTTTGCACATTCGCCCTCGCCACTACAAAACAGAGTAGAAGCCTCTATGTGAGAGTAAACCACCATCAGGCCAGATGGCAATTCTGGTTTGAGGCAGATCGGACAGAGTGGAAACATAGCAATCCCCTCTCTACTTGCCCAGGATCGCCGCATATTTTGCCAATACAGGAGCGTTCGCAGCGGTAAAATTGCTAGAAAAGACCAGCACAAACTTTGCCTTATTCGCGAGAGCTGCCGCGAAATCCTTATCCAATTCGGTTGTTGAGGCTGCCGCGTTCCGTTGCTCCATCAGTAGTGTTGTCTTCGCCCAGGTTGTTTCTTTGAGCACTTCTCCAGGAACGAGCCCGTCTTCCTGCAACCAGAGTGGAGGATTAAGCCCAACAACATAACTGAGCACCGTAGCTTCATTGAGTGTTTTTGAGCCACCGAGAAATGAAGCGTTTGGAAGCAGCAGCAGTGGCGTTTTCTTGAATGCAGCCTGATAAATGCCGATAATCTTCTTGATTGTGCTCCACCACACATCATCGGTATAGCCAATACCCTGCCATTCCTTAAGGATACCGGAGCCCTTCTCAGTGTCAACTTTGGTCTCGGAGCCGTCGCCGCAAGGCACAACCACACACAACACGCGAGGATCTCCATCATACTTTGCCGCAAAAGCAGTGGCAAACTCAGTTAAGGCTGCTAGATAAGGTGCATCCCAATAAGCGGGCTTTTTGCTGCCATCGGTATCGGTAATTGAGCGTACGCCCTTGGCATAGACCCAATCAGGTGTCCAACTCGGCACATTCGGAGTAACCCACCTACTCCAACCAGACCAGGACCCCCGCAACATTACCTGTTTACCTTGATCAGTCCAAGGCTTTATATCCTTCTCAATCTGATCAAAGTTATATACTCCTTCAGCCGGGTTAATCAATGCAGCAGGATAGTTTAAGTGCTTCCCTACCACTGATGGGTTGGTTGCACCTGTCGCACTGTTGTCTCCTGAAAACACAATAATGCCACCTTTGGCCGGTGAAACAGGCTGTGGCGTTGGAGTCGGAGTAGGTACAGGGGTTGGTACTGGTGGAGTTGTGCCTGCGTCGACTTGCAGTTGTGCTAAGTTCGCCTGGATTTTGGCGTAAAAATTGAGGATGTCAGCGGCAGTAGTCGTGTAGACCATCTGATCAAATGATACTTCCCAGAAAATAGCGCCTCCGGTGGTTGTACGTAATAGGTCCATCTACTATTCCCCTCTCAGCCATTGAATGTGGTAGGAACCAAATTGTTCGAGATGTTCTTCCATCTCTGTCAACGTGTCGAAGTTATTGTATTGAAGTGTATTGGTATCCAGGTGAATATGACCCGACTCGTACAATACGCCTTGACAATAACAGGTTTGCAGCCCAGACCGCCCTGGCCGTCTTTTGTTGTTGAATGACAGGCGAAACAATCCGTACGGTGGCACTTCTTCTGCAGGCGTATCTACCATCACGCGGTCGCGATAAGTCTCTGCGTTAATTGGCAGAAGAGTGATGTTTAGTTCTGTTTTCTCCTTGCCCATACTTCCCTCACGGACCTATCAATACCGGCACAACATGCAAATACACAATCGCGAGCCCCGCAATGCTCAAGATAAGCACAATTCCCGTGATAATCCCCAACCACAAATCATCCATTCGTTTCATCTCAGCGCACCGCCAATACGCTCACCAGCGCCAACAACACTGCAGTAGTCCCAATCACACACCACCATACAGCATCACCAATCACAGGAGACTTGATGAGCACCACAAAGAAGAGATCGAGCGCAGCCAATAACTGTGTTGCCCATGCCAGGCTTTTCCATGCAGGTTTACCCCACCGTGGTTGCGTGCATTGCGGCTGTCGCTTCCCCTGATGTCTGTTCGGCCCCGGATAGTGCCACGCTGCCATTGCTACCCCTCTTCCTCGCTATCCTGCTCACCCTCAGGAATGCCCGTTCCCGATGAGATCGCGAGCAGTCCGAAGCAGCCAATGATCAGGCACAAAATACCCAGGAGCAACATACTCAACGGCATATTTCACCTTACTTTCAGAAGCATTACTAGAAGCACGAATAGTAGCAGTCCATCGCACAAGCCAGCGAGCCAACAGACATAGCCAATCACTGGAACGCTCGTCATCCATTGCAAAAACATATCAATCACGAACAGATACAGGATGAGCCATTCCAGTGTTTTACTTCGTGGCGTGTCCCAGGATGGTGCGCAAGCTGTGTATCGTGCCATCGTTGCTCCTACGATCTACAAAGACAATAAAAAAGCACCGACCCTCCATAAATGAAGAATCGATGCCTGAATTTGGCCTCAGCCCTCTAACAGCATCATGCAGGATTATCGTACCTGACCTAACGGATAGTCTCCACTATCATTTTTTGGTAAGCTTCTTCCGGTACTTCTTGAGCGTTGGAAGCACCGCTTCAATAAAGCCATTTACCAGAGGCAAACATACTTCACCAGTGCCATGTCCATACTTTCGCACAACATCTATTGCCTCGCCTATATCTTTTGCTTCGTCAACAGACATTGCTACGCGGGTCATCTTACTGGTGTCAATCGCCTCAAAGGCTCCAGTGTCAGCGCAAAACATGACGATTGCCCGCCTTATTGTATGCTTTCCAAAAGCGTAGCATAAAAGCGGGCAGTTTACAATGTGCCAACCTGTGTTTTTCACTTCAATTTCACTCAGCCTCTCGACCCGCCTCTCCCGGCCACCGTGCGACCAGGAGAAACCAACCGACAAACTTACTTTCTCTCGTGAAAGAATATCTGGACCTGACCATCCACAATCTCTACGCTCCAATTCACCGCCTCGCCAGCAAACGCCTGCCGACATTGCTCTTCCATGTATGCCTTCACCTGTTCCGCGCTATCCGCCTTTATTTCGATCTCATCATACGCCACCCTCCCATGTTGTGGCACCTCTGCCCACTCACGAAACCGTTGTCTTGCTTGTCTCTTTGACATCGTTTCCCCTTCACTTTCTTATCGTTCTTACTCCGAATGCACTACAAAACTCTCACTTTTCGATTTGCCAGATAAGCCCTTACACTTCCGGCCTTGATCGATTTCCCTTCCGGGTCTTCGGCTGTTAACTTCCTGTTTTTACGTAAGTCTCGTACGTATCTTTCGGAACAACTAAGTACCTCTGCCACTTCCGCAATAGTGAGTGGTTTACGACGAGTTAAGATGTTCAGCGTGGAAGTAATTTGTTCCGTGGTACTTCCATTGCTCTGGCCGTCTTTTTGATCAACTACTTCCACTTCCGGGTCTGTTATCGGTTCCTCAGTATCAACAGGTTCCGTATCATAGAGTTCCTGGTATTGTTCCTCAGATACTTCCTCAAAACGTTCCGTATCTACTCTCTCATTAACCACGACATCGCTTTTACTCTGAACACCCAAAGGAGCCGTAATTCTTTCCACTTTTACTTCCACTTTTTGAGCGTGATTGAGCGTGGCTATCTCTCCTGCTTTCAACCGCCAAAACCGAGCACTAGCAGAACGTTTCATTCCCAGATGATCGGCAATTTGCTCGTCCGTGGCATCTGGATACTGCTGCAAAAAAGCTACTGTTTGCTCTAATTTATCCAACTCATCCGAGGAGGTTTGCACTTCCGTTTTAGCTTCCACTGATTGAGGTACTTCCGGTAGAGATGTAGGTTGTGTCTCTTCCTCCTGTACAACTTTCTTAATTCCTACAACAGTATCCTTACCAGCCTGAGCGGCACCTATTATACGGTTAGCAAATCCACCACCTTGTACCTCTTTCAGTTCCTTCTCAACTTCCTTCCGATCACGCATTTCCGTCAACCTAATACGCATTTCCTCGACGGTTTCAACCTTCTGATTCATCACCGTATGAAGCATGGCAGTATAGGCTAATGAGAACAATGGAACAGCCGAGATAATGCAGGGAGTAATGTAGCCAGTGGTTGTAATACCGAACGCGATGCTGATGTTCCATATGTCTGCCTGGCGGATAGGATCGTTATTCATGCCATAAAGATAATTGGCGTACCAGGACAAGAGAGAGAGAGCAACAATGAATACCCATGTAACGCCCGACCTAGCTCCCTTACCGGCAACTTGCACCCAAGATAACCACGCAATCATTACGTCAATACCAACAGCTACACCATAGGTGGTAACGAGTGTATACCAACTTCCATCCTTCGGCTCATATGTCTGGTAGAGCCAAGCCACGTGCGGAATAGAAACTGCTAGGAATGATAGAAATGCCCCCCAAAACAAACCAAGGGTGATAATGCGCTGCGCATTGGAGACGGTTTTATCTTCATGCGCAGCAGGCTGGACCGGAGCTGCACTCTCATCTTGTCCCTGTTGTACCATCGTTGCCATTGCTACTAACCTCTCTTCGCTAATAGGTGAAATCGTTCAATCAATTCGTTGGCATGGTCGCGATACTTACTATTGGCCCCGACGAGCTTCAAGCACTCATCTTTGTTCGGGTTCGCATTCGGATAGATCGCACAAAACAACCTGACTTGCTCATCATTTAGTCTATAGCGTTGTACGTCGTTTTGCGCCGCGTGCGTCGGCTCGTCATCAGACCGCACATCCTTTTCATTGCGCGCACCGTACGGGTCCGTATAATCGATTTGAGCGTGTTTTGAGCGGCTAGCGGTGCGCTGGTGCGCTGGCTCTAAAGCAGCGCGCAACTGGCGCACATTCGACGCACCCATATTTTGCCCTACTGCAACCGGCATTTCTGCATAACGCAGGGCTTTCTCAGCCGTAGGAGTTGCACCTCTTTTGCCATCGCTACGCCGAGGGTCGAACTGGTGAATCTTCTGACTGCCATCATTGGCAATGTACACGCCCTGGCCCTGCTTGAACTTGGAGATATCCTCTGGCGTAGATGTTGTTGCCTTGACGTATTCCATGCATCGCTTCAGGTCATTATCATTGGTCTGTCTCATCACAAAGATGACTTCAGATTGTGCCATGATTTTTTTGTTCACCTGGGCCAATCGTTGCGTCAAAATTACTGGAGAGATACCACGCTTACCGCCAATAGCAATGACATCTTTGTAAATTTTAAAGAGCCCTTCAAGGACTGCCGAATCATCAATGACAGACTCCGAAAGTGTCTGGGGAAGATACCGCTGTGCTTCGTCCAGATAGACATGGGCCGTGGTACGCTCGTCAGGATTAGCCTCCGCCCATGCGAACATGCCACGTATCGTCTGTATCTGAGCAGCAATACCTTCCTCTAACGTGGGATAGGATGCCAAATCAAGAATCACCTGATACCCTTGATCAAGAATGGCATAGCCAAGGTTGGCAGCATCGCTATGGGTCACACCGGCAAAGTCATATTCGGCATACTGCCTGGCTGCACTCGGGTGTCCAGCGATCACCACACGCGGCAGGACATCAGCCAATGAGAGATAATCCCCCTCGAAGTCTGGAATAAACAAGGGGATATAGAGCTTCCCAAACTGCTCGGCCAGCAATGCGCCTAGCGTGGTCTTGCCAGATCGCCGCATACCAGTGATGAGAATGGCCTTTCCCGCAATATCATCGACAAGGATAGAGAGATCGGAGGCAAGATTGACATTCTTTCTTGATCGGGTCACAGGAAAATCATCTAATTCTGGCAACGCATCTGTTTTCGCCTCATCCGGCAACACATCGGTGATACGAGCCTCCTCTCTACCTTCTTTTGGCTGCGCTTGTCCTGCATAGGTGTGACGCCCAAGTAATCGATCCCATGTACTCCACTCACCAGTAGCAGCCCGTTCCTGCTTACGCTCTACCATACCGTCTATGACCTCCACAACTGGAGCGGGAAGTTCCCCGCGCAACTGTGCATAAATCTTTGGACTATTACACGCTAAAGCAATAGCCACTCCTACGCCACCAATCTCAGCGGGTAATGGCGCGTGCAACAAAGCCGGAAGACCTGCCATCACAGCGGCGCTCGCCCCAAAGGTGAAAAATTTCTGTGAAAGCGAGAAGCTTGGGTAGACCTCTTTGCTTTCTGTCTTGTTCTGTTCTGACATGATCACTCCTCTTTTTTTCTTAGCTTCACACTCAACCGCGCCATCAGCCTGCGCCTGCCTACCACCGCAGCGATAAGCAGAAACCGGACGACAACGTTACTTATGCATGACTGACCAGGCGTGCATAAATGACATGATCGCGAACAACAGCATACAAAATGTGATAAAGAAGATAACCGCAGTGAAACCAAGTTGACCCCAAAAGCCATAATTCGCACTGCTCGCAAAGTCACCGCAACTATTCACAGCAATAAGAATGAAAACCGCGCTCGCTGCCAGCCAGTAGCGCCAACGTGGATACGGGGGAAGCTCCAAGCCGATAGAGGCGACAATCAGCGCGAACTGGACGCCCCAACCAAAGGCAAACGGAACCAACATATCGCCAGAGAGCTTGCCCTGTACCGCCTGCCATAACTGTCCAAACGCCGTAAAATTAATCTGCGTCATGGGTTCATGAAGCATCCACGCTTCACTCGTCAATACCTGCACACTAGTGCCAAGTGCCCATATCGCCATCAAGACAACACCCAGGATCACATACACCAGTGGAGGCCACGTGGCGACATTTTTCATGATAGTCTGCGCATTTGCTGACATCCTAAATCTCCTTTTCATGTTTCACACATTGCACTATCGCATACACACTACCAGTCACAATCAGCACTGCCATCAAGACCCACCCAATCGTGACCGATGAACCCAGGTGAAGGGTTCCACCCAGGTACAGCCTGTCCAACAAACCGTTCACGATGAACAGTACATCCACCAAGTATTCCGA
>Ga0099830_10000475_pt1 | contig 18006 bp, 17 predicted proteins | sample CZO8metaG_4_FD_79337 | JGI IMG/M metagenome (GOLD analysis project Ga0099830, IMG submission 79337) | Vadose zone soil microbial communities from the Eel River Critical Zone Observatory, Northern California, USA - CZOApr15con2H3.8 metaG | ecosystem: Environmental > Terrestrial > Soil > Vadose...
ATGCTTCTTGCTCTCGTAACTTTTCCGGCATAAGAGGTAGAAGCAGCGTCATCATGACGTATGAGAAGATCTTTCACCTCCTTGGTCGTTCTGCTGAACACGCTCTACAAGCAGCTCTATCTCTTAGCGTATGTTTAGCCCCGAATAATATGGTGACCCCCAGTAGAAAGAAAACCAGTATGCGGGCGCTTGCATGACGAGAGATAGTCATTAGGAATCCCCTTTCACAAGTAGGCAAAATGTGGGTGAAATAGAGCGAAATCCTCAAGATGGGATTTCTCTTACCGACCCGCTCGTGTCAATGTGAGCGTGCCTACGCAACTCACCTCTACGCATAACCACCGTGGTTAATAGTTCACAAAAAAGCCATGAACGTAGGTTACAAGTGCCTGCGAAACCAGTTTGAGCTCCTGGCGATGGCTGCAAGGAGGGGAACATGAGGGAGACAAAGAATGCTCACCGATATCCTCCCGGTACCCGGATACGCCCTCCACCTTTCCCATCTCGTCTTCCTCGATGCAGCTGGATATTACGGGCAATAGAATTGGGTGAGCGTCTGATTCAAAGGTGGGTTAGTGCTGGTGTCGTAGCTCCCAACGCCCCAGATCCGTTTCGTGTGGGGAACTCGCGTCACCCCAAAAAGGCTGTTATTACTTGACCTGATCGTGGTATCTTCCCTATTGGAGCTCTTGACGATGCTCCACTTCGTGCCATCCCAGTGTTCGATCAGCGTCTGGTTGGCGCGTTTCTTGGGATCGAAGGAGTCCCCGACGGCCCAGACATCCTGCTCAGAAAGGGCAGCCACCCCACGAAGGGAAGCCCCAGTCGTAGGGCTCTTGACGATGCTCCACTTCGTGCCATTCCAATGTTCGATCAGCGCCCCCAGGCCTGCTCCCACCGCCCAGGCACTGCGAGAAGAGAGGGCAGCCACCCCAGAGAGCAAGGTATCAGCCGGGTCGCGATTGGGACTATTGACGACGCTCCACTGCGTCCCATCCCAGTGTTCAATCAGTGACCGGATCACGCTGTCATCGAGGTTGTTCGAGTAGCCCACGGCCCACACATCCCCTCCCGAAGCAGCTGCCACCCCTGAAAGCGCATTGATTTTCGAGCCAGGGTTGGGGCTGCGGGTGAGGCCCCAAGAGGTGCCGTCGGAATGCCCAATCAGCGTTTGAGAGGTGTTGGTATCCCATTGGAAGACGCTGCCCACCGCCCAGATGTTCTGGCTACTCAAGGCCGTCACCCCCCTCCACACGCTAGAGGTTGGCCCTGGACTCGGGACAATGCGCCACGCTTTGCCATCCCAATGTTCGATCATGGTCTCGGAACCGCGTACAGGGGGGGTGTAGGAGAAGCTTCCCACAGCCCAGACGTTCTGGTCGTTGATGGCCGCTACTCCAGAAAGGGAGTCAGGTTGTCCGAGGATATCGGCGCTGGGGATGATGCTCCATGCTTTGCCATCCCAATGCTCGACCAGCGTCTTGGAGGTGTGATCGGTGAAGTTGATGGAGACTCCCACGGCCCAGACGCTGCGGGCGGAGACCGCTGAGACGCTGTAGAGGACATCATACGTTGACGCAGGGTTGGGGCTGATGACGTTGCTCCAGGTTCCGCAGGGGACCCACGGCTCAGCGTGCCCTGCGGCTGTGCTCATGAACAGCGTGGAGACAACGAACGCCAGCATGCAAAGACACGACAAGATGTTCACAGGCTTCATGAGAGACCTCTCAATCGGAGGGAACAGGCTTGAACACAGACAGCCTCTCTCAAAGGACACTGATCAGACAAGACACGATGAGAGGATCTCCTGTTCCTCTTCTCAGCATACACAGCCGTGCAACTGGGAAGTTTCCTGCTGCTGTGGGCACCTCATCGGTTGAGAGAGACGCGGTGATCTGGCCATCAGCGGTCATGGTTTCGAGGTGCTTTCTACGCACTTCGAGAAACCAGTGGCGGCTCTGTGGGCAAAAGTGTCAATCACGCTCCTCTTTGCAGAGGTGACACGCATCGTGGTAGATGATGGGACCAGGATTGACTACCACATCCAGTTCATTGATGATCCGGTTTCGGCAGGGGCCGTCTGACTTGACCAGGCACCTGGCACCCATTCTGCTCGCCTGACTTCCACAGGCGACTTTGCCCAAGAGAGCATCGCCTTTTGCCAGCCGCCCACCGTTTTCATTTAGCAGCCCGGTTCATGACTTTGGGCGCGGAAGAATGCCACCACCCATGCTCGTTGCTCCTCGCGGTCTCTGGCACAGCGTATCCTCTGGCTCGGCTGCAACACACTGCAAGGCGCATCCGCCAATCGGTACTACCGTTGAGGGAAGAGGCGCACCTGTCACCTCTTCCATGCTATACTGAGGAAAACTCTCGGGAGGATACGAAGTGGCGAAAAAGACCATCCCGCAGTGGCAGCCCATCACACGGCTTCCACTGATCGCGTCTCACATCGATGGGATGCTGGAGGCAGCCGAGGAACAATATGAACTGTTGCAGCAGGCGCGTCCAAAACCCCATGTACTCGACGACTTCACTGTTGGGCGCGTGACTGAAGTGTATACCGTACAACAGGGTGACCTGGGGCTCTTTGAGGAGCAACTCCGCAGGTGGAAAGCGAGCACACTGACCCCTGGTCAGCGTAAGGAAGTGGAGCGCCTGGTGGGGCAGATGGCACGCTTGCGGCAGGTGATCGCCGCGATCCTGGCGTTGGCGCAAGAGTTGAAACAAGGAACGATAGAGAAGCAACTTGCCAAAAGCAACGAGGAGCTCGGTCTGGAATTCCTGTTGCGCCACCTCCCCAGGCAGTAAGGCTTCCGTTCTCTGATGGTCTTCTTTCCACCAAGAAGAAATACGGAGGGTTCTTTTGAAGGAATCACGCTGCATCTACACACTTCTGGGTCTGTTCTTGCTCATCTTGACCGCCACCGCCACCACCTCTCCGGCACGGGCCGCGACCAGGGAAATGGTCTCACCTTCAGCGCTGGGGCTCTCTCATGTCGTCTTGAGCGTTCGTCATGTGCCAGGTGGAAAGGGCACCTTTACCGAATATGCGATCCCTACCTCCGGAAGCACCCCAGAGGAGATTACAACTGGCCCCGATAGCACCCTCTGGTTCACCGAGGGACAGGGAAACAAGATCGGCAAAATCACTACTGGCAGCACGATCACGGAGTATCCAGTGCCGACCAGCGGCAGTGATCCCAAGGGGATCACAGCTGGTCCTGATGGCACCCTCTGGTTCACGGAGTACGATGGCACCCGCATTGGGAAAATCACTCCCAGTGGCACGATCACGGAGTACCCCTTGCTCATCAGTGGCAGTGGTCCCCAAGAAATCACGACGGGCCCCGACGGCAATCTCTGGTTCACCGAGGGACAGGGAAACCGGGTTGGCAAAATCACTTCCAGTGGCGCAATCACCGAATACCCGGTGCCCACTTTCCATAGCTACCCGTTCGGGATCACGGCGTCGCCAGATGGCAACCTCTGGTTCACGGAGTTTGGTGGGGGCCAAATTGGGAAAATCACTCCCAGTGGCACGATCACGGAGTATCCGTTGTCAAATCGCAGCAGTAATCCTGCTGGCATAGCGCGTGGCAAAGGGAAAGTGCTGTGGTTCACGGAGGAGGGCGCGAACAAGATCGGTAAAATCAGCATGAGCGGTACGATCACGGAGTATCCAGTACCAACCAGCGGCAGTGATCCTTTTGGGATCACGGATGGTCCTGATCACAAGATCTGGTTCGTGGAGAAGCTTGGGAACAAGCTTGGCACGATGACGAGGAAGTGAGAAGAAGGGGGAACCTGAGCCAGCGTAGGTGAGCAGATCATGGCTGACAGCGGAAGAGGCTTATCGTTGTCAATGAGGGCCACCATCCCTAGGTGTTCGCCGTTTCCCCTGGCTTCAATGCCGATTTCCCATGCCCCTGCAACTAGCGCAATGGTGCGCCCATCGATGGTGATGGTATGCGTGCTCTGTGGCTGCATGTCCATGGTCCAGGTCACGCGGTACTGAGCGATCTGGACGGAGACGAGCAGGCCGAAATGGTCCAGGTGTCCCTGCTGGCCCATGCGCCAGTAATTGACGGTGATGCCGTCTTCGCCGGGGGGATCGTGACCTGGCTCGCGTCTCTCCTCTTGAAGCGCTGTGATCGACAGGATGTGATACCTCCTCTCCTGGTGTTCTCTTGGTACACTTCTCTTTGGCTATCGGGAATGTGGAAACTCCTCCCTTCTTCTCTACCCTTGGGTTGCTGTCGGCTCCTTCAACAGCATCTGTCCCTGAAAAAAGGTACAATGGGAGAAGAACACCTCTTTCGCGAGGACTCTGCTCCGCTCGAACGAAATGGGTGGGGGACAGGACTCGCACCATTGAGACAAGAGAGCCTGTTTGAAGGAATGAACGTTGGAGCACGGATGCGACCATTCCCTCAGATGCGAAGCACTGGACGTATTTTCTGCGCTTGAAAGGACACCAACGTGAATAGAACGCATGCGATGACACACTCGTCATCGGAGATGCAACTGAGACTTGCACTCGCCATCGTCATTCTCGGCTTTGAAGAGAGGGTTGACAAGCAGACAAGGGAACTGCTCGAACTCGAACAAGCCATACAGCAATTGATACGGCAGCGAGAAGCGTTGCAGGAGCAGAGAACGAAGGACACGGACTATTTGGCGGAGTCGATGAGACAACTCTACCCTGATCTCTCCTTGACGGTGTCTGGGGAAGGCCGCGTGGAAATCCCTTCTGGAGTCTTGCAGCAGCTTCAGCAGCTCCAGCAAGCGCAAAACACATCCTTTCCAGCTCCTGCTGGTCTGCATGGGAGAGAGCACGTATCCGATGAGCATTTGCCAGAGGTGCCAGCAGACGCATTGCTTGGGACACCTGCGACATTCCTGCCCGCAGCCATCGCCGGGGAGGCCCCCGACAAGACCGATATTGATGCTCGTGCGAAAGCCGTGCTGGTGTATGTGTTCTCCCAGCCTCAGGAAGCGGTTCTCGATTGGAAGACCACCATCCAACGCGCCTTGGATTTGCCAGAACCCCCGAAAATGAGAGGGCATACCGTGTACAAGGCAGTGCAGCAAGCATACCGTCTCATTGAGAGCTTGCACGACGGCAACACCGCGCACCCTTCGGATGCCCTGCTGAAATTCTATACGCAGTATTTTATCGAAGGAGAACGATGGGCGGATTTTAAGGATACCATGAGCGAATGGGGAGTTTCATTGTAAAAAGAAGGAAAAGGAGGAACGGTTCAGATGAGTGGTACAAAAAGCGCATTTCCTGAAACGGTGGTCGTGTTTGCTTCTCTGCTTGCATCACGCTTCTGAATCGTTCCCCAGATCCTGGAGTTTCCCTCATGCGCAAGTAGTTCGTAAAACGTCTCCAAGGCATGCCTTTCACACCAGAGGTGATGCCCACATTTCTCCAGCATGACCATGCGGAAATCTTTCACATTGGCAGCAAGCGGTTCTTGTATCCCTTCTGCTGAGTGTGGGTCACCGTCGCCGTGGATGGCGACCACTGGGCATGTCATAAGGCGACCTCTTCGCTTCGTGCATTTCCACCAAAGGTGGGAGCGAATATGGTATTCTGGAGCCTGTTATGAACGCGAGCAGAGCAGAACCAGGAAAGGAGACCATGACGTATGAAGACGTATGACGACATTGCCGAGTGGTACGATACTTGGATTGGCACACACTCGATGCGCGAGGATCCCTTTTTTCCGGCGGTAGAATCGTTCATAGGTGAGGTTGCCGGACAGCGCATCTCTGACCTTGCCTGTGGCCAAGGCAGGGTGGCGCGTCATTTGGCAGATCTGGGCACGCACGTCGTCGGCATTGATCTCTCAGCGAAGCTGCTTGCTATCGCACGCCACCATGAGGAGACCGACCCACGCGGGATCGAGTATGTGCAAGCCGACGCCCGGAGCCTCGGCGACAAGGTGCTTGGCCTGTTCGATGGCGTTGTGTGTTTTCTGGCGTTGATGGATATCCCGGACCTTGCCCCGACACTGCACAGCGTCGCACGCATTCTTCGGCCCGCTGGATGGTTTGTCTTTGCCATCCTCCACCCCTGCTTCCACACCTCACAGTCGGGGGAGATGGAGACTCCGGAGGGAGCGGTACGCACCATTGGCAGATACTTTGTGGAAGGCTATTGGCGGTCAGATACTCGACCAGGGCCTCCGGGCAAAGTTGGCGCGTACCACCGGACGCTCTCGACCTACGTCAACACGCTCACTGATGCTGGGCTGCAGCTTGTGCGCCTGAGCGAGCCGGGTGGAGCCTCCGATGTTGCCGATTCGCCATCCCTATCGCGTTTAAACAGGCCGGTGTGGGCGGAGGTTCCTCCCATCTTGGTCGCGAGTTGCAGGAAGCTACAGTAAAGTGCATAAGAGGGTGTGTGTAAAGTGGTCTCAGACCGCCTAAGAAGGGCGCTGAGCAAAAATGCTCGATGTTTTATCAAGTCGCTCCCGAAGCGGAACGAGGCTACCTGTACATCCACCCTCTAACACACTCGAGCATGAATGAGAACACCTAGTTTTATCCGACCATTCACCGAAGATGAACAGGACCAGATCCAGGCAGGATTGCGTTCGTCTCTTTCTGCCCAAGCAAAGTCCTTGGCTGAACCCAAATGGGTCCATAGCAAACGGGCTGTGGCCGAACCCAATGACCTGCTGTTTTCCAAACAGCTTGCCGAACGGATCTGTGCCTACTTCAAATGTTCTTATGAACCACGTCAGGTTATTCCCGAAAAGGTCGCGTGAGTATGCATTAGGTGAACGTATTTCACGCAACATTTCAAAACAAGCCTGTTATCGCCGTGAGTGATCTTGACGGGTGCAGAGACGCGAGAGGTTCTTGTTCTGCTCCTACGGTTGTGGCTTCCTCTTTTTGAGGCGTGGGCGCTTTGTCTGTGTGGTCGTCGGTCGCTCGGTTCCCTCTGTTGAAGTGGACGCCGGGTGCATCATGGAGGTGAGCAGAGGCCCCCATCCATCATCGCGAGAGGTCAGGGCCGATTGGAGCCGCTGGTAGATCGGCTCGCTCACGTTCCAGACCTGCTCGAAGGCCTGACTACCGATCTGCTGGATACACGCCTGCTTCAAACCTCCAATGTTGTTTTGGGGCACGCTGGCGTCTTCTGCCTCGATCTGCTCAAGCAGTGCTTGCCCGCAGCGCCAATAGGCGAGCGCGTTCACGTAATGTGACAGATTTCCGGCTATCCCTGCAAACCCGCTTCCGACGTTAACGAAGGTCCGACCCAAAAAAGCCTGGTCGTCCAGCAGAAGAGGGCGAGGAGCCACTTTGAGCCGGTACTGGTAAGCTCGCGTACCATAGGTGATGGATGAGCGGTAGTCCTCGATTTGCAGGGACAGGAGGCCGAGTTGAAAGCACAGGTCTGCCAGGATCTCCAGGTCTTCTGGCTCCGTGGGATTGAGCCGCTTGAGGGTGTGCTCTCCAAAGGTGCGAGCCTCATCAAGGTCTCCTCTCTGGATATGCAGCAAGAGGATGTCCTGGTAGAGCGCCGACCGTTCGCGTGGGGCAGAGAGCCTCGCGTCCAGGTGGAGAGCCTGCTGGTACATGGTTTGTGCCTGGGGGAGCTGCCCGAGGGCCTGGTGCGCCCTGCCTAACTCGCGGTACAGCCCGTACAGCTCGTATTCGTATTCGTGCGGAGAGAGCTGGCCTTGTGCGCGTCCCCGCTCCGCCTGGTTCCTGGCGTGGAGCAGGATGGGCAGTGAGCGCGACGGCTCGCCGGTTTTGGTGAGCATATTGGCTAAAAAGATGCTCAAGGTGACTTCCATGCGCGCAGAGTCACCTTGAGCAAAGAGCGCGAGGGATTGCTCAAACAAGGGGACAGCATCGGTCGGTTTCCCCAGGCGGTCGAGTACGCCGCCCAGGCCAAAGAGAGCTTGTGCTTCCCACAGAGGGAGGGCGTGGGTCTGGGCCAGGGTCAGCGCCTGATCAAAGGCTGCCTGAGCCTGGTCAAGCTGGCCTCCTTCGGTCGCGTCAATACCCTGGTGAATGAGGCGATGCACGAGCTGCTCGTACACATCAAGGTGGCTATGGGACGGGTCATTGCACTGGTGCTGCGTGTGATCTTCCCGGTCTTGCGAAGATAGGTTGTCTGTGGTCATGCTTCTCTCCTAACTTTCCACGTTTTGCCTCTCGGTTCTCTCACTCTTGCTCTGACGATCTCCACGATGTCCACTGGTGGAAGAGGGCTTCCAGCGAGGATAGGGCATCGAGGTCAAGGTGCTCTGGGCCAGGTGGATGGGGTTGCCAGCGCGCGATGGGCAGCAGTCCCCTCACCAGGCGCTTCACCTGTTCGGGAACCGTGCTGGCCTGATCTGTCCAGAGCTGGATACTGGCGGCCTCAAGCGCCCGCATGATGACAGGTTCGGGCCGTTCTGTTGTACTTAGCTGCTCCAGCAGCTCTGTCCCAACGAGCTGTGTCCACTGCGTCAGGGCGCGCTTTTCGTCGGCCTGGTGGATGGGACAGCCTGCCCCGGTTGCTGCACGATAGCGCCTGGCCGCCTGGCTCTGCCCACCGAGCCAGTGGGTGAACAGCCCGACCAGCAGAGGGGTGAGGCGCGTGTGTGCCAGGGCTGCACAGGTGATCCACTGGGCAGCAGGCCCGCGCTCCTCAACCGTGAGCGGGAAGTGCGCCATGCGGGTCAGGAACATGCAGGGCAGAAGCAAGTCCGGAGTCAGCGATAAGCGCTGTGGGCGGATGGTCTCCTGTGCCTCCAGGAGCGCGTCCCATGCAGAGCGACGGGGATGCCACTCGAACACAAGCACCCAGGCAGTGACTCCCACCCGGTATCGTTCCAGGTCGAGCTCGCGGTCTCTTTGATGGCCGATCATGCCAAACTCGCGCCATCCGGGAGTGAGCGACCCCAGGTCCAACGGCTTCGGCAGCCGCGCTCGGTCCGAGAAAAAGCCAGCGTGTTCGAGGTTGGGCAAGGCGGCTCCCACGCGCATCGGATCAACCATCGCAGAGCTATAGCCCATCGTGATCTGGCTGATGCCTGCGGCTTCTGCCAGGCGGATGGTGTTCCATGCTCCACGCTGCTGCCTTGCCATCACGCACTGATCCTTTCTCTCTCAGCTCTGCTCTTGCCTGAAAACAACCCGCATCCCTTTCCTCTGGAAAGGCCTGAATGCTTCGCCCAGAGTGTACGCCAAATGTGCTGTGTTGTCGATGCGTCTTTTCCCAACCGGTACTTTTTGTCGAAGAGATACGCCGTTGTGTATTGTTCTGCATTGCAGTTCATGACAGGAACACGGTGGATGCCTCTTGTGCGAAGAACGTCCTTTCGCGCGGTCTGCGCCCAAAGATGTAGACGCGCTGAGTCTGCGTCTCGACCTCCGCATAGGGTGCCCTCTCAATACTCTCTTCGATGTCAAAGCCTGCCTCCTTCAAGTAGCCCTCCATCTCATCACGTTCAAAGAAGACAGCATCCAGCAAGACCTGCTTTCCCCACCATTCTTCCACATGCCTTACCTCCTGACCCTGGTGGAATGCCAGCAGGAGCAGGCCGTTGGGTTGGAGCACGCGGCGAAACTCTTGCAGGACAGGGACCACCTGTGGGCGAGGGAAATGGATAATGGAGTAGAAGGCGACAATGCCGACACAGCTTCCATCCTCAACGTCGAGTGAGGCCATATTCCCCTGCTGAAACGCAATGCCGGGATTGAGCTTGCGCGCCAGCACGACCATCCGGGGCGACACATCGATTCCCAGCGCTGGCACGCCTTGTTCGTGCAGATAGCGGGTAACGTGTCCAGGCCCACAGCCCAGGTCATACACAGGACCCAACCCGCCCACCTCCTGGGCAAAGCGGTCGAGCAACCCCCGGTCCAGGGGCTTGTGCTCCAGCTCGTGATAGATTCGTGACACGTACTCGTCAGCGACCTGGTCATAGCTCTTTTGCACGTTCCCGGTATTCTCGTCCATGTGGCATCTCCTCCTGCTCTGGGAACAAGTTCTCTCTCTCCATCTTTCCAGTGGATCAGCTTCGCGATGCGGGAGCTTCGCCTTCGCCGCCTGATGCTGCTCTCATGCAATCATCGTTGTCTTGCGGATGATCGAGAAGCGAGTCAGGTCTCTCTCTGTCCCTCAGCAGTGTAACGCAAGGGGTCGTCGCTGTCCAGGTGCGCCGTTGGGTTTTGCCGTGAACCCCTGATATACAGGCTCTCTCTGGTCAGATTCCGCCATCGCCTGTCCAACTACCACAGGCCATATCAGATGGGTCCTCATACCGCCTGGCGCCATATGACCATCACTCGATGCTTGTTGTGGCAACGTTGTGCTTTTTCGTCTGGTCAAGGATTTTCCTTGCAAAAGGAAGAGGCAGAATCCCTTGACCTGGAGTGGACTCCAGGTTCTATACTTGTGGTATGGAAACACAACTGACTATCCAGGAGGTGGCGAAACGGACGGGCCTCTCCATCGATACCTTGCGCTACTATGAGCGCATTGGGCTGATTGAGCCGGTCGGCAGGGCTCAGAGCGGCCATCGCCGCTATACGCAGCACGATCTCGACTGGATCGACTTGCTCATCGGCTTACGCAACACGGGCATGCCTCGCGCGCAGATGGTGCGCATTGCCCAGCTGCGTCGCCAGGGTTTCGCCGCGACGCTCACCCAACGCCGTCTTCTCTATGAACAATACCAGCACACCCTGCAACAGCACATGCAGCAACTGGAGCAGCACGTGACCACGGTGCAACACAAGATTGCTCACCTGAAGGAATTCGAAGCACAGCAAGAAGCTGCATCTGATCCTGCTGACACAGGTATCCAGAGCGAAACATCTGTAAGTCGCGGCGAGCTAGAAACCAGGAAACCATAGGAGGTATCTGCGATGTCTTTGAAATTTGGTGTATCCCTGCCACAAACAATAGACCTGGCGAGCGCGCAAGACCCGGTCGAAGTCTATGAGATGATGACGCGTGTTGCGCAGGCCGCCGACGAGCTAGGTTTTGCGTCTGCTTGGCTCGGTGATCACTTTCATCCTAGTCCGCGAGGCCCGCGCGAGGCGCCGTTCGAGTGCTGGATCACCACAGCAGCCGTTGCGCGTGACACCAGGCGCATCCGCATTGGTCAAGCGGTCACCGGCAACGGCTATCGCCATCCCGCCCTGCTCGCAAAAATGGCGAGCACGGTCGATGTGCTCTCGCATGGGCGACTCATCTGTGGCATCGGGGCCGGGTGGCACGAGCAGGAGTACCGCGCCTATGGCTACGACTTTCCCAACACTGCTGACCGCCTGCGGCATCTGGGCGAGGCCGTCCAGGTGATCCTGGCCATGTGGACCCAGGAAGAGGCGGTCTTCGAGGGGAAATACTACCAGATACGCGGCGCGATCAACCAGCCCAAGGGGGCTCAGCAACCGCATATCCCCTTACTGATCGGCGGTGGCGGCGAAAAAGTGACCCTCAAACTGGTCGCACAGTACGGTGATGCCTGTAACGTGTTTGGCGATCTGGAGACGATCAAGCACAAGTTCGCCGTGCTCAAAGCACACTGCGAGGCCGTTGGGCGCGATTACGAGAGCATCCACCGCACGGCAGGGACCTTCTGCTCGATCGGCGAGACCGACGAGCAGGCGCGGGCCAAGTTCCCCGCTGCACTGCTGAGCCGCTTTGGCAATATGGCAGAGAGCGTGCTGGTCGGCAACCCGGATACCATCCGCAAGCGCCTGGCAGCGTTTGAGGCAGCAGGAGTTCAGGAACTGATCATCGGCTTCCCTGACGTGCTCCAACTGGAATCGTTGCGCTTCTTCGCCAGAGAGTTTCTTGCCTAAGCCCACAAACGCAGAAAACGGCACTGGCCCGTGCGCATCAAGCCTTTGTGAGGCAATGCTTCGACATTCGCCCAAGCGCCACCGCCAGTCATCTCCAACGCTAGAACGAGAGGGAGCTTCCGCTCTTGCAGGTGGGGACCTGCCATCACATCTTTTATCCTCTCTGAAAGAAAGAAAACTGGACTGAACCCCTTGCAGGGGTTCAGTCCAGTTGAGTCCCCATATCATCCTAGTGCCAGGGATACCCATGAGAAACAGCAGTCTTACCCGATCTCGGTCGCTTCAAACAGGCCCAGCGAACAGATAATCTGTGGCTCCTGTACCTCCAGGTGTTCGTGGATCTGGCAGAGGCGATGGTCGGCACGCAGGTCCATGACCAGTATTGCCAGTTGCTCGTCGTTGATGCCACTGCGTAACTGGCGGTTGAGCGTGTCCCTGGCCGTCTCCTGGAGCGGGTATTTGTAGATGTCTTCGAGTGCGCTGTGCAACTCCGGCGGCGCGGGAAAGAGTGTGGCCTGTGTTTTGTCGATATACTCCTTGAGCCGCGCATAGGTTTTGCGCCGCGCGCCTGAAGCTGCTCCCAACTGGCCACCGAGACTGCGGGTTTCTTCTTCCACGATGTGTTCAACGGCCCGCCTGACCAGGTCGTGCTGCTCCGGCGGGCGCAAGGTTGCCCTGGTGTCAGAGGAGCAGGCTGCCGCACGCAGGATCGCCAGTTGCGATTGCGTGACGCTCTCGCCCAAGCGGTTGACCCAGGCCAGCGCGTCGTTGCCTTCGGATGTGCGCATATAGACCAGCACGCCTTCGGGCGCGGCAACGCTGCCGCGATGAGCGCGCGTCGAGAAGATGACATCGGGCAGCTTCTCGATGATGCCCTTGAGTTTCGGGTTGGCGTCGATGGCGTTCTTCCAGATTTGGTAAGCCTGCGAGGCCAGGTCCACCTCGCTATCGGCCTCGCCATCCAGCACACCGGCTTTTTCGTTGTACAGGTCTTTAAACGTCACGTTGGCCGTTTCCGTCAACTCATCCTCGAAGAAGGCTTCATCGGTGCCAACCACCTCGGCGTTCTGTTGCAGGCGCGCTCGTACGCGCTCACGCAGACGAATGAGCCGCTCCACGCCATCGGCGGGCAAGAACGAGTAGCAATAGATGGTATCCGACATCTGCCCGATGCGGTCCACACGGCCCGCGCGCTGGATCAGGCGGATGATGGCCCAGGGGAGATCGTAGTTGACCACAATGGCGGCATCTTGCAGGTTCTGTCCCTCGGAGAGGACATCGGTGGCCACCAGCACGCGCAGTTCGTTGGCCGGGCTGACCCGGTTGCGCCTCTCATTGCTGACAGGGCTGAAGCGCCAGGCCAGTTCAGTTGGATCGTCCGAGTCGCCCGTGACGCCCTCCATGGAGGTGATCCCGCGTGCTTTGAGCTGCGCCGTGAGGTAGCGCACGGTATCGGCGAACTGGGTGAAGATTAGCACTTTTTCGTTTGGATGCTGCCGCGTGACCAGGTCAACGAGGGCTGCGAGTTTGGTATCACGGCTGGCATCCCAGGTGCCGCATGTGTCCAGCACGGCGAGCAGGTTGCGCGCATCAGCAAGTACGTCCTTTTTCAACTGAGCGTGAAGAGAGTCGGGCGCAGCCACTTGAAGCGGCGGCGCAGCGGCCCGGTATACTGCGCGTAGACCTCGGCGGCGCGCCTGCGAAATGCGGTCTCGCTGTCCAGCGGTGCGGCCATCTCGATCTCGTCGAGGGTGGAGATCGCGCCCTCGTTCTCCTCTGCCGTCTCCGGCAAGAGCGCTTCTTCGTCCTCGTCATTGGCGCGTGCGTCGAGGAGTGCTGCGTCCTGCGTGCCCAGCGGCAGGTCCAGCCCGGCTTCAATGGCGTGCAGGTACACAAAGTTGCGCAGGATATGCCGCTCAACGGACTCGATGAAGGCCGGGCCACCGCTCTCCAGGCGTTTGAAGAGGTTGGTGCGACAGAAGCCCATCAGGCGCTTCCCAGCGTGCGAGAGATTCTCCAGTTGCTTTGCTTCCGCCGGGGTTGGCCACTCTTTGGGCGATTTCGCGATGTAGTTGGCCAGGCCATAGCGCGGCAAGTTCAACCCATTGACGATTTCCACTACCGCATCGGAATACAGTGTGGCGTAAGGATCGGCTTCCTGTGTCTCGTTCACCAGGAACTTGACGGTGCGCGGCACACGCGCGGGGAAGTAGGAGCGCCGCCCGTCGCTAAAGACCAGATATGTGCGCCTGGTGGCCTGATCGGTCTGGGCGTAGTTATCCTGGATGAAGCTGCGCGTGCGGCGCACGAGAAAGAGCCGCATGAGGTCACGCCAGTCGTCGGCGTACTCGCTCTGCTCGAATGCTGCCAGCGAGCGCACAGGGCATTGAAACGCGCTGTTAAAGTGCGTCTCGCCTATGGCACTGAGCAGTTTTTCCGGACGAACGCCAATATCGCGGCTCGCTTCGTCCGAAAGGAAGAGGCGCAGCTGGGCCGAGAGATCGCGATAGGATTTGTTGTAAGGCGTGGCTGAGAGCAGGATGCACTTGCTCTCATTCTTCTCGATATAGTCTTTGATGGCCTTGTAGCGCTTGCCCTCGCGGTTGCGTTGGTTATGGCTTTCATCTAAGACCACTAAGCGAAAACGGCGTAAATCGGGCAATTCGTGCTGGACGTTAGTGGCGGAGATGACTTTGGAGACCAGCCCATACTCGTCCATATACTGCTGCCACATACGGGTCAGGTTCTTGGGGCAGATCACCAGCGTTTCCAGACCGAAGTCGTCCTGCATGATGCGCGAGAGAGCGGTCGCCATGAGTGTCTTGCCCAGACCAACCACGTCGCCAATCAGCACACCGCCGCGTTTATTGAGATGATGGGCGGCAATTTTGACGGCGGCGACCTGGTACTCAAACAACTGATCCTTGAAGATGCGGGGAATGCTGAAGTCCTGTAAACCGGCGCGCGCTTCCTGTGAGAGGTGATAGGCCATCTTGAGGTAGATATAATAGGGCGGTGGCACCTCGTCACGCGCCCAGCTCTCATCGATGATCTCGGCCAGTTCGTCGGAGATATCCAGGCACCAGCGGTCATCCCAGCGCTCATTGAACCAGCGCTCCAGTTTCTTGCAGGCATCGCTGTCCAGCACATCGACGTTGAGCTCCCCCTGGTGCTGCAAGCCTGCCAGGGTCAGGTTACTGCTGCCGAGATAGCCGACAATGGGGGTGATGTGACTCTGCTGGTAGAGCAGGTAGAGTTTGGCGTGCAGTTTGTGACGTAGGAAGAGTTTGACGACGACCCGCTTTGCTTTCAACTGCTCACTCAAGCGGCGCAGCCCTTCCTGATCAGCGTTAGTTGGCGCGCCCATCACGAGCTGCTCGCGAAACTCCTGCGCCTTGCGCTGCTTGAGGCGCACCACCGTGGCCTGGTCGATCTCCTGCCCTCCGCGCAGGCTGAACAGTTTGCGCAGTTCGTCCTCTGGTGGCTCGGTCATGCCAATTAAGAGGCGACAGCAGCCCGTTGCGCCGCCTTGCCAGTGCTCCATCAGACGGTCGAGGTGCTGCCAGCCGCGCAGGTTGAAATATCCTACGCAGAAATCGGCGCGCTCCGAGACCTTCAAGGTTTCTTGCAGCGCTTCCAGCAGGCGGCTCTCGATGTTGTCAAAGATGCGTGGCATGGACAGTCACTCCTCTTCCTCGCCTGCGCTGTCTCGCCCCATGCGGTACTTGATGTCGTAGTTGATGATGAAATCCAGTTCTTCGTCGGTAAAGTCGTAGTGTTTCGCCAGCACGCGATCTATTCCATCAATGATGGGTTTGGATTTTGCTCCATAAAAATTATCATACATGATCTCATGCCCGTCAGAAGTGCGTATGGTCTTTCTCTCAGCATGTGCCGTCATATGCGCCATCAATTGTTGATTGAGTTGGGCAAGCGCAGCATCTTTCAGCATGTCAGACGTCAGAGGAAAACGTGACACAAGCGTATCACTGAGATGGAAACAATCACCGAAGGCGACGAAATAAGCATAGAACAGGCTACTATTAAGGATCGCGCACACTACTTGAGCCATTTGAGCATCTTCAAAATAGAGAAAACGGCCATGCGCTGGCACTCCTACTACTCCATTTTTTGCATAGTAGGGCAGTCCAATGGTTGCTTTTACCCAATACCGTGTAGCCTCTTGATAAAATATATATTGATTTGTCTCTCGTCGACTCAGTAAGCCTCCTATGAATTGCTCATCCCATTGTTTGATCTTAAAAAACAGGAGTTCTTCGACGGCATTTGCATACTTGGGAAATTGATCAGAAAAGAGAGGCTCGTGGTAGATCTGGGCATATTCCACAAGAGGGAAAATAGTCTCTCGAATTTCGGTCAACCACCGCTGATAACGAGTGGTGGCTATCGTTAATACATTTCCTGAGCGAGAGCTCTGCGAAACACATATGACGCTCCTACAATTTTGTAATCCTTCAAACAGCTTCCCTGGACGATCGTCAAAGGTGATGACATGTAGTGAACTACTTTTCTGTTTCAGGAGATTCCGTACAGAAACCATTCTTGATGAACTAGCTAAGGGTAACTGCACAATGTAACTCATCCAACCGGGGGAAGAGCGAAGGCTTAACGCACGCTCAGTACACAGGCCATACAGGTTTCCGCATCCTTCTGTCACATAATTACGGATCGCATAAGTTCTTCTTACTGAGGAATATTCTTTCCAGGGGGGATTTCCGATAATCACATCGAACCCGCCTCGTTTCATAATTCCATAGAACTCCACCCACCAGTGGAAGGGCTGGTGGCTCTGCTGCCACAGCGTAAACCTGGCATTATACTCTTCTGTTTTGGGGATGCTATTGCGGTCAATGCCGTACTCGGAGGCCAGGTAGCCATTCAGTTCCGCTCGTAGTATGCCCAACGTCTGCTGGAGCTGCTGCTTGCTCGCTGTCAGAGCAGCAGGATCTTGATTCTGTTTCGTCTGCAGTTCGCGGAACTGCTCGAAGGTGCGCTCGATGTCCTGCGCCTTCTGCTCAATGCGCTCCAGCCGATCGTCAAAGACCATCTGGTTTTGCACAGCCTTGCCCACAACTTTGCCTTCGATGGCCTGTTTCGTCTCGCCAAAGGAGGCGAAACCGACCAGGGTGTTGCCAGCGCGGATATTGAAATCAATGTCGGGCAGAGGCTCGATGTCGTTGAAGCGCTCAACCTGGGAGACAAGTTTGAGGAAGAGGCGCAGCTTGCAGATTTCCGTGGCTTCTTCCATGATATCGACGCCGTACACATTACGGATTATGATGGACTTGAAAATAAAATAGCTGCGGCTGGGATGCTGCTTGACCCGCTCCAGAATCGCCCGGAAGTGGGCGATATCAGGGGAGCTATGCCGTTTCTCTGGGGGCATGGCTGCGTCCAGCGCCTCGCGCTCCTCGACCAGGTCCCCCATGCGTTCCAGGCAGGCCTCGTAGAGTCCTTCGAGGATGCCCAGTGCCGAGAACAAGAACGCGCCAGATCCACAGGTTGGGTCAAGCACCGTCACCTGCTCGATACTGTCGTATAGCGCCCGCAGCAAGTCGGTGCCAGTGCAGTAAGTGATCACATCTTCGATGAAGCGGCGACTATCCAGGTTGTGCGTGATGAGGTCATTGGCAGAGGTGATCTCACCTGCTCCCAGTTTCGCTCGCAGGTCCTGGTAGCGGGTGCGTCGTGCTACGACCTCGCGCCAGGTCTCCGTTGGCAGGGCGTATGTTTCCGGTGCAGGCTTGTTCCACTCGCTGCGCTGCGTCACGTCATGTATGCCTGCCTCGATTGCGGATGGCAAGGGCAGGTCACAGCCTTTTTTGACAGCATCATAAATATAGGCATCAGGGTTTTCGCGGAGCAGCGACCAGACTGGCCCATCGGGGCGAAAGGCGATCTGACACTTCTGCTCGGTGGCATCGAGGAGGAAGGGGAGAATGGTATTCTTGCTGATGTACTCGGTGATGTCCTCTTTGGTGTAGTAGGCTCCCATCTGCTTCTGGTTGATGTACTTCTCAAAGATGTAGCCAAGGACGTCTGGATTGATTTCGTTGTCCTGGCGGAGCGGGCGTTCATCCAAATGCCATTGATAGCCATCGAAGAAGTCGAACAGCTTCGCGAAGGCAGAGTCACGAATCCCGAGAGTATGGCCATACG
>Ga0099830_10000483_pt1 | contig 17931 bp, 9 predicted proteins | sample CZO8metaG_4_FD_79337 | JGI IMG/M metagenome (GOLD analysis project Ga0099830, IMG submission 79337) | Vadose zone soil microbial communities from the Eel River Critical Zone Observatory, Northern California, USA - CZOApr15con2H3.8 metaG | ecosystem: Environmental > Terrestrial > Soil > Vadose...
GTCTTCGTACTCCCAGGCGCTCATTCTGCCCTCCGTCCCCATCACATTCCCAATGAATGAGTGCCACCACGCTCCAAACCCCAGCCCGCCCGCCCGCGCGTTCCCGCTCACTGGATCGTCGACGTAGTCTCGGCGGAAGCCGCTCAGGTGATTGCGAAAGACCGTATGGTAGATCGCGCTGCCGTGGGTGTTGTCCGCGTCATAATTGAACGACTCGTTCCCCTCGAAGAGCACGTGGTGCGAGCCGACCATGTGGCTGGCGTTGATGACCACCTCCTGCCAAAGCGGTGCGCTGAGGATGTGCGCATCGTCCATGTAATTGTAGCCGACCACCGAGCCCGCCCCCGCTGAGCGGGAAACCATCACCTTGCTCGCCTGCATCACGATGTTGTCCTGGATCAGAATCTCGGAAGCCGCCCATGCGAAGCTGATTGCGTATCCGCCACCCCCAGGTTCCGGCCACGCTCCATCGTGGATGTACGAGCCGCGCGCCCAGAGGCTTGTCGCCGCTCACGTTCCCAGTCTAGCGTAGCCGAAGCGCGACCAATGGAAGTCCACATCAGCCATTTGCCGAATCAAGCGCCACAGGCCAGATCGCCAGCGCCATTGACGGCACGGTCTTCGCCCCTGGTGATCGCAGGAAGGATGCTCCTTTTGTTGTTCGCTGCCGGCGCGGCGGTGTCCGCTTTTTTATTGACGGGCGAGGACGCAGGTTCAGACCCGGCTGCCCAATACGCTTGCCCGATGCACCGCGACTCCACAGCCTCGGCGCCAGGTGAATGTCCGATCTGTGGCATGGCATTAAGGAGGTTGGGCGGCAGCGGCTCAGCACCTTTCGCCTCGATCGATGCCTTGGCTCGCGGGCAGCCCGACCTGGTGGAGGTCGTAAGACGACGAGTCTTCACGCACACCTTGCATGCTCCTGCTTGGCTAGAGCGCCCGCGGATAGTGCGGGCCTTGCTGTACGACGACGAGATCAAGACCCTCACGCCCGCGGAGCCGGCGTTGTTTTATCCAACGGGACCGGGCCCCAGGGTCGACGTCCGCCTTGCGACGGGCTTAGCCACACCCTGGGACGCATCAACGTCGCTGATCGAATTTCACGTCGAAGGCGTCGACCCGAAGCTTCCGATTGGCACCGCGGGCTGGCTCGAACTTGCTAACAGGCCACGTTCTGCGCTGGTGGTTCCCTCGTCGTCAATCCTGCAAGTCAACGAAGAAACCTACGTTCTTACTGTCTCGGGCGATGGCCGCGCGTTCGCCAAACGGCCAGTGCACATTGGAAAAACTGTATTCGGATTGACCACGGTTGTGTCCGGACTCTACGAAAGAGAGCGCGTCGCCGCCAGGAGCGTCTTCTTTCTTGATGCCGAAAGGAAGCTCGCCGCCAGTATGGCGTCGACAGGAGCGGTAGCGCCTTGATCGCTGTCGCGGTGGCCTGGAGCGCACGCCACCACCGGCTCGTCATCGCCGTGGCGCTTCTCGCCGTCACGGCTGGTGAGCTGGCCCGCCGGGCGTTGTCGCGGGACGCGCTTCCTGATCTATCTGATCCTCAGATCGCGCTGGTCTCCGAATGGATGGGGCACCCGGCAACCGAGGTCGCAACCGCAGTGACTTCGGTGCTCACGACCGCGCTCATCGGCGTTCCGGGCTCGACGGCAGTTCGTGGAGCTTCGATGTCTGGAATGGCCTACGTCAACGTGGTGTTCGGCTCCGCTTCCGATCTTGAGAAAAGCCGCGAGCTGATTCTCCAACGAGTCGCCGCTGTCCGAACGAAACTCCCATCCGCCGCGCGAGTGCAAGTTGGCCCGGCCGCAGCGAGCACCGGGTGGGTCTTCGAATACGCGCTCTCTGACCCCACCCGTGGTGAGTCCCCGCGCACGCTTCGGCGGTTCCAGGACGATGTTCTCCGGCCGGCTTTGGCAGCTACCGAAGGGGTAGCCGAGGTCGCCTCGGTGGGCGGAGAGGTGGAGCAGGTCCTGGTGGACGTGAACTCGGATCTGCTTCGGAAGCAAGGGCTCGCGTTCAGCGATTTGATCTCTCCTCTGGAGCGCGCTCTAGCGACGAATGCACGCACCAGCCTCGCTGACCTCCAGGCACTGCCGATCCCCGGCCCGGGCTCAAACGGCGAGCACCATCGGCTCGGAGACGCGGCGATCCTCCGTGTCACCGGTGACATGCCAAGCGGATTGGCGGATCTCGACGGACGGGCCGCTGTGGGAGGAATCGTGATTGCAAGGCCGGACGCCGATTTGTCCACCCTCCTGCCTTCCCTGCAACGAAAGCTGGATCGCCTCCGTTTGCAGCTGCGCCCGGGAGTGAAACTTCTCACCACCTATGATCGGTCGAGCCTGATTGGGCGGATCCAGAAAACGTTGCTTCGCGTGCTGGGCGAGGAGGTTGCGGTCGTGGCCTTGGTGATCTTGATCTTCCTTCTTCACGCTCGAAGCGCTCTGGTGCCGCTCGCGACCCTTCCCGCAGTGCTGCTGCTGACCTTCGCGGGGATGTGGATCCTGGGCGTCCCCGCCACGATCATGAGCCTGGGCGGAATCGCGATTGCGCTCGGGATGGCCGTGGATGCCGACCTCGTCGCCCTGGAAGCGTGTCACCGCGGGCTCGAGGCGTCCGCCGCGAGTCCCTCAGCGGAACAGGTTCGTGCGACGCTGATCGCTGCCTCTGTATCGTTTGCCCCGGCGATTCTGATCTCGTTGCTGATCGCGGCCCTGAGTTTTCTTCCGGTGCTCGCCTTCGCGGGTGAAACCGGCCGATTGCTGCGCCCGCTGGCAATCACCAAGACGCTGGTCATCGGTTCGGCGGCGCTGGTGTCGCTCAGCCTCGCCCCCGCGTTGCGCGACCGCCTGTTGCGAGGTCGCGTGATCCCGGAGTTCGACAATCCTGTCACCCGGTCACTGGTGCGGATCTATCGACCTTTCGTCCACTTCGCTCTTTCACGGCCAATACTCACGCTGCTGATTGCGACCCTACTGCTTGTGTCTTGCGTCCCGATCGCGCTCCGCCTCGGCGGCGAGTTTCTTCCGCGCATCGAGGAGGGCGATCTGTTGTTCATGCCGACAACGCTGCCAGGGGCGCCGATGGACGAGGTTGGTGCGCAAGTGCGCCTACAGGACCGCGCCTTGGCCAAGTCGACCGAGGTGGCGTCGGTGTTCGGAAAGGTCGGCCGCGCGGATACTGCGACGGATCCGGCCCCGTTTTCGATGGCAGAAACGACGATCCGCCTCCGGCCTCGCGCGGAATGGAGCACGCTCCCGCGGCAGCGCTGGTACTCCAAGTGGGCGCCGCCGTTTCTCCGGCGCGCACTTCGCCTGGTCTGGCCGGAAGAGACTCCGATGAAAACCTCGGAGCTGATCGAAAAACTGGATCTCGCCGCGCGGCTGCCCGGATGGGCCAGTGCATGGACTGCGCCTGCGCGGGCACGGATGGACATGATGGCGACCGGAATCCGAACCCCGATCGGCATTCGCATCTCGGCTGCTGATTCGGCCAGGCTCGCGGCTTTAGGCACGGCACTTCGGTCGGTCGCGATAGGCTTGCCTGGGACTCGAAGCGCGGCGTTCGAGCCATCGGGCGACGAGACATGGCTCGAGTTCGTCCCCGACCCTGGGGCATTGGCTACCCACCATGTGGATCCGGTAGTGGTGAGCGCCACCGCGGGCGTGCTGATCAGAGACGGTGAGATCGGACAGCTCGAGACCCAGGGCCGCCGCCTGCGCGTGCGGCTGGCGCAGGACTTCAACCTAAGGGGCCCCGCGGACCAGCTTCGCGAGGTGAGCGTGCGCAGCACCGAGGCTGGCGGCGGACAAGCGGTGCCGCTTTCTTTGGTTGGACGTCCCAGCTATCGGAGTCGGCCGGCGGTCGTCCGCACCGAGGGGCCTGAGCTCGCAGCGTACATACATATCGACGTCACCGAGGGAACCGACCTTCTTGGATACGTGGAACGGGCCAAGCGCGAGATACAGAAGGAGCTCGACAGCGGTGCGCTGCGCCTCCGAACGGGCGAGAGAATTGAGTGGGTCGGTCAATATCCACTGATCGTCGCTGGGGCAAAGCGATTGCGCTGGATAGTTCCGATCGTCGCGCTCTCCATGCTTGCGCTGTTGTACCTTCAGTTCCGCAATCTGACCGAGGCCCTGATCATCCTCACCTCGGTGCCCTTCGCGCTCGTCGGTAGCTTCTGGACCCTGTTTTGGCTGGGTTACCCGTACTCGGCGCCGGTCTGGGTGGGCCTGCTCTCGGTGGCAGGCCTGGCGATGCAGACGGGTGTGGTGATGGTCGTCTACGTTGATGAAGCGTTCTATCGTCGCCTCGCGCAAGGGCGCTTGCGCAGCCGAGAAGATATCGTCGCCGCCCACGCCGAAGGCACCGTCCGCCGCTTGCGCCCCAAAATCATGACAATCACTACGATGGCGGCAGCCCTTTTGCCTTTGCTCTGGGCAGAAGGATCGGGCGCTGAAATCATGAAGCGCGTCGCAGCCCCAATGATCGGCGGGCTCGCGACCAGCGCCTTTCTCACGCTCGAGGTCCTGCCGGTGCTGTACACAGTCTGGAGAAACCGGCAACTCGAGCAAGCCCGGCGGCTGGGCGTTCCGATAGAGAACATCGTCGGAGTCGTTCCGCCTTGGGCACGCCATCCAACGCTGGATCTCGTCCGTTAGCCCGTAATACGGTGCGTGCGTGTCGTCCCTGAGGAAGGGCGCCGGACCGAGGGGCATCGTCGATGTGCAACCGTGCATGGGGAAGAGTGTGTGATGTTCTGGGGCGGATGTTTCGGGGGTGCGGCACCGGTCTTGTATTCCTTGCGTTGGTAACGGCGGCAGGCTGCGGCAGCCCCGGGCAGGCCCCGATCGGCCGCGTCGCGCAAAGCCTTTCCGGCCCAACCTTCGTGCAGATGAATTACGCGACTCCGCAGAATCCGGTGAGCACCGTACCCGTATCCTTTCCTGCGGCGCAATCGGCGGGAAACCTGAACGTCGTCGTCGTCGGTTGGAACGACACCGCGGCGCAGGTTGCCTCGGTGATCGATTCGAAGGGGAACAGCTATCAGCTGGCGGTGGGTCCCACGATGCGTCCCGGCGAGCTCACCCAGTCGATCTACTACGCGAAGAACATCGCCGCGGCGGCCGCTGGAGCAAACACCGTTACCGTTACCTTCACCGTCGCCGCCATCTGGCCCGATGTCCGAACGCTCGAGTACGCAGGAATAGATCCAGTCAACCCGGTTGATGTGAGCGCCGCGGGCACCGGCACCAACGCCACCAGCAGCACACCGGCTGTGACCACGACCAGCGCATCAGACTTGCTCTTCGCCGCAAACACCGTCGCCTCCAGTACCGCAGGTCCTGGCAGCGGATGGACGAACCGGGTGATTACGCAGCCCGACGGAGATATCGCCGAAGATAAGGCCGTCACGGCAATCGGGTCATACAGCTCTACCGCACCGCTCACCGGTGCGGCCAGTTGGCTGATGCAAATGGTGGCGTTCCGGGTCGGTAGTAGCCAGCCGCCGAGTGCACCGACCGGCCTGGGCGCGACGGCGATTTCCAGCAACCAAATCAACCTCAGCTGGACCGCCTCGAGCGGGAGCGTGGCATCTTACCTAGTCGAGCGATGCGTCGGTCCCGGCTGCATCAATTTCTCCCAGATTGGGAGCACCACCGGAACCACTTTCGCCAACACCGCATTGGTGGCATCGACCAGCTACTCCTATCGCGTGCGGGCAACCGATGGAGCAAATTTCAGCGGCTACTCAAACGTCGCGAGCGCCTCAACCCTGCCACCGCCGACCAATCCCTCCAACCTGACAGCCAACGCGGTCTCAGGCAGCCAGATCAACTTGAGCTGGACAGCCTCCACCGGCAGCGTCACGTCGTATTTGATCGAGAGCTGCGCAGGTGCGGGCTGCACGAACTTTTTGCAGATCGGCTCCGCGACCGGCACCACCTACTCGAGCACGGGGCTGGTAGCATCGGCCACGTATGTTTACCGCGTACGGGCGAGCGACGGGGCGGGAAACCTGAGCGGCTACTCCAACACCGCAAGCGCCGCAACGCTGTCACCCCCGACCAGCCCTTCCAATCTGACAGCGACCGCCATCTCGAGCAGCCAGATCAACTTGAGCTGGACAGCCTCCAGTGGCAACGTTGCCTCCTATTTAATCGAGCGCTGCTCAGGTGCGGGCTGCACCAATTTCTCCCAGATTGGGAGCACCACCGGGACCACTATCGCGAACACCGCACTGGTGGCATCGACCAGCTACTCATATCGCGTGCGGGCAACCGATGGAGCAAATTTCAGCGGCTACTCAAACGTCGCGAGCGCCTCAACCCTGCCACCACCAAGCAGCCCGTCCAACCTGACAGCGACCGCCATCTCAAGCAGCCAGATCAACTCGAGCTGGACAGCCTCCACTGGCAGCGTCGCGTCCTATTTAATCGAGCGCTGCCAGGGCGCGGGGTGCTCAACCTTCGCGCAGATCGCAACCAGCACCACTACAACGTACAGCGACACCAACGTGAGCCCGGGCACCACGTACGGCTATCGGGTGCGGGCCGCGGACGCCGCGAACAATTTCAGCGGCTATTCGAACATCGCGATGGCGACCACGTCAGGCGCGCCAATCGTTCCTACGCTGATTCAGTCAAGCTATGCGACTCCTCAGTCTCCTGTCTCGTCGGTTAGCCTCACTTACACCAGTGGGCAGTGGAGGGGAGACCTGAGCGTTGTGGTGGTGGGCTGGAACGATTCCGTTGCCCAGGTGACCTCGGTCGTGGACAGCAAACACAATACGTATGTCCTGGCTGTTGCCACGGTCGTGACTGACGCTGGCCTTTCACAGTCGGTCTACTACGCCAGCAATATCGCAAACGCGAATCCAGGCGAGAACACCGTGACGGTCAGATTCAATACTCGTGCGCAGTACGCGGACGTTCGCATCCTCGAATACAGAAGCATCGCTGCGACCAATCCAGTAGATGTCACCGTCGCGCGCGCGAGCACGACCAACCCGAGCAACAGCGGCTCTGTCCTTACGACGAACAACGCGGATCTGTTGTTCGCGGCAAACATCGTCCAGGCTGTAACGACCGGTCCAGGGCCGGGTTTCACGATGCGGCTGCTCACAAGTCCGGATGGTGACATCGTCGAGGATCGGGTGGTGAGCACCACTGGCTCTTACAGTGCAACGGCACCGCTCAACGGCACCGCCGGATGGTGGATCATGCAAATGGTGGCGTTCAAGACAGCGGCTCCTCCTGCTGTGCTTCCGCCCACCGTGGCCGTCACTTCGCCGGCAGCTGGTGCCACCCTGACCGGGACGGTGACGGTTACGTTGACCGCATCCTCCCCCTCTTCGGGAATAGAGGCCACCCAGGTGCTCGTGGACGGGGTCCCTGCGACACCGCCGGATGTTACTCCTCCGTATTCGTTTTCACTCGACACCACGAAATTCAGCAACGGAACGCACTCGCTTAGCGCGACCGCCGTCGATTCCGGTCGAAACACCGCATATGCCACCCCGGTCTCGGTGACCTTCTCGAACGCGAACCCAGGCAATCCCGCGGTGACTGGTCTGTGGTCCGGTATCACTTCGCTTCCGATCGTCCCTGTCCACGTCGCGCAGCTGCCAGCCGGGAAGATCCTCATCTGGGATGGGCAAGGTTTCGGCTTTGATGGAAGAGTCTGGGATTCGCTCACCTACGCTGTCACGGGTGTGCCGATTCCCATCAATGCATTTTGCACTGCGCACGAACAGATGTCGGACGGGCGGATTTTTCTCGCTGGAGGTCACAACGGGGGCGCTCACCTCGGGCTCACCGCCGCGAACGCGTTTGACCCTGTCACCCAATCCTGGACGGTTCTCCCAGACATGGCGTACCCGCGATGGTATCCCACGGCGACTGCACTCCCCGACGGCACCCTATTCGTCCTGAGCGGGGAATCGAATTGCAGAGAATGCGATGTGCCGGTCGCTGAAATCTACGCGCCGAGCACCAATTCCTGGACGCATTTAACGGATGCGCCGTTTGTCTTTCCATATTACCCGCACGTTTACGTGCTCACGAGTGGTCGCCTCCTGGTCGCCGGCACCTCCGAGGCCCCCATCGTTAGCCAGGCGTTCGACTTAACCCGGCACACGTGGACTTCGGGCGGCGGCGCCGCTGTCGATGGCGGCAGCTCGGTGATGTACCGGCCCGACAAAATTCTAAAGACCGGTACCTCGACAGATCCGGACCAGCCGAGCACTCCGTCCGCTGCCACCGCCTATGTCATCGACATGGGGCAGCCATCGCCCGCCTGGCGTGCCGTGACGTCGATGAACTTTGCGCGTACCTATCACACGCTCACCGTCCTTCCCGACGGCAACGTCCTGGCGAGCGGAGGCGGCCCGACGACCGCCGCGACCGACACCGCGAATGCCATCCTGGAAGTTGAGATGTGGTCGCCGGCGACCGAGAGCTGGACGACGCTCGGTCGAATGCACGCGCCCCGCCTCTACCACTCTTCGGCGTTGCTGATGCCCGATGCCCGAGTTTTGATTTTGGGCGGCGGGCGTTTCGACGATTCCATTCTAGCGCCTACTGATCAATTCAGCGCCGAGTTCTTCGCACCGCCCTATTTGTTTAGAGGCCCCAGGCCGGTCATTACGTCCGCGCCTTCGTCTCTGCAATATGGGCAGCCATTCACGGTGCAAACACCGGATGCAGCGCGCATCGCGAGCGTCTCGCTGCTGCGCCTGGGGAGCGTTACTCACGCAATCAACATGGCTCAGCGCTTCGTTCCACTGGCCTTCACCACCGGCGCCGGCTCGCTGACTGCGACTGCGCCAGCCAATTCGAATATCGCCACGCCGGGCAATTACATGCTCTTCCTGGTTGACACGAGCGGAGTGCCGTCGATCTCAGCGCCAGTGCGCTTATAGCGGCGGCGCAGTTGAACATCAGCACGCTTTTGTAGAGCACCCCAGATCCGGCGCCGGTCGGCAACCGCTTATAGTCCGAGAGCCTGAGCCCTCATCCGTCCGCGCGGCCCGCGATACCCGGTGCGCGATCCAGCGCAGCAGGAGCGATCGCGGCCGCCGGCTCGCGAACAGTGATCTCGGCCGGGACTTCGCGGACCTCGAAAAACCGCTTCAGCGCCAAAAACCGCTTCTCGAGAAGCTGATAGCTCAGCACCGCCACGAACACCGACACGCCTACGCCAATCGTCGCTTTCGACGCGATCGTCAACCAGTGGTTGCCCAGCAATGCGTCGAGCCGAGCTTCCGTACCGTTCTCCAGGAAGTACCACGGCAAAACGCCGTGATACACGTAAAGGCCATAGCTGTATTTGCCAAAAAACATCAGCAGACGGCTCTGAAAAACCCTGGCGATAGGGTTGGACCGAGGGCCGAGACTGACCAGCGACAACGCGCCGAAGAACAACCCGTAAAACGTATCCCGGACCTGGTGCAGAACCGGCAGCCCGATCTTTGCCATCGCGCACCAGGCCGATAGCGCCAAGATCACACTGCCAAGCGCCAGCGCCACCTGAAGAGGACGTCGCATCAGCAGTGGGGCACCGCCTTCGCGGCGCGCAACCGCCGCCAAGAGCCCACCGACACAGAGCGTGTCGATCCGGCATGGAGTCAGCACCGAGATGGAAAGATCGCTGACTCCCACGAGCGAGAGTACGACCCGCAGCGCAAGTCCCCCAGCCACCACTCCGACGCAAATGCGCTCCAGCGTCTCGCGGCGGACGCTGAAGACGATCAGAGGCCACAGCAAGTAGAAGTGCTCTTCGATCGCGAGCGACCAGAAGTGGCTTACGTAAGCAAGCGCCTGCCACGAGGACTTCGCGGCGATGTAAAAATTACTGGTGTAGCTCCACAGCCAAGCTTGATGCCTTTCCGCCTGTTGTAGGCCCGGTAGCAGATTGGCGAAGCGCGGCAAGGCGATAAAGAGCAGCACCAGCACGAAGTAATAGAGCGGAAAGATTCGCAGCGTCCGCCGCGCGTAGAAGTTTCGGAAATAGTGTGGGCGCCCTTTGGCGTCGAGCAGAAGGCCGGTGATCAGGAAACCGGACAAAACGAAGAAAAGGTCCACCCCCAGAACGCCAAAGCCGGCCGCCTTGACCACCAGCCGTTGGGCCGAGGTATAGGGCGTTGAACGGCCGACGAGGTGAAGGACCATTACCATCAGGATGGCAAGGCCGCGCACTCCGTCCAGGCCGGGGAGGTGGCCACCCAATTTGTAGTGGGTATTTTCTGTCCGCACGAGGACGCAGCCTACTGTCCGACTGACTTCACCTCAATCTGCCTTCAGGGTTGGCTGAAGGGCGTCCCTGCATCGAAGCGTGCTTTGGCAGGCAACGTGTAGAGCTTGGTCGCACCGGTCGGATCGACCCATGGCCAGACGTAACCCCTGCCGGCATTGAAAAAGGCCGGCCGCTGCCTCAGATAGAGCGAGTTTGGCAGCAAGCGCTCGGAAATCTTCGGATCCCAATTGACCGAATTGGTGAGATAGTCGAAGTTGCCGTGTCGAATTGCAGTGGTTCTTACCATCGCGTCCGTCGGGTAAGGCGCAAAGTCGTCCCAGCCCAACAACCAGATGGTCGGCCGCCTCCGGTCGTTTGATTCGTAGGACCAGCCCTTCATCTGTCCTTGCAGACCGAGGACGTTGCCTAAAAAGCTCATCCAATAGGAGTAATAGCCGGCCCCCGCGCACCGCCTCGGGCCAGCATCCGTGAAGTCTCGGCGTCTTCCGCTCAAGTGATTGCGGAACACCGTGTGGTAGATGGAGTTGCCGTGGGTTTTGTCGCTATCCCAATTGAATCCGTAGTTGCCCTCGAAGAGCACGTGATGCGGGCCGACCATGTGGCTCGCGTTAAGGCCAGTCTCGACCCACCCTGGGCTCGAGCCAATGTGCCCATTATCCATGTAATTGTAACCGACGACAGATCCGGCGCCGGAGCAGCGCGCTACCATCACCTTGTTCGCGTCGACCGAGATGTTGTTCTCGATCAGGATCTCAGAGGAACCGTTGGAGAGGGAGATGTTGTAACTGGCCCCGCCAGGCTCCATCCACACCGGAGTATGGACGTACGAATCTCTAATCTCCACGCGGAACGAACTATCGACTGCGAATCCTTCGCCTAAAAATCCGGTGTTCTCGACCCGCGCCGTCCAACTTTGCGCTGCCCACGCGAACCGCAGTTGACCGTTGTCTCCACCCTGAAGCTTAAGATCCTCGAGGCCGGCGTTCTTCACATGAATGTCCGTGTACACGTAAAGCTGAGCCGTGTGCGAGGTACGGTAGTCGATGTGGAAGGGCGAAGTGAAGGTCACGGTCCTCGTCGCAGCATCGTAGCTTTGGACCTCCTTCACTTCGGCAGTGACGCGATCTGGACGGCTGAACCATCCCGCTGCATCTGGCCAGGGATCGTCGGTTCCTCGGCTAGGGTTATGGTGCTGGTACACCACGCGCCAGTCAGACGAGGCCCAGATCTGGCCCCGTCCGGCAGGATCTGTCCGCCAACCGGCACCGGACAATTCGTCGATCAGTACGATTTGCTCTGGGGAGAGACCGCCGCCCGGTGCGGACGCAAGCTGCACCGACCTCGCACCCTTGACTGCATCCGAGGCTAAGTTGAAAGCAGTGCCGCCAGAAGACCATCTGGCTGGCCCGACGATAATGATCGGGTTCGCGACGCCAGGAATGTAAGAGCCGGGCGTAGCGCCGTTGGTTCGCCGCAATAAGGTAGAAGTCGGGCCCGCTCCACGCAAAGTGATCCCTCGGTTGAGGTACAGGATGTCATTGTTGATGGTGAAAGTGCCTGCGGACAGCTGAACCACTTGTCCGAGAGGACATGCCTTGATTGCAGACTGAATATCTGCCGTTGCGTCCTGCGCCCCATTGCCGTAGGTGGAAGCATTGATCTTCGCGCAGATCGTGGTTCGGTTGGGGATGCCGCCGGTGACCCCCGGGTTCCAGACAGTACGGCGGTCCGCGGACAGCGTGGTGAATGCGGAAACGCTCGCCGTCGCGGTTGCGCGTCTGGATGGATCGGCCACGCTGGTGGCCACCACGTGGTAATTTCCCGCGGTCGCAGGCGCCGTATACCTTCCCAAGGAATCCACGGTTCCTCCGCTCGCGCCCTCTTGCACCGACCAGGTGACTGCGGTCGATTGGCCCGCAGTGGTCCCGCTCACTGCTGCGGTGAACGTGAAGCCGGCACTCGGCTCGATGACCAGGCTCGAGGGCGAAATCGATACCGCCGCCCCCGGAACCGCGACGGTCACGGTGGCGCTGTCAATCTTCGAGGTGTCCGCCACGTTGGACGAGCCCGCCCCCTGGAGCAATCCACCCTTGTACGCTGAGAAAGAGATGCCCGTTGTGAGAAACAGGAACGAATATCTCGCAGAGACCCTCATACGGTGGCTGGCGTCTGGTTGACCCCTTCGTCATCATAGCCTTTTCTACGCTTGGGGAACTAGCGTTTGGGGCGCAGACCAACGGAAGTCCATGCCTAGATCAGTTCAGCGCCGAGAGTGGGCTTGTGGCTCGGTCAGGGCTGGATGAACGGCGTCCCGGCGTCGAAGCGCCTCACGCGCGCCAACGCAGCTGTGGGTCGACTTTCCCCTCGGCTAGCAATTTCTCGATTTGCCCGATTCGCCGGAATCGAAAACCCTCAAAATCTTGCACGCTGATACCCACCTCGCGAAATGCCAGGTAGAGCTCGCGCGCGCCCTCGCGCGCCGTCCAACGAGGCTTAAAATCCGGCAGCGCCCGCGCGATTTTGGAGCAATCGACGCGGTAGTTGCGGGCATCCGGCCCCGCTCCACTGGCGAACTCAATGGTGCAGCCTGGGACGGTCTCGTGGACGATCTCCGCCAATTCGCGAATCCGGTAGTTCTCCTCCGGCCTACCGACATTGAACGCCTGCTTGTGGATCGCCACGCGCGGGGCGGTGAGCGCAGCAGCGAAAGCCCGGCAGATATCCTCCACATGAACGATCGGCCTCCAGGGCGTACCGTCGCTCTTGATCCGCACCTTACCGGTCGCCACCGCCCAGGCAGTCAGATTGTTAAGAACGATGTCGCAGCGCAACCGCGGGGATACCCCGTAGGCAGTGGCACTGCGGAGCAGGACCGGGCTGAATTCGTCAGTTGCGAGCGCAAGCAGATCTTGTTCGGCGCGCACTTTCGAAACGCCGTAGGGCGTCACCGGATTGAAAGGGGCGTTCTCGTCGAGAAGACCATCTCCCGATGCGCCGTAGTTGCTGCAGGAAGACGAGAAGAGAAAGCGCGGCACCGCCGCCTGCCGCGCAAGCTTTGCCAGATGCACCGTGGCGCGATGATTGATGTCGTAAGTGAGATCCGGGTCGAGGTCGCCAAGCGGATCGTTGGACAAGGCCGCCAGATGGACGACCGCATCGAATCCAGCCAAGTCGCTGGGCTTGGCATCGCGGATGTCGCGCTGGATTGACGGGACCTGTGTGAGGCTGCCGATGAACGCGCAATCACGGTAGTAGTCGGTATCCATGCCGACGATGTCGTGGCCGGCTGCACCCAGAAATGGAACCATGACAGAACCGATAAAGCCTTTGTGGCCGGTGACGAGAACGCGCATGTGGATAAGCCCCAATCGTTGGCAGTGGGCCGGCGATGCTAGTTGAAGCCCGAGAGCTTGGCCAGCCTCTGCAATTTGCAGGGGATGACTTCGACGAGGGGTCAAATGACCAGCTTGCGAACGTAAAACCCCTCGGCGAAACCCTCGGCAGCATTGCATTCAATGCCGCGAATTCGCATCAATGCCTCGAAGGTCTCGGGCCGAAACCATCGCCGGGTCGCCTGTGACCGGAAATGGCGCATCAGCAGTTCGATTTTGCGTTGCGCAATGCTGCGCGCGAGCGGGACGAAGAGGTTGGGATTTCCGAGATCTCCCTCGTATTTGGGGATCTCATACTCGGCAATCAGGTGATCGCGAAATGTGTTCCAGGTCAGCTCCCCGACAATGCGATGGTCCTGATGGAGATCGCGCACTCGGTGGGTCAATACCAGATCGGGCTTGATCGTTGATTTGAGCTCCTCGAACTGCTCCTTGATCGAGCTGCCGACGAAAGGAAAAAAGCTCTCTCGAAAGGCGTGGATTTCAATCTGCGTTTGGCCGGCTCCGGCAAGGATTTCGGATGCGCTCGCCTTGGCCTCAGCTTCACGCTCCGGATTGGATGCGAAGATCACCCAGCGCACGGTCGATTTCGGTCGCTCTTGGAGCAGCCGCAGCACCGTCCCGCCGCAGCCGATCTCAACATCATCACAGTGCGCGCCGACGCAGAGAATGGTCAGCGGCGCGCCGGGTTTGCCCAGGTTTGCTGCGAGCATCATTGATTGGAACGCGAGTGCGGTTTTGCTGCTGGAACAAGGAACACCCTAGGTTCTGTCATCCGTGCGTCCGCGATCATCGCGTCCGCCTCTGCGCTCACAGAGGAGCACCGAGAGGCAATTCGGGCCGCCTGCGAATGCCGGAAACGGTGTGCGTGCGCAAGATCCCGAAGTGGCGGCGGATCCGGGCGATGATCCGCTCCGTCGCCAGGCCGTCGCCATATGGGTTCTTGGCGGTAGCCATCGCTCGGTAGGCAATCGCGTCGGTAAGAAGCCGCGAGGCGCGCTCCACGATCGCGGATGCCTTCGGTCCGGTGAGGATCGCGGTTCCTGCCTCGACACCCTCCGGCCGCTCGGTGGTATCGCGCATCACCAGCACCGGTTTGCCGAGCGATGGAGCTTCCTCCTGGACCCCCCCGGAGTCGGTGAGCACCAGGTAACAGCGCGACAACAGTCGAACGAAGCTCCGATAACCTTGCGGCGCGATCAGCCGCACGTTGGACAGCTTCCCCAGCAGTCGCTTCACGTGAACCCATACGTTCGGGTTTGGGTGGACGGGATAGACGAAGCGGTGTTCGGGGAAACGGCGGGCCAGCGTCGCAATTGCCTCGCAGATTTGCTCGAGGCCCTCGCCGAAGTTCTCTCGTCGATGCCCGGTGATCAGCACAAAGGGAAATCTCGTCCAGTCCGCCCCGAGTACCTGCGCAAGCTGATCGTCGATCGCGGCACAGAGACGCGCGTCCTTCCGGTGGATCGCGACCTCTGCACAAAGGGCGTCGATCACCGTGTTTCCAGTGACGACGATGTTGTCTTCGAGGACGCCCTCCTCCAGCAGGGCATTACGAGCGGTGAGGGTCGGAGCGAAGTGCAGCGACACCAGCGATGTCGCGAGCTTGCGGTTCGCTTCCTCGGGAAATGGCGACCGGATGTTGCCTGTGCGCAACCCAGCTTCCACGTGCCCGATCGGGATCCGGCGGTAGAAGCAGGCGAGGGCTGCAACCAGCACCGTGGTGGTGTCTCCCTGGACCAATGCGATGTCGGGCCGGCCTTCTTCGAGCCAGCCGTCGATTGCATCCATCAGACGCGCAGTGAGGCCGGCCAGACTTTGGTTGGGGCGCATCACGTCGAGGTTTGCATCCACCGCGAAGCCGAATTGGTCCGCTACCTGCTGGAACAGCTCCTTATGCTGTCCCGTCGCGACCACGGTGCAATGGAAGTCAGATGACTGCCGAAGAGCACCGACCACTGGGGCGAGCTTGATCGCCTCGGGCCGAGTGCCCATGAACACTGCCACGTTTTTCTTCATACTCACCGGTACAACTCCTGCGTGCGTCAGTGCACGCTCCCATCACCCATCCGCCACTTCCGCCGTGAGAAAATCTCTCGAGCGGCGATCCAGATGAACTCACTATTTGTGGCGAGATAACGCTTCCACATCTTTCGTGGCTCCATCATCAACCGCCACGACCATTCCATCCCAACCGATTGGACCCACTTTGGCGCGCGCCGAACACGACCGGTGAGCACATCGAAACTTCCACCGACCCCGATCATCACCGGCACGTTGAGATGCTTACGGTGGTGTTCGTTCCAGGTCTCCTTGAACGGGCTGGGCATGCCGACGAACAGCACGTCCGGAGCGCGCTCCCGGATCTCCTCCACGATCGCGACCTCTTCGTCCGGGGAAAAGTAGCCGTCGCGGTAGCCGGCGACGATCAGCCCCGGATAGCGCTCCGCACAAAGTTGCGCCAGCTTCGAGACCACTTCGGGCCTCGCCCCAAGGAAATAGACGCTTAGCCGGCGATCGGAAGCCACCTCGAGCAATCGGGCCATCAGGTCCACTCCGGCAACCCGCTCTGGAAAATGCAGACCGGTCATCCACGACGTCCAGACCACCGACATCCCATCGGGAACAATCAGGTCGCCGGCGAGGCAGGCCTCCCGAAGCGTGGGATCGTGCCTCATCATGCACAAAGTCGCCGCGTTGACGGTGATCACCGTGTGGGGTCGGCGCGGAGCCGTGCACCAGAAGAGGCATTGGTTGGTGACCTCCTGCATCGTCACGGCATCGAACGGAACCCCCAGCAGTTCAGTGCGAGGCTTGGAAATCGCCGACGGCGCGAGATTGGACCGGTGTTTCGCTTGCCAGGCTGAGGCTCGCTCGCGCGCGATCTTGCGCGCCGTTGCCGGCTTGCCGATCACCAGGCAAAGGTGCTGGTAACGGCGGAGGAACCGGCGGAACTCTGGGTCATCGTAGCGTGGCAGTCTTTTGAGCAGGCTCGAGAAGTAGCCCCAGAGCATTCCGATGCTGCCGTAGAGAACCGGATGCTTCGCCAACCGGTAGATCGCGACGGCGACGTAGTAGAGCGGCGAGGTCCCCATGAAGTACTGACCGAAACCCGCGCGCAGTCGCCCCGACCAGATACCTTTACCTTCGCTCGAGCCCATCGGGCGCAGGTGCAGGAAGCGCAACTGCTCGTCGTCAACGCTTTCCGCAAGCCAGCCCAACATCCGAGCTCGGTGGCAGTCGATTCCATCCCACATCACCTGGCTCACGAAGCCGCCGATCTCGCGGAAACAGGCGACGCGGTAGAACTTGGTCATTCCCACCGACATGTCGTCGCCGCATACTTCCGGGGTTTTCTCGCCGGTGCGTGGGTGAATGAACCAGGGCTTGCCCGAGCAGGTACCCAGACGAGGCGCGCGCTCCATCCGCCGGATCAGCAGCTCGAAGTACTGGGGCGGAAGCTCAAGATCCATGTCGAGCTTGCACAGATAGTCGAAGTCGTCGAGGTTGAGCGTTTCCAAGCCATCGTAGAAGGACTCGATCACTCCGGCGCCGACGGCGCGCCGTCCACGATCCGTACGCTGCACGACTCGCAAATAGGGCAACTTTCGCTGGTATTCTTCAAAAATCTTCGGCGTCTCATCCGTCGAGCCATCGTCGACCACCACCCAGAGCTTGGGCGGGACAGTCTGGGTCGCGACACTTTCGAGCGTGCGCCGCATGTGCGCAGCCTCGTCTCGGCAAGGCGAGACAAGAACATATCGGCACTCAGCGTGCATTCTCCTGTCGGCCCCTTGGTCGATCGGTATGAACTTGAGTTTAGCGGTTAACAACCAGTGCCAACGTACGTTAAAAGGCCCTTTACGAATACTGAAGATTTCGCAACGTCCTGGATGGGCTCTTCACTAAATCATTATGGCATCTCATCATTGCTCACCCTGGGTCCCCTACCACCCGCGGACTAGATAATTCAATAAACCGATCAGGGTATAGATCACTTTCACCGATTCTGAATGCATCAGCACTGCAACAATTCAGGCAATTCTAGGAAGAGCTGCCGCTTCTGTTCACGATTTACAACGTCGGGTACGCTAATTTAAGGATTTGCAACATTTGGCGATTGGTTGGAGAGGATCGATGGATTGCCGCCAGGCCGGTGGGCGCTGGTCGTCGGCGCTCATCGCGTGGGCGATTGTCTCGTGCGCCGGGGTCGCGTGCGGTCCATCCGGGAAATACATCTGGGTCGACCGCTATAGGCAGGCCGTCCAGA
>Ga0099830_10000496_pt1 | contig 17628 bp, 20 predicted proteins | sample CZO8metaG_4_FD_79337 | JGI IMG/M metagenome (GOLD analysis project Ga0099830, IMG submission 79337) | Vadose zone soil microbial communities from the Eel River Critical Zone Observatory, Northern California, USA - CZOApr15con2H3.8 metaG | ecosystem: Environmental > Terrestrial > Soil > Vadose...
CTCGCGCCGCTTGTGAGCAGGTGGTCCACGACCTGCAAGACGCTTCATCCCAGTGGATGAGCGTGTTCTACTGGCTTGAACGGTTAGCAAGTGACAAGCGCTATCCCCTCTGCGAGGATGAGCACGCCTCTCTGCGCAGCCTCTTCTCGGAGGCGACCAGGCACCTCCAACGAGTCGGGGTGCTGACCCAACAGGTCCAGGAGGCGTGTGTGCTGGAATACCAGCAGTATGGGATGTTAGGGCATGAGGAGGAGGGAGAGGGAGCACGATCACAATGAAACATGCATCAACGCCCCCGCTTCAACAGGCGAAAGCCAAAGCCCTCGCCAACTGTGCGCAGAACTGGCACCAGTGGCACCCCACCTTCACCTTGGGAGAGAAACTCTGTATGGTGTGCGGCCTGTATGCCTATTGCCCACGCTGTCAGAGTCGGCTCCCATCGGATGTCCGCTTACTATTGTGTGCCCTACACCGTAGTGAAGAGCGGAGGGAAGAGGGCACATGAACCCGAACAGACACGCCCGATCACGGCAGCCCGTCCAACGGCTCGGCGCAAGGCACCAACAAGGAGATAGGATCACCTCCCAGGATAGTAGTGGCCATGTCATTGAAGCAGACGATGATGACGAGGGTGACTATGATGACGTGTGGCCGCCACGACTGCCAAACAGCGCGAGACGCTACAATATGGCCTCTCCACAGCAGCAGGGCACCACACGCTATCAGTTTCACCCGGACCAGGTGCAGCGCATCCCTGCCAGGCGTTCAGCACAGCACGTCCCGCCAGCGCAGACCGCTAGAGGAACACAGCACCGCACCGAGGATGTGCCCGTCGCACCAATACGCCGCACAAGGAGCGGGTTTCGGGCGCATCCCGTTCTCTGGTTGGGAGTGGGGATGCTCCTCATGTTCGCTGCGTGGACAGGAGCCCAGGCTTTAGGCGCGTGGTGGATGCTCCACCAGGCAGACGCGACGTATGGACGCCCACGAATCGCCCAGTATGATGTGGTGGTAGGACACAACGACAGCCCAACCCACCAGACACATCTCATCGCCATGAACCTCCATGCCAGGGTGGTCATCATCGAGATTCCAGGAGGAGACAGCGCGAAGGCCAAAATCTATCCAGGCCCACAACTCTACGGGCCAGATGCAGACCTCTACCCTGTGACCTTGCGTTTTCAGGATGTGGACGGGGACGGGAAAACCGATATGATCGTCATCGTACAGGGAACACAGATCATCTATCTCAACCAGAATGGGCAATTTGTCCTACAACCGCAGTCACACTAGCAGGGGGGAGCAATCCCCCCTCCATCAGCATGCGAGAGAAACCATGAGGAAGCACTACGATCTTGACGCGAACATGCACCAGATGCTTGCCACACTGCAAGCACCAAGGGAAGAAGAGGACGCACAAACCTACGGCGAAGAGGAGGAGCCAGCCACGATCCATGTCTACCCCGTGGCAGGAGGGGGCATCCTCTTTTCCAAAGTGCCGCTTGACCAGGAGCAACCCATCATTATTGAGAGCCAGGAGGCACCAGACACGGCGATTCCCCGGACAAAGCACACCAACACGCCAGGGAAAGAGCCGTTCTTTTTCTTCTCGTTCCTGCTCATCCTCGGCTTTTTTCTGCTGTTTGACATGGTCGATAGCCAGATTACGGCGCTGCTTATCCCGACTATCACCGTGACTTTTACCCCCAAGGTGCACACCATCAGCACCACCGCAGTGTTCCCTCTGGTTACAGCAGGGAGCGCGAACGGTCTACAAGGGCGAGTCTTGCCCACGTTCACCTTGACCCAATCAGCAAGCACCACCGCCACCGGACACGGCCACCAGGACGCCAAACACGCCACAGGCCGCTTGACGTTGTATAATGGCTTGTTTACCGCGCAATGGCTCCCCAGTGGAACAGTGTTTGCCGGACAGCATGGAGTCCACGTCGCAACGAGTCAAAGCGTGACGATCCCTTCTGGAAACCCACCGAGCTATGGACAAGCCACCGTTTCAGCGTATGCAGTCCAAGCGGGTTCGGCAGGGAACATCGCTACAGGGGATATCAATACCACCATTGCAAACGGGGTGCTGGTGACAAATAGCCCGTTTACCGGAGGGCAAGACGCGAGAGACTTTCTCTCTGTCACAAAAGCCGATATCCAGCGCGTCGTAGACCGTCTTTCGCCCGATCTCTTGCAAAGCGAACAGACAGCCCTGACCGCCCAACTGACAGGAGGTGAAGCCCTCGCTCCCCCGACATGTAGTCCGGCGACAACCGCCGATCATGGTCCGGGAAGTGAGGCAACGACGGTCCAAGTCAGTGTTTCAGCGTCATGCATCGCCATTGCCTACAACCAGCAAGCGATCCAGGTGAAAGCTTCGCAGCTTCTTACCAGCATCGCAACACAACAACTCGGAACAGGCTACCATCTTATCGGCTCTATACAGGTGACTGTGAAGCAAGCAACCGTAAGCACACACCCACCACTCGTGGTCTTGTCTTTTATGTGTGGAGGGACATGGGTCTATACACTCAGTCCTCAGGAACAGCAGCACATCAAACACCTCATCGCAGGGAGAACGAAACAACAAGCCTTACAGCTGCTTCTGTCACAGTCAGGAATCGACAAGGCAACCATTACAGGAATAGGGGAGAACGAGCAGGTACCAGAAGATGTCACCCATATTCATCTGCTGATCATGGCTGAGGAGTAGAACAGAAAGGAGGTCAGCGCAGTGAAGTTAGTGGAGCAGCACGTGATCGGCAAGCACGATCCGCGCTACAGTGTGATCGATGTAGCGGCCTTCAAGTCCAAGAACCTGTACAATGCGGCGTTGTATGAGATACGGCAAGCCTTCATTCATGAAGGAAAGTACCTCCATTATCAGGAGATGGACCGGCGCATGAAGCAGCACGAGGCATACAAGGCTCTCCCAGCCAAGGTGAGTCAACAAGTGTTGATGCTCCTCCATAACAATTGGACATCGTTCTTTGAAGCGCTGGAAGCCTATGAGCAAACCCCTTCCAAGTTCACCGGACGCCCGCGACTGCCCAACTACAAGCACAAGACCGAGGGCCGCAACATCCTCGTGTACACCGATCAGGCCATCAGTAAAAGAGGCTTGAAGCATGGCCTCGTTCAGCCATCCATGCTTCCAATTAGCGTCAAGACCAAACACAAGGACATTGATCAGGTACGCATTGTCCCCCGCAACGGTTACTATGTGGTTGAGGTGATTTATACCAAAGAACCCATTCAGGCCAAGGTAGACCCCTCTTTCTGTGTGGGGATAGACCTGGGAGTCACCAATTTAGCGGCGATAACAGCAAACCGAGAGGGCTTTATCCCTCGATTGGTTAACGGTCGTCCGGTAAAGGCGTGGAATCAGTGGTATAATAAGCGCATGAAGGAACTCAAGCAACTGCTTCCCCAAGCAGACCGAGAGCGCGTGACCCGTCAGATGGAACAGATCACCAATACGCGCAACCGTCGCATTGACCACTATCTTCATACGGCCAGTAAGCGCATCATTGACTTCCTGGTCGAAGAGGGGATCGGCACGGTCATCATCGGGAAGAACCCCTTATGGAAGCAAGAGAGCAACATAGGCCGGAAGAACAATCAGAACTTCGTGCAAATCCCCCATGCCCGGTTCATTGACATGCTCACATACAAGGCGGCACTGGTTGGAATAGAGGTAGAAGTCCGGGAAGAGAGCTATACTTCAAAAGCCAGCTTTCTTGATCTTGATCCGATACCGAACTACAAACCCAACAATGAAGAGCAGCATATCTTTAGCGGGAAGAGGATTGGGCGCAGAAACCGCCTGTATCGGGCCAAAGATGGACGCAAGATCTGCGCAGATGTCAACGGCTCATACAATATATTGCGCAAAAGTAAACCTGATGCCTTCTCGGAGGCAAAGGGAGTAGCGGCCTATGTAGTTCAGCCTGTGCGGCTTGCCGTATAAATCCAACAAGAAATAGGGCGTTGCAATACTACGCTCTCGTTTTTGGAACTATACTCTTTCCAATCATAGCGCGCAAGATATGCGGTACTAGAATGAATGTAGGAAGAAATGCAACTGATACAACTCCATGAACACTGCTGGGTTATCCAGGGCGGGGCCAATATTGGGGTGATTGCTTACGAGGGACGCTGCTTGATTATTGATAGCGGCATGGACAAAGATAGCGGACGAGATATTCTGAACCAGGTGAAGAAGCTGGGGTTGACGCCAACCGCATTACTTGTCACCCACGCCCATGCTGACCATTTCGGTGGAGCACAATATCTCGTGCGACAGACAGGACTCAAAGTCTATGCCACCCGTGTAGAGGCAGCAGTGATGTCGGGACCTATTTTGGAACCACTCTATCTTTTCAGCGGTGCCCAACCTCCACGCGAATTACAGCACAAATTTCTGTTAGCCAAACCATGCCTGGCTGACACTATTCTCGAAGGAAATGAGCAGGTCGTAGACCACATCCCCCTACAGGTCATCTCGTTACCAGGTCATAGCATCGAACAGGTGGGTGTGGCCTTTGGCGAAACGCTTTTCGTTGGCGATGCTTTTCTAACTCCTGAAATACTCGACAAGCATCGCATCCCCTTTTATTCGGATGTAGATAGAGGACTTTCGACGCTGATTGCGCTGAAAACGCAAATACCAACGTTCAAGCATGTAGTGGCTGGACACGGCGAGATTTACACGTCAACAGAGCAAGCCAATCGGGCCATTGAGTATACCGTTGAGCGTTTAGAGAGTATACTGGACGCTATACGGGCGGCACTCGCTGGCGGAGAGGCACGGCCAGGAGTGGAGATGTTAAGTGCTGTGGCTCGCGCACAGGGAGCAGAGATCAATGCGCTTTCACAATACGTTCTCTATAATACAACCGTGCAATCAGCACTGTGTACACTCCATATGCGAGGAGAGATTAGCCCGCTCTTTGAGAATAATGTTCTGGCATGGCGTAGAACCTGAAAAGGCCTGGTGTTGTTACCTTGGGAATTGCAAGGACGTTATAGCCATGAGGAGTCTGTTGGTATGCATATTGGTATTAACGCTCAATTGCTATCCTTCAGTCAGAATTACCGTGATGGCGGCGTGAGTCGTTATATACGATATCTCCTGATAGAGTTAGCGAAGCGACCTGGACAGCATAAATATACGGTTTTCGTGAATGGGCAGGATATAGTAGAACGGCTTGCAGCCAGGCACCCGCAGTTGAGCTATATATCCGCAAAATGGCCTGAGTCACAACCAGCAGCAAGAGTAGCCTGGGAACAACTGACGCTCCCGTCGCTCATTAGACAAAACCATATCGATGTCCTGCACTCACCAGTCAATATCCTACCGGCAATGTTACCTCGGAGTTGTGCGGGAGTAGTTACCTTGCACGACCTGGCGTTCCTGCGCTTTCCAAAGGTACTCACACGCTCAAAACGCCTGTATCATGGTATTTTCACCGTGCGCAGCATACGGCAGGCAACCATAGTGATTACCGTCTCGCATAGTACCAGGCAAGATGCAATTGAACTGGTCGGAATACCTGAACAACAAGTACAGACGGTCTATCCGTGTATCGATAGGCGATTCTCAAACGTTGTAGAAGAGGAAGAGAAACGCGCTTTCCGCGAGAAACACGGGTTGATGGACGGGTATCTTCTGTATCTTGGTACATTAGAGCCTCGTAAGAACATTACCACGCTGATTGAAGCATATGCCCGCCTGCGCGATACCCATGCTATTCGTGAGAAACTCGTGGTGGCGGGAAGCAAGGGCTGGCTCTATGACTCAATCTTTGAGCGAGTCCAACAACTGAAGTTGGAAACAGAGGTTCTATTCCCAGGTTTTGTCGCGGATGCTGAGCAGGCATTGTGGTATTGCGCCGCCTCCGCATTCGTCTATCCGTCTCTTTACGAGGGCTTCGGGATACCGGTAGCAGAAGCACTGGCGTGCGGTGTTCCGGTTGTCACGTCAAATGTTTCGAGTCTGCCGGAAGCAGGGGCCGATATCGCCTTATGTGTTGACCCCCACAGCGCGGAGGCAATGGCAGAGGCTATGTATAAGGCATTAAGCGACCAGACATATCGGGAGAAGTGTAGTACAATGGCACCAGAAGTGGTTCAGCGATTCTCAGCAGAGAGGATGGTTGACCAAACTATGCGAGTGTATGAGCAAGCAGCAATAATACATACCATGACACAGGGACGCAATCAACGTATTTCGTTTGTTCGTTAGTGTAGGATGTAGGATGTGAATAGTAGTAAAGTATCACAAACAACCAATATTAGTCCAGATACTGATAGGACTGGAGCTCTAGATATGATGGTGGGAGCAACTGGCCCAATCATGAAGGCAATCTCTGACCGGCGCTCATATCGCCGCCAATGGCGCATCTACGAGCGTATTGCCATGATTCTGCTCGATGCAGGGTTAATATGGATCGCGTTTCAGTTGGCCTACGATCTCAGGCATTATCTCGGTTCGCAAACCAGCTTTCTGAGTACTCTGCTGAATATCATTCGCAATAATGTGAACGAGAACGTGCCTCCAAGTAAGGCGGGGCTTGCTCCTATTACTAGCTTCACCTGGCTTGGAGTAAGTATTGTGATTGGCCTGGTTATCATTTTTGCGGTTCGCGGTCTGTATAAAATTCGGCTTACCGGAACATGGTTCCGCCAGGTGTGGACAATCGCCAGTTCCGCAACCGTCGGGCTGGCTTTTCTGATTACTTATTTCTTCATTTTCCAGCCACCTTCAAGTTCTCGCCTGCTCGTACCATTTATATGGATAATGGCAATAGTTGTGCTCTCTTTGGGACGGCTGATCGTTTCAGTGGCAATGGGGCTGCTCTACCGAATTGGGCTCGGTGAGACACGCCTGCTGGTTGTTGGTTCTGGCCGACTGGGTAAGATGATTATGCAACATATAGCAGCTAACCCCAACCTCGGTTATTCTATTGTTGGTTTCTTACACGATATGAATGATCCCCCAAATGATCCCCCAAACGACTTCGGACGATTTAAGATGCTGGGCACACTGGAAGACCTGAGGTTGGTGATTCGCTCGATGCAAGTTGACGAAGTGATTATTGCGCTTCCTTCAAACATGCACGAACAATCGATCAAGAGCGTCCGCCTCTGCGAACGCCTGGGAGCAGAATTCAAACTCGTGCCCGATCTCTATGAGCTAAGCCTCTCACGCATCGATATGGAGGCGATCCAGGGTATTCCAATGATTGGTATCAAACAGGCCCCACTGAACAAAGTGCAGAGCTTGATTACCCGTTGCGTGGATATCCTGGTGTCGCTGCTTTTCATGGTGTTTGGCTCGCCGCTCTGGTTATGTATCGCGCTGGCCATCCGGCTTAATTCACCTGGAGAGGTCATTTATAAGCAGACGCGGATAGGATTGAATGGACGCCCCTTCAAAGTGTATAAGTTCCGTTCGATGTACAAGAATGCCGATCAACGCCTGGAGGCACTCTGGACCAGGAACGAAGCTCAGGGACCGCTCTTCAAGATAAAAGATGACCCACGCATTACCGCAGTAGGAAAATTCTTGCGCCGAACCAGCCTTGATGAGTTTCCACAAATTATTAACGTGATTCGAGGTGAGATGAGCCTGGTTGGACCACGCCCACCTCTTCCCCATGAAGTTGCGCAATACGAGGAGTGGCAAAAGGCACGTTTAGCCATCAAGCCCGGCATGACCGGCCTATGGCAGGTGCGCGGTCGCAGCAATCTGAGTTTTGACGAGGGAGTACTGATGGATCTGTATTATATCCAGAAATGGTCGCTGCGATTGTACTTCCAGATTCTCTTCCGCACCATTCCGGTAGTCTTAACTAATCGAGGAGCATATTAAATAGATGAAAGTAGCATTGGTTCATGATTACCTGAATCAGATGGGGGGAGCTGAGCGCGTGGTGATGGCATTGCATGAGATTTATCCTGACGCGCCCATCTATACTTCTATCTACGACCCGAAGCTTGTTGACCCGGCTTTTCGGAAGATGGACATTCGTACCTCGTTCATGCAGAAGTTTCCCATGGTCACGAAACACCACCAGCCTTACCTGCCCTTCTACCCATTTGCCATGGAAAGCCTGGACTTACGGGGCTACGATCTCGTGCTGAGCAGTTCCAGTGCCTTTGGCAAGGGAGTGATTACGAGACCAGAAACCATGCATATTTGTTATTGTCATACGCCCATGCGTTGGTGCTGGAACTATGAGGAATATGTTGAACGAGAGCAATTAGGCAAGATGGCACGGCGCATCTTACCTTTCCTGATTACAGGATTGCGTTCCTGGGATCAAACCAGTTCTATGCGTGTCGACCACTTCATCGCGAACTCTCCAGTAATAGCCGAACGCATTCAAAAATATTACCGCCGTGACGCGGTGGTCATTCCACCACCCGTGGAGGCAAGCCGTTTCACCTTCGATCCAACTATCCAGCCAGAAGATTACTTCCTGATCGTCAGTCGCCTGATACCCTACAAACGCATCGACCTGGCGATTGAGGCCTGTAATAGATTGCGCTTGCCCCTGGTCATCATTGGGAGTGGGCGTGACCTGGAACGGCTCAAAAAGCTGGCGGGGCCGACCATCCGTTTCATGGGCCGACTCTCCGATCAAGAGGTGCTTTCCTACTATGCGCGTTGCCGGGCCTTCCTCTTCCCAGGAGAAGAAGATTTTGGTATCACGCCCCTGGAGGCCCAGGCTTCTGGCCGTCCCGTGATAGCCTATGGGGTTGGTGGAGCATTAGCATCGGTAGTTGATGGGGTGACGGGCGTATTCTTCAAAAAGCAAACAGTTGAGAGCCTGGCAGAAGTGCTGGCAACATTCGATGAGCAGCGATACGACCGCCAGGTCATTCGCAGTCATGCACTTGAATATGATATGCCGCGCTTCCATCGCCGTATCCAGCAATTCATAGAAGCCAAGATGAGCGAGGGTAAACCCAAGGAGTTACGTACCTCTACAAGCGACCTGGTACGGTAAGAGAAAACAGTAAGGTATGAGAAAGGCCATATACCGGTGGAACTAAGGGCTTATTGGACAATTATCTGGCGGCGTTTCTGGTTGGTGGTACTGGTTGTAGGGGTGGTCGGGCTATACGTCGGCTATCAATATTATCACCTGCGCAAGACGCCGGGAGCGTTGACCGCATACCGCTCGGATATCACCATCCAGATCGGTTTAGTGGCGTCTCCCAATGGGACTGATTCCAGTGCAGACAATGTTGCTGTCTCAGAGTCACTCGCAGATGCAATGGTGATGGGTCCTATTCTGACATCAAAAGAGTTTGATACGCAAATTTCCAGGCAAGTAGGCGTAGATACAAATCAAAATAGCTCAGGTGCTGACCTTGGCGATTGGACAAACGCGGGCACAATTGGTTCAGCTTTAACGGCGGTACGCACGGATAATTTGGTAACAGTCAGCGTGACATGGAGTTCGGCTGCCGGAGCTAAGGCCGTAGCCACGGCTTTCGGTGAAGTAAGCAGCAGACAAATTTGTTCCTACCTGGATTATGTGGTCTCCAAAGAGGCATCGTGTTCCGCCGGAGCCAATAGCACACAACCAGCAGTGTCTGCACAGGTTATCAGCTATGCATCCGACCCCGTGCCAGCACCCGGTCTATCTGCCAGTAAGCAAACATTGTTATTTATTCTGCTTGCCGTAGCTCTGCTTGTGGGGATTGCAATGGCTTTTCTGGTCGATTACCTTGATGATCGCATTCATAGCAGGGATGACGCGGTCCATCTACTCCAATTGCCCGTGTATGGAGAGGTGCCACGCGCCCCAGCGGTAGGGCGAACCAAGGCAAAATCATCTACGGCGTAAAGATACTTTTAGGTGGGGTAGGTAAATGATCCTGGCACCCACAAGGGATGCCACAACATTTCACCTGATCTCCCTCCATATCGGGAATAACAAGTAAGGCACCCCCTGTGGGTGCCAGGGAGTAGAGGAGCATTCCCCGTGGGTATTCGCTCACAAGAGCAGGTCGCACTGCTCACTGATTATGACGCCAGTTCCGCGTATAGCGAGGCCTATCATACACTGTACGCCAATATCCGCTTTCATTGGAGTAGTACACAGAGTAAGCGACATACGCTACTTCTCACTACCCCCTCAACGTATGCCGGCCAGGCAACGGTAGCTACAAATGTAGCGATCACAGCTGCCCAGAGCGGTACGCCAGCGATATTGGTAGATGCAGACTTACGAACGCCAACAATGGAGCAACGCTTCGGACTGGAAAAGAGCAGCGGTTTACGTGATCTTCTGCTTGAAGTGTCTATTACAACAGAGAAGATTGAACAGTACTTGAGGAACACATTTATTCCAGGTCTTCGCCTGCTCAGCGCAGGTACGGCGACCGAAGGAGCAGCAACGTTACTCCTATCGGCGAAACTACAGGATGTTTTAGGTAATATTTGTCAATCCCTGGAAGAGACAGAAAGCAAGCCCAGCATCGTTATTTTCAATAGCCCGGCGGTGCTAGCAGGTCCTGATGCTTCCCTGATCGGTGCGCTGGTAGAGCAGACGATTTTGACTATTGCCAAAGGTCGCACAACCCGTACCCAGGCGAAGCGGGCACAAGAGCAGCTACAACGGGCCCATACAAACCTGACCGGCCTTGTTCTGTTGGATGGATAGTTATTCTGTCAAGCAACATGAGTAGTGCAGTAAGATACTTTTTTCTCTTTATAAGGAGGATAGATAATGCCAGGACACCAAGACCAGGGTGGAAAGCCCTGGGACCGTGCTTCCAGTCAACATCTTGCCGCTATCAATGGAAATGGGTCAGGAAAGCAGCGTGGTATACCTCCGCGTCCTCCGCATATGACTCGTATCGATCATCCTCCGGTAACGCCGCGGGTCGGGCGACCACAACGTGAAGCTCCTCGGCGAAAAAGCTGGCGAAGGCGCCTGCTCTTCTGGGGTATCCTTTTTATAGTGTGTGGTGTGCTAGCCTGGATTATTGGCTACGGAGCGTTTAATTTTTTCGCTGCCACCAGCTCAGCCTTAGGTCCAGCCACCACCGCCACCGATTTTCTTACGGCCCTTAAGAATCAGAACTACGACCAGGCATACAACGACCTGGACGCTGTGATTACCGTGCAGACCGCTCCAGACGATTTTAAGCAGCAGGCGCAGGCTGACGACCGCTGTTACGGCGTGGTGACAAATTACAGTGAAGTGGCGGATAGTGCGGTTCAGAACAATGATCATAGCTATACTTATAGTTATACTATCACCCGCAGCAAGCTCCCGAAGCCGTATACTCTCCATATGACGCTGCAACAGGGTACCTATGGTGACTGGAAGATCAGCAGTTACGGCAATAACAATGATTTGGGGCCAGGCCAGCCCCCCTGTAGTTAGAAAAACCCCAATTTTTCAAGGAGGAAAATAAGAAATATCACCTGACGGTAATGCGCCGCCTGCTTTTGATCGCGGGCTGGGCGGCCCTTGTCGCGCTGCTTTCCAGCAGCGTCCTTGCCACGGTGGGTCTTGGATTTACACCGGAGCACATCCCCTCCCTGGCGGCTCCGCTGCAGTTTATTACCGGACAGCTGACGTGGCTCGCGCCCCTGCTCTGGTTCGTGGCCCTCGGCCTCTGCCTGGCTCCGCTGATTCGAAGTCGTGCAGCCACTGCCGCGCTGCTGAGTGGTATCTGGATCATCGAAACCATTTGGAAGGATTACTTTGCCTACTACGATTGGCTTCATCCGGTGTTTCTCTTCCCGACGACAACGCTGCCCCTGGTCGGGCCGCTCCCTCAAGTCTATTATACTTTATGGCTGAGCAATCGCTTCGAGTTGATCGGGACGGCACTGGTGTTGCTACCCATCGGATGGCTACTACTACACAACCCCGAAGGGCTATTGAAAGGGTCGAGTGAAGAATAACATGAGTCAAATACCTGTTTTCTTCGGCGTGCTGCGTTACGAGTTTTGGATGCAATTTCGCCGCCGCGCCCTCTGGATCACCATCATCTGCTTCATACTCTTTATATCATGGCGCGGCTTTGGGGGTATTTTTCGTGAACTGATTGGCAATCCATTCCACTTCCAGTTGCTCCCATTCATCGCTGACTGGACATCGTCGATAAATGCCATCTTTCCAATCGCGATAGGTGTCCTGCTGGCTGACCGTTTGCCGCGGGACCGGCGGACGAAGGTAGATGAACTGTTTACGACCATGCCTGGGAAGTTAAGTACACGCTTAGTCGGCAAATACTTGGGCAGCACTCTTGCCACGCTTATTCCTGTGTTCGCGATCTACAGTATTGGCATCGGCTGCATTCTCTATCAAAATCATGACCTGTCGATCATTCCCATGGCCCTGGCAACCTTTGCCGTCATCGCGCTTCCAGGAATATTGTTCGTCGGTGCCTTTTCGATTGCCTGCCCCTCGCTTCTGTGGGTGCCGCTCTACCAGTTCCTCTTCGTAGGTTACTGGTTCTGGGGCAACCTGTTGAGCCCAAGGGTTGGCATCCCAACGCTCAGCAAAACGATTCTCACACCAATAGGGGGATATATGGCTACAGGTTTCTTTGGAGATCCCTATGGCCAGCCCGGTGCCACCCCGCTGCAAGGGGTGGAAAGCATCATTCTCCTACTTGGAATTACCGTCCTGGTCATGGTGACGCTCTGGGGCCTTATGAAATGGCAACAAGCACGACAGTAGAACAGTTACATCTTATAAAAAGGCTATCATTTTCAACATAAGCAACAGGAGAAATTTCAATATGAAAATCGAAGTTACCCATCTTAACAAGGTGTATCGTGGTGGGGTACAGGCCCTGAATAATGTTGACCTGACCATCCCCAGCGGCATGTATGGCCTGTTGGGGCCAAATGGGGCCGGCAAGACAACATTAATGCGTATCCTCGCCGGTATTCTACGCCCGACCAGTGGCTCCATCGATGTTGGTGGCCATGATGGCAACACCGAGAAGGGACGCACGGCTATCAAGCAGATGCTGGGCTATCTCCCCCAGGATTTAGGGGTCTATCCCGATTTGAATGCACGCGAGTTCCTCGATTACGTGGGCATTCTCAAAGGGATGGATGATCGCAAGATACGCCAGAAACGAGTTGCGGAATTGCTTGAGGTTGTGTCTCTCACCGACGTGGCAAACCGCAAACTCAAGACGTTTTCCGGCGGTATGAAACGCCGCATCGGTATTGCCCAGGCACTGCTCAACGATCCCCAACTGCTGATTGTCGATGAGCCAACGGCAGGACTTGACCCGGAGGAACGTATTCGCTTCCGCAACCTGCTATCAGACCTGGCGGGAGACCGGACGGTGCTGCTTTCCACGCATATCGTGGAGGATATCGCCCAGACCTGCCGGAATCTGGCGATTATGAAGAGCGGGCAGGTGATTTTCCAGGGAACAACGGTGGACTTAACCAGTGAAACTCGCGGTAAGGTCTGGATAATCACCACGGATGGGCTGAAACCACAGGGGAACTTTACGGTTGTCTCGACGCTGAACATGGGTAGCACGGTGCAATATCGTATAGTAGGGGAGCTTTCCGCACGGGCCGGTGCCATTGAAACGGCCCCCAGCCTGGAGGATGGCTATGTCTGGTTGATGCGCGAGCAACGCACACCTTCGGTGAGTGTTCTCTGAAAGAGGGGAGCGAGGTGAACGTGTTGTGGTATAATTGATTAAATCGGCGCGTAAGAGGACATCATGCCGCGAAAGATACGGCAACTCAAGGCAGATTTACGAAAAACAGGAGCATATCAGATATCACAAGAGGGAAGCCATACCAAATGGAAACATCCTCTTGTGCCAACGAGCACGCTTATTCTCTCTGGTCATGATGGTGATGATGCCAAACCGTATCAGGAAAAAGCTGTGCGCGACTTGCTTAGAGAGATTGCAGAGGCAAGACGGAGTACTGAGTTATGAATGAACAACATCTTCATTATTCTATGCTCATTGAGTGGTCTGAAGCAGATCAGGCCTATCTGGTGACATTGCCAGAATGGGCAAATCGTGTCATGATGCCAGCAACACACGGCAGTACTTACAGTGAGGCAGTCCAGCATGGACAAGAGGTACTTGAATTGCTCATGAACAGTGCCATACGAGACGGAGAACCACTTCCTCCACCAAAAACGCATGTAGCAGCATAGATATAAACACTGAAGTATCGTCTTGCTTGAACCGTGAACTATGAGAAAACTGACGCTCTATATCTGCCTGGTAATCCTCATCATTTTCGGTGTGATGGCGTACAATTACGCCAACAATGTTGCGTCCACCAGTGGGGACGCATCCGTCACACCTACTCCGGCACCGTGGCAACCGGCGCGATTGAACATTCCTGCAATACACATTGATGCCCCCGTCATGAATGTGGGAGCAACGGCGTCGGGAGCAATGGACGCGCCTACTTCGAAGGCGATCCACTCAACGTACTGGACTAGCGTCTTCTGGTATGATCTGGGGGCGGCACCGGGACGGGCAGGAAACGCGGTCATCGCGGGACATGTGGATCGCGTGGGAGGCGACCCGGCTATCTTCTGGTCATTGAGTAGCCTTGCGCCCGGCGATAAAGTATCTGTGTTCACCATAGAAGGCAAGCAGTTACAATTCGTGGTCAATCGCGTCGTTACCTACGCTGCCACTGCCCCTGGGCAGGATATTATTACGGCTGTCTTTGGTCCCAGCAAAGGGCATCATCTCAATCTGATCACTTGTAGCGGGGTCTGGACGGGCAATGGTTACGATCAACGGCTCGTCGTCTTTACAACACAAATTAGCTGACCGGTTAATTGATTATTCTTTCCGCCAGCTACGAAAGACTTCAAGTAGTTCCTGTTTCGTTTCTGGAAAGACGGGTTCCTCCGTCAAGTGGCGCAACATGCTGATCGTTGTTCGTACCTGCTCTACATAGTTGGTACAACCGGGACATGCTGCGAGATGGGTCTCGAATTGTACACGAGTCTCCGGCAAGAGCGATTGCTCAAGATAGTTCGTTACCAATTCCACAATTTCTTTACAGGAAAGCTCATCGGAAGTGGTTATATCAGTCTTCGTCTTCTTCATACCAGTACGTTGCAGTAGCCTCCTGAACAATGCCCTTGCTCTCGTGATCATTCTCAGGCCTGCCCTTCCTCGAAATACTGCTCAAGCACACGGCGCACCTTTGATCGCGCACGATGGAGCAATACCCTCTGATTAGTCTCAGAAATGTTCAGGAAGTTACAAACCTCGTCAGACGGCCATCCCTCTATATCACGCAGGGTGATCGCCACACGCTGATTGGCTGGCAAGGCCGCGATCGCTCCCAGGATACAGGTGCGTGTCTCTTGCGAAAGAAGGCGATCTTCGGGCATCTCATCCCAGTTACGGGGAAGAGAAACCCAGCGGCCCGGTGCAACGGGATGATCTGGCGGCAAGAAACGTTCAGGGTCTACGGCTGGTTCGCTTTGATTAGCATCGAATTCTGGCAATGATGAGAAGGGAATGCTGCGACCTTCGCGCAATGCACGGGTTTTAGCACAATTGGTGAGAATGCGAAAAATCCAGGTCTTGAGCGAGGAGCGTCCCTCAAAGCGGTTGAGACCTTGAAGTACTCCCACCCAGGCCTCCTGCACGACCTCTTCCGCCACTGCCTGACTGGTCACGAAAACCTGCGCAAGACGCAGCATGGAGGTATGATATTGATCTATGAGCCAGACAAACGCAGCTTCATTGCCATCGCGTAACAACTCGACCAGGTGCCGGTCATTAGCCAGTGCGCCCGAACTCGCTGAACCTGGTGAGGGAGATACGGCATTTTTTTGCTGGACGATGGCAATGTCAGAAAAGCTCTCTGGCGGTAGTACACCATCGCTCATCGGCTTGTCTCCTGCCCTTCGAGATAAAAGTTCCCTATGAGGGACCTGTCGCTCTAGAAAGTTCTGTGTTCTTTTCAGAGTAGCGAAATAGATTGTTCTGCCAACGGAAGTATACTTGAACACAAATGGACAGTCAAGCAAGTTTGGATATCAGCGAAAAAGCACAACAATGCGAGCCTTTGACAGAGTCAAAGGCTCGCATTGTTGTGCTTTTTCGCTATATCACTCGAAGGACGAGAACAGGTTATTCAGCGACTCGGCAAGGGTGGGGTGGGCAAAGACGCCATCGCGCAGCGTGGTATAGGAGAGTTTACCCATCATGGCTATTTGTAATGCGGCCATAATCTCGCCTCCCTCGATACCGAGGACAGCACAGCCGAGAATGTGTGAGGTACCGGCATCGACGACGGCTTTCATGAAGCCGCGGGACTCGTCCATCTCTAATGCTCTGGCGACGTAGTTCATGGGCATTTTGGCTACTCGAATGTTGCGACCCTGTACACGTGCCTCTGATTCAGTCAGCCCGATACGGCCCAGTTGCGGGTCGATGAACACTGTGTAGGGTACCAGGCGGTCGTGTATGGTGGCATTCCCATGATCGAGTAGGTTAGTGCGTATGATGCGGAAGTCGTCGTAGGAGATATGGGTAAAGGCAGGACCACCCTTCACATCGCCAAGGGCATAGATACCTGGTACGTTGGTCTCTAATTTCTCATTTACCTGAATAAAGCCGTGCTTGTCGGTTTGTAGACCTGTCGCCTCAAGATTGAGCCAGTCGCTGTTCGGCGTGCGGCCCGCCGCCATGAGCAAGTGTGACCCTGTGAGGGTACGTTCTCCGGTTGGAGTCTTTACGGCCAGCTGAATACTACCATTACTCATCTGCCCGGCGTGCAATGGCGTGGTTTCCAACAATACTTCTATGCCGTCTTCGCTCATGATCTTTGCCACTTCGTCTGCCACATCGTCATCCTCGCGTGCCAGTAAGTGTGCTCCCCGTTGTATGATTGTCACCTTACTGCCAAAGCGGCGGAACATCTGGCCGAACTCCAACCCGATATAGCCGCCGCCGATGATCAGCAGGTGATCGGGAACCACGTCCAGTTCCATGATGGTTGTCGAATCCAGTGCGGGGACGCTATCCAGTCCACTCGTAGTCGGCTTTGCCGGGCGAGCTCCCGCGTTGATGAAAATGGTGTCAGCAGTTAATTGTCGCGCCTCGCCAGTTTTCAGATGGACTTCTAGCGTCTTCTCGCCGGTGAAATGCGCTTCTCCCATCAAGAGATCCACTCCTTCAGTATTCTCGATACGCTGCTGGCTGCCATTGCGAAAACTGTCTACAATGTCGCGCTTGCGCTGCCGCACCACGGTCATGTCCACCGTTACCGGGCCAGTCTGTACACCGTAGTCAGCGGCCCGGCGAGCCAGATAGGCCACTCGACCACTGGCAACCATGGTTTTAGTGGGCGTGCAGCCCTCATTAATGCAAGTACCACCGACATGTATCCGCTCTATGATGGCGGTTCTCCATCCAGCTTTTGCCAGCGCGGTGGAGAGCGGGCCTCCTGCTTGACCGGCACCAATTACAATTGCATCATACTGTGTTGTTGTCATAGTCTTGTTTCTCCCTGTCTATTGCCATTGATATTTACCTTATACTCATTATAGTTCATAGATGAGTATTTGCATATTCGGAGCCGAGGGTACACCTACCTTTTATCGTTTACAAGCA
>Ga0099830_10000509_pt1 | contig 17378 bp, 21 predicted proteins | sample CZO8metaG_4_FD_79337 | JGI IMG/M metagenome (GOLD analysis project Ga0099830, IMG submission 79337) | Vadose zone soil microbial communities from the Eel River Critical Zone Observatory, Northern California, USA - CZOApr15con2H3.8 metaG | ecosystem: Environmental > Terrestrial > Soil > Vadose...
TGTAGCACTGCCTGCCGTGCTCGTTCAGGACTGTCTATCATTAGGAATTCCTGTTCTACAATCGCCTGGGCAACCGCGGGATTCAGACTCTGAAGGTATGAATCCAACGCTATAACCTTACGTTCGGATGCCAGGATCCTCGGGCCGGGAACGCGGCCGGCATTGATCGCGTCCCGCAGGGCCGCATCGCCGTCAATACCGGAGTGCCCGAGATTGCGTATGGTGGTAAAGCCTCTCCAAGTCTTCGCGCGCCAATTGCGCGCCCAGCAACACGCGTTTAGTGGGCGACTCGACAACTGCCAGTAGTAACCCCGGAGCAAACTCTCCATTGAAGTGGCGTGCGATTTCGGCTTCTGGGGGCACAATGATGTCGAGAAGCAGGTGCGTATGACTATCAATCAGTCCGGGAAGCAAAGTGGAACTGCCCAGATCGATGGTTTTGACGCCCGGCGCATGCGCTTGCACTTGCGTCGGAGAACCAACCTCCTTGATCTTGCCGTTTTCAATGAGCACGGCTGCGGGCGAAAGCACCTGCCCGGTCCGAGGATCAAGCATCCGGCCAGCCCTTACCAGGGTCTGGACGGTAGGCGTTTGGGCAACGACGCGCCCAACTGAAAACAAGACGAAAAACAATGCAGTCAAGACCGTGCACAAGTTACGCATGCGACTCAGTCCTCCGTATCACCACGTGCTCCCAGCATCTCTACTACATATCACGTTTAGTCTACTACACTATGCGTTGACAAAGGCAAGGGGTTTCAGGGAAATCTCACTGGCGTGCGTGAGGGCACCGCTCCGGGGACTCCAGGAAGGAAGCGGTACGGCTCGGTGCGTGGTGACTCCCGGAAATTACCGCTTAACAAGAAAACAGCAAGCGGTGTGTGCCACCGTCCCAAAAACGCCCCAAAGGAGGACAGCGCCGAAGACTACGGTTAGCAGCATGCTCGCAGCGCGGTAGGTTGGTTGGGGCGGAGCGGCCAACCGGGCAAGACGATGGCTCATAAACGATGAGGCTGACGCCTGCAGCAACAATGCCTTATCTGGATTGGCAAGTTTTGCGAGTGCAGAAACCAACTCTTCACCGTGGGCGCTCTGAATCACAAACTCGTCACAGGAGAGCTCTCGATACAAGGCAAGGCGAGAGCCGGCGATCCAGACAAGCGGATGGAACCACAACACGCAAAGGCTCACTTCATGGATCAGGCGTATTAAGTTGTCGCGTCTTCGTGCATGGGTCAGTTCGTGGATGAGAACCGCGTTGAGTTCATGTTCGCTTAACAGCCGATCAATTCCATACGGAAGCGAAACATAAGGATGCAAGACCCCGTCTACCGCCGGAGCGTGCCCAGTCTCAGCGAACCTTACTGGGACGCCCTGCGCAACGAACCCCGGCCTCGGCAGACGGCCACTCTGACTCGCCGTGACCGAGGTATCACGATGCTCAGCACGTATCCGCAAACAAAGCCGCGTAAGGATTAGGGTTGCGCAAAGCAACCACACTACCGAAAGCGTGGTAGCGGTCCGGCCTCGAGAGATGGTACTCGCGAAGTCGCCGATGATGCCCAACGGTGCGGCCCACGAAAGGTGGGACGACCAAAACTTGTCGAGGACTGCGCCCACCGGCAGAACGAAATTGAGCGAGGTCGCTACCCAGATCCAATACTTCGTGGTGGCGCTGCCACCTCGGATGGACGTTAGAGCCCATGCCGCGAGCCCAACCACTGAGGCATACAGAAGGTGAATGTCAAAATAATACAACGCACGCGTGATGTGCTCATGCATGGCCTTTTCCTCCGCGGCTACGGCTGTTCTTGTTGCCTGGCGCCGCGTTTTGAAGAGCCTTTAAGTCCTTGAGTGTGATTGTGCCCGTTTCGAGTAAGTTTGAAACCAGTATGCGAGGGGATCCGCCGAATAAATCCAGGAGGTCTCGAACCAGCCCGCTTCTGTACTCGTTCTGGTCGATCGCAGGCTCGAATAGCTGGGCATTACCGATTTTCTTCACTTTGCGCAGAGCACCTTTTTGCTCAAGTCTATAGACGAGCGTCTGTACAGTTGTGTAAGCAACGCGCTCTTCCTCGGGCAGACTGTCGAGAATTTCGCGGACTGAACAGGTCCCCAGTTTCCAAAACTGCTCCAGGATTCGTGTCTCGGCTTTTGAGAAACGAGTTTTATTCATATCTCCTATCCACCTCGGCAATGCTACTACAACGGCCGTTTTCCGGACAAGCGGCCAATTCTCCTAGTTTCGTTGCGCTGATTCTGCCTGCACTGGCTGGGCATCGGTATAACGGGTACATGAATCGCAATGCCGATCAGTCCAGCTGCGTCGCCGGGTAATTGTTGAGTAGCATCCAAAGTTGCTGCCTCCGCAAAGCAATTCGCTCGGCTGATTTCGCCCTCCTCCATCCACCATTCGCCTCCATACCTGAAGATTCTTCTGCTCCGCAACGGCGGTGCAGTTCCTACTTCGAGCGGATTTGCTCGCGGAGAGATCGTTGGGCGCTCTGCCCAAAGGGTCCGTCTGAAATCGCTGCAGAATCAAGCTCATACCTCCCAATGAGTTCCTTGACAGTGACCGTTCACGAGTTGCCCGTATTTACAGGGTCGACATCTCGAATAAACTTTCTTCTCCCGGCGTCGCGTCAGTCAGACTGGAGAAGAAAATATGGCGCGACATAGATATCAATATGGATGCTTAACCAGGAGGAACAACAAGCTTAGTGAAGACGTTTGGCAGTTTCGTTTTTACGAAACGACACCGGAAGGCCGCCGATGCCGGAGGTCAACTAGCGTGGGGACGGTAGCCCAATACGCGACAAAGACACACGCCTTGCGCGTCATCGAGCCACTCCGCCTCCGATTGAATCTGCACCATCGATTCGGAAGGCCCGTATCAGTCAGTGCTCTGTTGGATCGCTATATGGAACACGAATTGTCCGAGCGGCGGCATTCGACACAACAATCTCATTCGTCGGCCCTGAACCGATGGATTCGCCCTCGTTGGGGTAACTATCTGCTGGAGCAAGTAAAGCCGGTGGAAGTCGAAGAGTGGCTGCGGTCTCTCCCCTTGGCGCCCAAAACCAAGGTCAATCTTCGCAGCCTGTTTCACCTTATTTATGAGCACGCACAGCGATGGGAATTGACAGATCGCAATCCCATCGACCTGGTACGACAGCGCGGTGGCCGCAGATGCATACCACGCGTGCTAACGCCAGGCGAGGTCCCGCCTCCTTCTGGAACAAGGGGCCGAACCTTACCGCACCATGATTCTGTTTGCGGTATGTCTTGGCCTTCGCGCCAGCGAAATCATGGGCCTGCAGTGGGGCGCCTTCAACTGGGAAGATCTCACGGTCCTCATTCGGCGAGGCGTTGTCAACGGCAAAGCTGGCGATACCAAGACCGAAGCCTCTCGTAAAGCTCTTCCAGTTGATCCTCGCGTTGCTGCACCTCTGGTGGAACTGCGCAACCGCAGCTTGCACAAAGGCCCGCAAGACTGGGTCTTCGCAAACCGCGCTGGCCGACCCCGAGGACAACAAAACATTCTGCAGCGCCATCTCAGGCCAGCCGCGGTACGGGCTGGAATCGGAAAGATTGGCTGGCACACCTTTCGACAATTCGTACTCGACCATGCTGGGAGCCGCCGGTGCCGATATGAAGGTGCAGCAGGAGTTGCTACGGCACTCGACCATCCAGAGCACAATGAACATCTACACCCAGGCAGTATCCGAGCAAAAACGCGCCGCGAACAGCATGGTGGTGGGAATTCTGTTCAATCAAATTGCGTCCAAGAACCAGCCTCCCGCTAATGGGAGCTAAAAGGCACTAGGCACGCGAACATTGGGCCTCATGCGATCATATTCAAGTGATTGTCTTTGTGGAGCTTGAGGTTGGTTGCGGGGGCCCGATTCGTACCGAATTTACAATTCCTGTCGATACCCTTCAGGAGCGAACTAAGCCATGGCGCTATGTAAATCTCACACGATGGCGAACGCGAGGGGCAGTTTCCGCATAGCCAACCATCCGGAAACCGACCTTGATTTTCTTGGATGACCTCTTGCTAACCGAGGGAGCAAGGTCTAGTCTAACTCGGTAACCGAGAGGAGACCTTGTGAGCAAGCCTTCCGACCTGGTCCAGGGGACGCTGGACATGCTGATCCTCAAAATACTGGCATTGCAACCCTTGAATGGATGGGCCATCAGCCAACGTCTGAAACAGATTTCCAGCGATGTGCTGGGCGTTAGCGACGGTTCCCTCTACCCTGCGCTGCACAAGCTGGAACATCGCGGTTGGATTCGGGCTCACTGGAAGTCGAGTGAAAATAACCGCCGCGCCAAGTTCTATTCGCTGACGGGGCTGGGGCGGAAGCAGCTCGAAAAAGAGACATCCAACTGGAACCGCGTCTCGGCGGCAATCTCCGGCATAGTAAAGCTCAAAGAGGCCTGAATATGGATATCGAACAATGGTTCTATTCCCTGCCATTACGTTTGCGCTCCTTTTTCCATCCCCACCAGGTAGATCAGGAACTAAAAGAGGAGCTCCGAGAGCATCTCGAGCAACAAATCAAGGAAAACGTCGCGAGAGGCATGTCGCCGGAAGACGCGCGCTACTCCGCCCTACGCACTTTGGGCGGAATCACACAGATCGAACAGCAGTGCCGAGACGCTCACAGCGGAAGCGTCTTGGAGGACCTTGTTCATGACTTGCGTTACGGGTTCCGGCAACTGTGCCGTAGTCCAGGGTTTTCTGCACTGGCAATTCTGTGTTTGACCTTAGGCATCGGTGCGAATGCTGCGGTGTTCAGTTGGGTCGAAGGGATCTTATTCCGTCCTTATCCCGCGGTCGCGCACCAAGAGCGGCTGTTTGCTCTTGCGGGAACGGCGCGAGGTGAGAGTGGAGAGACAGAACTTTCATGGCCGGACTTCCTTGATTTGCAGAGGAGCTGCACATTATGTGAGGAGTTCTTTGTCAGCAAGATTACCGGCAGCACGCTGAGTATCGGGGACCACGCCGAGACCGCAACCGGTAGCATCGTCTCCGCTAACTATTTCGACGCGATCGGTGTTCGTCCTATTCTCGGGCGTGGCTTCGAACCGGGCGCAGATGCAGGTAACGACTCCCACCCGGTCGTAGTCATCAGCTATCAGCTGTGGCGCAATCGTTTCAAAGGTGACCCGGAAATCATTGGCAAGATGCAGCGCTTTAATAATGTGCCGCACACCATCATCGGCGTCGCGCCAGAAGGATTCTATGGAACTTTCGTAGGCTGGGCGATGCAGTTCTGGGCGCCGGCGTCTATGGAAGAAACCTTCGAGAGTGGCGGCTACAAGCTTGAAGACCGGGACGCGCGGTGGATTGAAGCTTATGTACGGCTCAAACCCAGCGTCAGTCGCTCGCAAGCGCAGCAAGAAATTTCGGCAATTGCGGCGCGATTGGAGACGAGGTACCCAGCCACAAACCGTGGGCGCGGCGTCGGAGTGTGGCCGTTGTGGCAGACACCGTTTAACAATGCCGGCACGCTGCTGCCGACACTCGAGGTCATGGTGGCTGTCGTCGCTTTTGTTCTGCTCATCGCCTGCGCCAATGTGGGCAATCTGCTGCTGGTCCGGTCATTCGCGCGTCGTCACGAAATGAGCGTTCGGCTCGCGATTGGAGCCAGCCGCGTGCGTTTGTTGAAGCAACTTCTTACCGAAAGTCTCATTCTTTCGGCGCTGGGCACAGCCGGCGGACTTCTCGCGGCGTATTGGTGTCGGCACGCGCTGGTGCTCTTGTTACCAGCGCGCTCGGGAGTCGCAATGTACCTGCCCGGGGAAATCGACGGGCGCGTGATGTCGTGGAGCGCTGGTATTTGCTCGATCGTGACGCTGATTGTCGGGCTAATTCCGGCGTTTCAAACGCGCAACCTCGATCTTGCCGGGCCCTTGAAAGCCGAATCCTCAGGTGTGGTCGGCGCACGGGGGAGAGCGTGGATGCGCTCGGGCCTCGTCGTGTTCCAGGTTTGTTTGAGCTTCGTTTTGCTGGTTGGAGCGGCCTTGTTGCTCGAAAGCCTGGAAAAGATTCGAACCACAAGTCCGGGCTTTAGCACGACGAGCGTGGTGAAGACCGGTGTACCGCTGGTCGCAGCGGGATACGACGTGCCGCGGGCCAAGGTTTTTCAAGACGAACTGATTGACCGCCTCAGTGCGCTTCCGGGCGTGGAGTCGGCCGCTTTCGCCGGGGTCACTCCGTTGGGCTACGGTACATTCCCTTCCACGCCAATTGCTGTGGACGGCTACCAAGCTCCACTTGAGGAACAACCTGCCATTGAGTACAACCAGGTCAGTCCGGGTTATTTCGCCACCTTAGGAATCCCTCTCCTCTCCGGTCGTGAATTCACGCGCACCGACAATGAAAACGCGCCGCTGGTCGCCATCGTGAATCGAACTATAGTTACGCGGTACTGGGGCGACCAGGATCCTATTGGCCGTCGCCTCCAAGTAAAAGGCCGCTGGGCACGAGTCGTAGGTGTAGCCGCCGACTCTAAATATGAGAGCATGCGCGAGACTCCAAGGCCATTTTTCTACGTACCGCTCCGGCAGGATTTCGTACGAGCACCGGCGTTGAATATCCGCACCAATCAACGGCTACCAACCATTCTGGCCGCGCTCGTTCACGAAGTGCATGCTTTGGACGCAAACCTTGCACTTTACGAGATGATCACACTCCAAGAACAAGTAAACCGCTCGACGTCGCCTCAACTTGTGGCCGTCACCTTGGTTTCGATTTTGGGAGGCTTGGCGCTTCTCCTGGCTGGCGTTGGCCTGTACGGCGTGATGTCTTACGCTGTAGCGCAGAGCACGCGCGAGATGGGATTGCGCATGGCTCTTGGTGCCGGCCCGGCGAATCTGATTCGTCTGGTCATTTCGCGCGGCCTCCAGCTAACGGCTGGAGGCGTCCTCTTCGGCACCGCTGTAGCACTCGCTCTGACCAGATTACTCGGAAAGCTTCTCTACAACGTCAGCCCGCACGATCCGCGGGTATTCGGATCGGCGCTGGCAGTGATGACGATGATTGCAATCTCAGCTTGCCTGCTGCCGGCCTGGCGCGCAGCCCGGATCGACCCCGCCCGAGTATTGCGGGATTGACCTTGCGCCGTCCGCGATATGTCGTTAAAGCAATTTTTCGCCAACCTGAGTGGCGTGCAAACCTCGCTTTACGGGGAAGTGCCGGAAATCCACCCAAAACGCGTCCCACCGCAACAAACGGTCGGAAGTCCGTCTCAAGCCATTTATCAACTTTCTCGTTTGTCGGATACATACCTTCACAAGGAGGTCTTTTGGTCAGCTTGAAGAATATGAGCCGGAAAGTGAAAATTCTCTTGCGGTGGTTGGTGCCCAGCGGTGAATTGCCTCGCGGTCAGGAGTTCTCGGTTCCCGCCCGTTTTGACCACCAAGGCGAAGACTGGACCAGCAATGGGTGGAGCCTCACCATCACGACCGAAGGAGTTCCAGATGCCGAAGGCCGACAGATCGGGACTGCGCGGTTCTTGATGTCAGAGGCTCCTCACGATTGGCTATCGGTCGGGAAACGCTTCATGATTTTTTCGTCGAAGGCTCTGGCGCAAGGTCTGGTGGAGCAAGTTCTGTCCGATTGAACCCCGTGCGGCAAGACTGCTGTGGCCGCATGTAGTGTTGCGGATTTGGGCGTAATATGACTGCCGAAGCTTTGAAGGCTTGTATGAAGCCTAGTAGTTGGCTCCCATTCATAGCGGTGGCGGTCCTTGTAGTGACTCCTCTGCCTGCTCAGCAAAATCTTCCTAAGTCAACCCAAGAGGGTTTAGCTGCTTCGGTTCGTGTAGAAGTCCTGACACCCGTCGATTTCAAGGCCCTTCTCTCTCAAGCCCAATCCAGCGACCGCGAGGCCCAGTATTTGCTGGGCCTCATCTACGAAAGAGGCCTATTAGTTCCCCGAGACTTCCCTGCGACAAGGAGCTGGATGCTCAAGTCCGCTGAACGAGGCTATGCACCCGCCCAAGGAGCGATGGGCGAGATGTACTTGATTAACGTCAGAGACAATGCCCCGATCCGCGATTACGGTGACGCCGACAGATGGTTGCGGCTGGCGGCTACTCAAGACAACGCCGATGCACAGTTCTGGCTGGGGACAGGGTATGAGCGGGGCTGGTTTGGGACAACCGATTATCGAGAGGCGCTCAAGTGGCTGCAGAAGGCCGCTGCACAAGGACTGCCAAACGCACAGTTCTGCTTGGGCCAAATGTATGAGGAAGGAAAAGATGTCCCTGAGAGCGACTCCTTGGCGGCCAGTTGGTACCGGAAGGCGGCAGACCATTTCTCCGATCACGTAGGAGGGGTGTGGGAAGCGGAAGTTCAGTTGGCCTATCTGTATCGAGATGGTCGCCTGCCGCAGGATTACGTCCAAGCATACATGTGGTTCGCAATCGTTGGCTCCGCTGTCGTCCCTACTGATGACGACGAGATGAAATGGGCCGCTGAGCACATGACTAAGGCGCAAATCGCCCAAGCCCAGCGTATGGCGGAGGATTGGATCAAACGTCACACGGCCAAGCCAGTAGATTTAGTTCAAGCAAAGCGATAGAGAGTCTCTTGCTTCTCTTCGTGCGTTAGGAAGCCAGTTAAACGAGCGCGCTCCGCTTTTTGGTTTTGGGTTCGTGCCAACAAGGCAGCTAATCGTCAATTTGTGGCCGACCGACAGCGTTAGACTGAAATTGCGGGGAAAGCAAATCTGTTCAAGTTCAGTTGCAAACAATCGTGCTGTCGCCGTGGCCCAAATTGGTTGTAGTGCAGACCAGCGGTTTCGGGGGAGTGGGAATCGAGGCGCATCGGTCTACGAGAGCATTGTACTTTTGTACTAAATCGGCGTAATCCTTCTGCCGTTGCTGATCTCTTTCGTGGAGCACCTCATAATTGACCTGAGCGACGTCTCTTTCTTGTTGTACTTCAAACGCTGCTGTCACTTGGTCAAATTCTTGTTGCAGACTTGCCTCTGCAAGGACTGCAAGCTGCCAATCTTTCACCGAGAGGCGTGCTGGAGTCTCCATCACGCATCTGTCAAGTTGATGTTTCAATCCGTAAGCCTCGTTCTCTCGGGATAAAGCTTGTTCCATTTGTTCTGTAGTGCCGCTGTTCGGTTTATCGAATCTTATTTCGCTCACCCTAACGATAAGATCGTGACACGCCGTTGTTGTGTGGATAGTCTTCCTTTTCTCCTGTGCTTGCCCGCTTGCCACGACAGCTAAGGCGAACACTGTGACCACCAGCAGCTGTCCTTTATGACTCATAACCACCATACACCCCTCCTTTGTACGTCGGAGTCGAGGATCAGGCTCAGGTTTACACATTGACAAGATTCTTGCTGTAGACCCACGGCAAACTTACGATCTGCAACTCAGCTTGGTAGTAATCGTGCGACATGTCGCAATGCTCACACGCGACAGAGAAATGATTTGGCAGGCCATGATCTAGCACATGCGCGCCCGAACTTCCCGTGTAAACGGGACGCAGGCGAAGCAACCTTCGGTCTACTCCTACCTTCCGATCCTAGGCAAGGCACAACCCCAGTAATCTGGCATTAGCTCTTCCGCTTAGCCCTGAACTTGGCCCATCGTGCCCGCTGCGCAGCTGCTATCTTCGCCCTCGATTTCGCCGACATCTTTCGCCGTTTGCGGCTGGGCTTGACCGTCTCACTATAAACATTCGCAAACGCCGTAAGTGCCGCGTTCAGACCAGACAACTGCTTCTCCACGCGACCACGTTCCTTTTTCAACTGCTGCATTATTGAAGACAGGTTCGCCATTGTTTGAGCCCCCTCGGGACGGGATTGTAGCAGAGCTTCGATGAAGCGAGGCGCTCACGGTAAGGGACGGATCACTCCAAGCAATCATCGACTTGCCGCAAACTCACCATCCTTTGCGCTTGACTGTGACTTCTGTGCGGTACAAACTTCTATATGGTGCGTCGTGAAAAGACTAACAGTTGCTCTCCTTATCGTTGGGACATTGACTTCCACGGTTTTGCACAAACTGCGGAACAGATTATAGAAGGTCGACGTAAGGTATTTGTCGGTTGGCTCGGGATCGTCAACTTCGCGGAAGCCAAGTACAAGAGTAAACACCGCGTCTACGGGAACCTAACTGCTTTGCGCCATGCCCACCTGCTGGACGCCTTGGTTTTCGAGTCCAACGTCCCCTCAAGCCCGCCAGACTCGAATCTCATACCAGTAAGCACGGGTTTTCGGGTGACAGTCTCCAGCGATGGACAGCACTACAAGGTGGCGATCCATGAAAGGTTGGTGGATGTGGGGGATATTGGCCTGCTTGTTGACCAAGCGAGTACGGAATGGATAGTTTCGTGTCCGCCACAGGCACCCCCCGAGGATGGCCCACAGGGACCTTTGTCATCCGTCGCAAGGTAGGCGAATCGCGTCGGTCCTCCATTGGATCTCACGCTTCCAGCCCACAAGATCGCTACCTTGCCCGAACTCAAAGACGCTCTCGGCACCACCGCGGACCTCACCGTCTTTCGCAAACTCAAGCCCCTCGACTACCGTTCTAAAACATAGCGTCTTAAGTAATTGCGCATAGTCTGCGTAGCACATCGTTGCGACGTGTCCAATTTGCAAATTCCGTTTCGACAGCGCTGATAATGTCCTTAAGATTTTCGAAGTAGCGATTATGCAGGCAGGGACGGCGTGTGAGCTTCCACACTCGTTCGATCGGGTTGAGTTCGGGACTATAAGGGGGAAGGAAGTCCAAGACAAAACGGTCGGCGTGCTTTTCCCGCCACGGTTTGTGGAGTCGCGAGTGGTGATAAGGGGCGTTGTCGGTAATGACCACAACCCGTCGCCCGGTCCCACAACTGGCGGGGCGAAGTTGCTGGAGAAACTGAAAGAAGCTGGGCCCATTAAATTTGCCGGTTTCCAGACTGAACACAAACCGCCCATCCCGCAAGCGCACGGCCCCGAAATACCCCACACACTTGCGGGTCGGGGCATGGAGTAGGACGGGGTCCTTGATTTCTGGCGGGATCCACATGCGGCAGCGCGAGCCATGCTGTTGAAAGTGCACTTCGTCGGTTGCCCAAAGATCCACGCTGGCATCCTGCATCAAGTCTTGGAGTTTTTTTTATGGGCTTTCTGAAGTTGGGGATTGGCCTGAGCCAGCGCAGGTCGCGGTTTACGCAAGCGGAAGCCGAGTTGACGGAACATACGCTGGCACTGGCGTACCCCGATGTCGACGTCGTATTTCTGCTCAATCCAAGTGCTGAGTGTTTTTCCATCCCAGATGTTTCCGCTCAGGCCAGCTTCCCTTGGCGGCTGGCGCAAAATTCGATCCACCGCTTCCATTTGTTTTTCCGCCAAGCGGCGGGGCCGTCCCGGTCGTTCGCCTTCCAACAATCCCGCCAGACCGTCTCTTTCAAAGCGACCGACCCAATACTCCACCGACCGTGGCGCATCCCCGAGCAGGCGCGCCACCTCCGGGCAGGTCATGCCCTGTGCGACCAAAAGCAACCCATGAAGACGATGATCATACCGAGACTCTTCCGAACGGCGAATCTCGTCCTGGAGTCCGAGGATGATTGTGGGAGAATCGGCAATCTTGAGTGGTTTCATTCTTCTATGAAACCACGATCGATCAATATGCGCAATTATTTATGTCGCTATGTTTAGTTTGATGCCAGTTTAACCGACTGGTTAATTGCTCGGCAGTACGGAAAGCGCGCGAAGGGGGCAAGGGGTGGTTACCTTTGTAATCTAGATGCCGGCAGCGAGGCCGCGTATCCTTTAAGGACTCCCGGAGGGACTCCCCTAGATGAATCGCCGGAACTTCATTCAATGGATGTCGGCGTCGTTCCCCTTCTTATTCTTACGAAGGCGGTCGTCCCAACCTAAACCCGGTTCTCGCAAGGATCCTTGGCACGAATGCGTGGACCGCCCGGAGCTCCCTTGTCCGGCCTGTTTGCGATGGACGGGCAATGCCTACGCCATTCATGGCCACAAGCCCGCTAAGTCCGCATGACCCGAGCCAAGATCAAAAGACTCTTCGGCAGCTTCGTTCCTCTACAGAGCGAAGCGGGCTTCTGACTTACGGCAACAAATCAAGCAGCCATCCGCGGTGCTTGTAGGCTTCCGCACCGACACCGGCCTTGATGGCAGCTTTCACAAGTTTGGTGGCGTAGGGGTGAGCCTCAGCCATTGCTTTGATAGCGGCTGCAGCCTCGGCACCACCAGCAACTGCAGTGGCACCACCTGCACCGATCGCCGCGGCGCCTAACAGCTTGCCGCGTTCTGCGGGGTTCTCCGCGCATGGGAACTCTCGGACGGTAAGAAGCGATACCGCGGCTTGATCGTCCATGACTTTCGCCGTTCCGCAATTCGCAACCTGATCCTGGCCGGCGTTCCGCAGAAGGTCGTCATGGATACCTCGGGACACAAAACCATCTCGGTTTTCCTGCGCTACAACATCACCTCACCGGAACAACTTCACGCGGCAATGGAAAGTCTCGCGGGGTGGCGGAAGCAGGAAGCCCTCAACGGCGACGATGCTAGTACGATGCCAGTTGAGGGTTTTACCGACGAGCCTAAGCAGCTAACTGATTGATTATGTGGAGTCTGAGACGATGATAGAACCTTGGATAGTTAGCATTCAGCACTAAGTACTCAGCAAACCCGGCTCCGTGCCTGTGGGTGTCCGGCGGGCATCCCTCACCGAGGGGGGCAAGGTGCCCTCCCGACAGTGGGCAGGATGCCGGCGCTACCTTGTTCAGTGACGAGTGCTAACTGCTGGTTTCTCTCAGCTTCAGCCGCATTTCGCTTGTTGGCTCGAAGCCCAGCGCTTCATAGAGCTGCCTGCCGTCTTTGCTGGCGTGCAGATAGACCGCGGCGAAGCCTTCTTTTCGGCACCAGTCGATCATGGTTCGCATCAACTGGCGGGCGATGCCCTTTCGCCGGAACTGCGGGTACACGTAGACGTTGAGAATTGTGGCTCGGCGGCACTCCAGATCGTAGGGATGGCTTGGCCAGGGGTTGATCAGAATTGCCCCGCCCGCCACGATGCGTTCTCCTATCAGCCCCAGCCAGCTCTGGAAGGAGCCGTTTGCTAGGGCTGTGGTCAGATACGGTGCACACGTGGACAACATCGAGGAGAGGGCGTCCCCGTCGTTGTAGTCCATGTCCTCATACATGCCGCGCCGGTGGAGCAGAATTTCGGGGACGTCATCTTGCGTGGCTCGCCGGATGAGCACATCGAGACTCATTTCTCAGGCTCCAGTCTCATGGTCCAATCTCACGCTTCGGGATCGGTCAGGGAAACAAAAAGAAAGCCGAGCTGCGCTCGGCGGGAGGGCCGAGGGCGGCCGTCCCTAGGTGGTTCTGTCCTGGGCAATGGTTACTTATGCTCGGAGTCTTCTTTGGCCAGCTTCATCTTGGCGGATTCCAGTTTCTTCTGCACACGGGCGACATCATTCTGATCGACTTCGGCGGCCACGGTCTTGTTCCACTCCGACAGCGCCTGCTCCCAGTGCGCCGCCGCCAGCTTGAGGCGTCCCGTCTTCTGGTAGAGATCGCCTAGGTGATCCTGCACCGTAGGATCGGTGCCAATCCGCTGGGACGCTTTGATCAGAGTGTCTTCGGCTGATTCATACTTGCCCAATCTGAAGTAGGCCCAGCCCAGCGAATCGAGATAAGCGCCGTTGGAGGGATCGAGATCCACCGCCTTTTTGATGAGACCCAGCGCCTCGTCCAGCTTGACGCCGCGATCAGCCAGCATGTAGCCAAGATAATTGAGGGCAGTGGCGTTTTGCGGATCCACGGCCAACACCTTGCGGAACATGTCTTCCGCCGGCTCGTATTTTTTCTGGCGTTCGTAAGTCGAGCCGCGCAGAAAGTAGATATATTGCTTATCTTCGTCCTTGCTGGAGAGCGGTTCCGCCTTGTCGAGGGCGTCCTCCGCTTCCGGCCAGCGCTTCAGCCGGCTGTACATCTGGGACAGGGTGATGTAAACATCCCGGTCTTCGGACGCGCCCTTCAGCAGCGATTTCACCTGCTGCAATCCAGCATCGGGCTGGCCCATATCGGCGAGTTGGGCGGCGTACACCATCTTTAGCGGGCGGTTGTTGGGCAGCTTCTGTACTGCTTCCTTGGCGGTGTCCGTGGCCTGTTGCCACTGCTTGGCCTCACGGTAGGTGTCGATGATCTGCTGGTAGCCGCGTTCGGCATTCTCGTCGCCTAACAGCACCATCTTCCGGAACGTCTCCAGTGCCTGCGCATTGTTGTTATTGTCCCGGTAAATCGTGCCCAAACGCTCCAGAAAGACGGACCGGTTGTTTTTCTCGGCCTGGGTGTAGCCGTTGTCCGCCTTCTCGGTCTTCTTGAGAAGATCCTGCATTACTTGAATGCCTTCGTCGTAGCGCCCCTGCGCCTGATACACCGCAGCCATGTTGTAGGGCACTTCGATCGAGTCCTGGACCATGGACCCGGCCTTCTTCAGACTCTCCAACGCCAGGTCGAACTTCCCGCTCTTGCGGTAAATTTCCGCCATACGCAGGTAAGTTTGTGCGTCCTCGGGATTGGCGTCCGCAATGATCTTGTACTGCTCGAGGGCGGCATCGGTCTGGCCGTCATTCATCAGGTTCTGGGCCAGGCCGCGGATTGCGTCCAAATTGTCGCGATCGAGCTCAATCGCCTTACGGTAGGCATTGATGGCGTTCTTATATTGCTTCTGCTGCTCGTAGGTGTAACCTAGCGCCGAGTAGAGCTTGGCGGAGCGGGCCGCGTCCGGGATGGAACTGAGGACCTCCCCGGCCCGTGAGGTGTCGCCTTCTTCGTTGTAAAGATAGGCCAGCGTGGTTACTGCCTCTTCGGAATTCGAATCCAGCTTGACTGCGGTCTTGAACTCGCCTTCAGCCTTTTGCAGATCGTTATTCAGGCGATACAGACGGCCAAGCAGAAGGTGATCGTCTACATTGTCGGGTTCGATCTTGATAATCTGCTCGTACTGCTCAATGGCCAGTTTGAGAACGTTCTGGGAGCCTTGTCCGGCCTGAATGTCGCCCAGCGAGCGCAAGTAAATGCGGCCCAGCAACTTGTGCGCTTCCAGGTTGTTCGGATCGCGCTTGAGGATGTCCTGGGCCTCCATCACTGCGTCGCGGATGCGGCCGGTCTTGGCATAGAGTTCGGCCAGCGCGGAAGTCAGATATTCGGAGGTGGGATCGGCATCGATGGCCAGCCGGTATTCCTCGATAGCTTTGTTGGCCAGCTCACTGCGACCGTACATCGCTATCTGCTCCTCGTACATGTGCGCCAGGGTGTAGTGGTAATAGGCCGCGGCCTTGTCCAGTTTGCGGGGTGCAGGCGCGGTTGCCGGTTTGGAGTCCGAAGCCGGCGCTTGCGCGACGGAGGAAACAGTGGTAGCCAGCAGCAAAATAAGGGTGCAGTAGATACTTTTCATCGATAACCTTCGGCTTCCCTGAACCATAGCGATTGGATGCCGAACCGCTGCTGGCGGGTGCTTCTTATGATTGTAAACCGCGGTGGCGAGGGGTGGCGAAAAAGGCTGCTGCGGAACCGGGGAAATCAACGATCAGAAGTACAGGGACTATTAGAATCGACGATCGCAAGATTTTGGAATTGACGGATTGTAAAGAACTGTTACTTGCGACGTAAATTCGACAATTCTGCAATCCGACAATTCGAAAACCCTAGTGCCGGAAGTGCCTCACTCCGGTGAAGATCATGGCCAGCCCTAGCCGGTCAGCGGCTTCGACTACTTCCTGGTCGCGAACGGATCCTCCCGGTTGGATAATGGCGGTTGCGCCCACTTTAGCGATTTCCTCTACTCCGTCCGGGAAGGGGAAGAATGCGTCGGAGGCGGCCACCGTGCCCTTCAGCGGCAGAACCGCCTTCATAGCGCCGATCTTGCAGGAATCCACGCGGCTCATTTGTCCGGCGCCGACGCCGACGCTTTGCCCATCTCGGGCATAAAGAATTGCATTCGACTTGACGTGTTTGACCACTTTCCAGGCAAACAACAACGCCTGTTTCTCCTCGGATGTCGGCTGGCGCTTGGTTACCACCTTGAGATCGCTTTCCTGAAGCGGACGCACATCGGTGTCCTGTACCAGAATCCCACCGGAGACGTTTTTGAGCACCCACTTTTGCGGAGCGGTGCTGATTTCGACGAGGCGCAGGTTCTTCTTGCCAGCAAACTTGGCCGTGGCCGCAGCGTCGAACCCGGGCGCGGCAATGACCTCGAGAAAAAGTTTGGCCATTTCTTCCGCGGCATCGCCATCCACGACGCGGTTCACACCGATCACACCGCCGAAAGCTGAGACCGGGTCGCATTCCAGAGCTTTCTTGTAAGCATCCCCGAGCGTTTTGCCGGTTGCGGTGCCGCAAGGATTGGTGTGCTTGATGATCGCGCAAGCCGTCTCGTCGAATTCCTGAGCCAGGTCCCAGGCCGCTTGCAGGTCGACGATATTGTTATAGGAAAGTTCTTTGCCCTGAATTTGCCAGCCATTGGCTACCCCGCTGCCCGAGCCGTCGGTGTACATGGCAGCCTTCTGGTGTGGATTCTCGCCGTAGCGCAGATCCATCACCTTGTGGAAAGACAGGCGCAGGTTTTGCGGCAAGCCCACTTCGGGATGGAGCTCGAAGCGGCCATTGGCACTGACGCGCTCGAGCGTGGAGGCGATAGCTGAATCGTAAGCTGCGGTGGTCGCGAATGCCTTTTGCGCTAGGCGCCACTTGGTGGCGGCGGAGAGTTCTCCGCCCGACTTTGTCATCTCTTCCGCAATCGCGTTGTAATCGCCGGGCGAAGTCACTACCGCCACGTCCTGAAAATTTTTGGCGGCGGAACGGATCATCGATGGTCCACCAATATCGATGTTTTCGATCAGATCTTCAAAGGGCACGCCTGCTTTGGCGGCAGTCTTTTCGAAGGCATAAAGATTGACCACGACCATGTCGATCGGCTCGATGCCGTGCTCGGCTACGGCGCTGCGGTGCGAGGGACTCTCCCGCCGGTGCAGGATGCCTCCGTGCACCTTGGGGTGGAGTGTTTTTACCCGCCCATCGAGCATCTCGGGGAAACCGGTGAGTTCGGAAATGTCCTTTACCCGGACACCGGAGTCGCGCAACAGTTTGGAGGTGCCGCCGGTGGAGATCAGCTCCACGCCCAGGCCGGCGAGCCTGTGGGCGAACTCCACCAGTCCCGTCTTGTCGGTCACGCTGAGGATGGCACGCTGTATCTTCGTGTGGGTCGCGGACATGGCAGACCTCGATGGGAACGGGAATGTGCCTGGGAAAGGCAGGGAAATTCTATCAGTAAGCAGTCGTCAGTCGTCAGTCTTCAGTCGTCGGCCAGGAA
>Ga0099830_10000510_pt1 | contig 17372 bp, 12 predicted proteins | sample CZO8metaG_4_FD_79337 | JGI IMG/M metagenome (GOLD analysis project Ga0099830, IMG submission 79337) | Vadose zone soil microbial communities from the Eel River Critical Zone Observatory, Northern California, USA - CZOApr15con2H3.8 metaG | ecosystem: Environmental > Terrestrial > Soil > Vadose...
CTCACGGTAGCGGCTTCCCGAAGGGAGTGTATCGACTTGGGGATAGACATGCCCGTTGACCGTGACTAGGTCGAGCCAGCCATCATTGTCAAGATCTACGAACGCTGTTCCCCACTTCACCCAAGGGATGGAGGGTAGACCCACTCCTGACGGATAAGAGACATCCTGGAAATCCCACTTCCCGTCATTGCGGTAAAGCGGGGTGTTATCAAGCGCAAAGTTCGTCACGGCCAGGGATGGTCGCCCAGTGTGCAAATAATCGCCGATGGCAACACCCATGCCTGCCTGTTCGTGACCATCTTCGCCCAACGCGGTGCCCGACTCCAGCCCGATCTCAGTGAATTTCCCGCTCCCCTCATTCCGGTACAGAAAGCTCGCTGTAGAGTCGTTCGCAACGTAAATATCCGGACGACCCGTGTTGTTAAAATCCGCCCATATCACAGTAAGACCATAGGAGCCGCTAGGGTCATGCACTCCAGCGCTCTTCGAAACGTCTGTGAATGTCCCGTCCCCATTATTGTGAAACAGTGAATCCCCGCTTCCCTTCAATCCCCTCGGACCACACTGTACGTCGATTCCCATATACTTGCAGGTGCGGCCGCTGCCAAAAACGGGCAGGTGATGGATATCGAGGTCCACATAATTTGCGACCATCAGGTCAACAAAACCGTCTCCGTCGTAGTCCCCAAAAGCTGCTCCCGTAGACCATCGGCCGTCAGCTAGGCCAGCCTTTTGCGTCACGTCCGTGAAGGTGCCATCGCCGTTGTTCCGGTAAAAAACGTTTCCTCCGAGGCAGGTCAGGTAGATATCGGGCCAACCGTCATTGTTGTAGTCGCCTACTGCGCCTCCCATGCCGAAACACGGCGTGGCAAGCCGCGCCTTGTCCGTCACGTCCGTAAAGGTACCATCATGATTGTTGTGATATAGAGCTCCACCAACATGCTGGCCTTTGAGTGCCATATTGACGGTGGGCGCGTTGGTGAAATAGATGTCCAGCCAGCCATCGCGGTCGTAGTCAAGCAGCAGCACGCCGCCACTCATCGACTCCACGATGTATCTGTTGTCAGGAGCCGAGGAGTGCGAGAAATGAATACCAGCCTTGTCTGTAATGTCTTCCAGCTGCGGGATCGGCCGGTCGTGGCATTTGATGACCTTCAATCCAGATGGCGGGGGAGAGCCCTGGGCTACACCTTGAGCCAAGATCCGGCATGGCAACAAAAGATGCGCGAGCAATAAGGCGGCAATCAGTCTGAGGCTATCGCGTCCCAACGACATTGGCGTCCCGTAAGGCCCGCTTCTCTGCATCGAGTGAGTTGGTGTGAAGCTCTGATACGCGACGCAATGCCTGCCTTGCTTCCTCGTTGCGTCCCGCTGCACGCAACGCGCTGGCGAGCAAGTAAAATATCGCAGGTTCGTCCGCATTCATCTGTGCAGCCTCCTGCAGAAGCGGGACCGTGGCTTTCAGGTCGTTCAATTTGAATTCCGCTTTGCCCAAATAGAACGCAGCAGCCCAGGAGTCTGGCGTCAGCTTGTGGGCTTTCTCCAGGTACGGCACAGCTCTCTCGTATTGGCCCGTTTGCACGAGCAGTGCGCCGAAAAAGTACATGGCATTGGCGTCGTTCGAATCCTCATCGAGAGCTAGGCGAAGCTCCTTTTCTGCATCTTCGTTGTGACGAATGCTCATGTATACCTTGGCCAGTTCGCGATGCGCTCCGGGGAATTGCGGGTTAGCCGCAAGAGCATCTTTGAACGCCTGCTCGGCCTCATCGAACCGCGCCGAATCGTAATAAGCCTGCGCCAACACGAAGCTCGCCTGGGCCTTTGTCGTGGTGTCGGCAAGCAGCTTGGCAAATACTTTTTCACCGGCTTCCGCTTGTCCCGCGCGCGAATAGGCCACGCCCAATAAATACAAGGTTGCCGGGTTCGGTTTCTTATCCTCCAGGGGCTTGAGCAAATCCAAGGCTGCTGCAGGCTGACCTCCATATACCAAACAGGTAGCAAGGAGGTTTATCGCTTGAACGTTGCCGGGATCTCGGGAATGAAGCCGGCGGAAGTAAGGCAAAGCCCGCGAGTAATCGTCCTGCTTGAGGTATGCGAGCCCCAGATTCAGAAGGATGCCGTGATCCTGCCGGCTTAAGCGGAGCGCCTGCTTGTAGATTTCGATGGCCTTGGCATAGCGCATCGTGCGTGAGTACACAGTGCCGAGATTGCCCATTGCGCTGATGTTGCGCGGCTCAAGGCGAAGAACCTGCTTGAAACCGGACTCCGCCCTTTCGTAGTCGCCGGACTTCAAGGCTTCAGAGGCATGATTGAAAATCCGCTCCACGGGCGTCGTGGCCTGCGCGGGAAAGTTGACCCAGGTGAGCGCCGCAGCTGCCAGTGCAGTTACAAGGATCTTCATTCCGAGGTCCAACAGAAAGTCTAGCACCTGAAAGCGAAAGCCGCGCCTACCTCCTCAGCAAGCGCGGCTTCGCAGGGGTTAGGGGTTAAAAGTAGAACTTAGCGCCCACCTGAATCTGGCGTGGATCACGCGCGGTGTTGAGCTTGCCGGAATTACCCACGGTACCTGTCCCGCTAGACAGGAATGTGGGTATCTGACCCGGGCCGGGCGTGCTGATGCTTCTGTTCACCCCGCCATTGCTACCCCCAAACTGGACATGATTGAAGGTGTTGAAGGATTCCAAGCGAAGCTGCAGACGCATGCTCTCCTTAAAGCTAAAGTTTTTGAACAACGAAATATTCCAGTTTTGATAACTTGGACCACGGAACTCATTGCGAGTCGTATTGCCGATGGTACCGGGCTGAGGTTGAGCAAAAACAAACGGGTTAATCCACTGGATGCGCGATCCGGTGTTCGGGTCCAACTTGCCTGGAGCGTAAATCGGCCCGCCACCTACGAAGTCGCAGAACGGGCCCGCGGCACTGCCGGCACCACCCGAGTTGGTTCCGGAACTACCACCGCAGGTCATCGTAAACGGTGTCCCGCTCCAAGCGCGGACGACGCCCGACGATTCCCAACCGCCGAGAGCTAATCTCATGAAAGCGTTTTTGTTGCGGAACTCTGGAAAGTCATACACGTAATTGAAGTTGAAGACGTTTGGACGGTCCCAGCCGGTCGGTCCGTAGTCCAGCTTGGGGTTGAAGCGGTCCCGCACGGAGGCGAAATTATCGTCAGAGTCGCTGAGATCGCGGTTTTTGCTGTAAGTATAATCGGCGCGCAACGTGAGGCTCTTGGAGAACCGTCGGGTAACCACCGCCTGAAACGCATTGTATTCGCTGTTGGCGCCGTAATCGGTATAGTTAACTTGGCTGTAGCCCACAAAAGGAACAACTGCAAGCCAGGTACCATTCGGCGGACGCGTCAATCCGCCGGTCGTGCTACCTACTAGGAATTGGTTCAGGTCGTAGATGTACTGTAAATGGCGAGCTTGTTCGCCAACATATGCGACGTCCAGTGCAAGCTTCCACGGTAGCTCGCGCTGGACCCCGACGCTCCAAGAGTAGGTCGTCGGGATCTTGCCAACTTTTGCTGGTGTGCGGAGGGACACTGTCGTTAGCGCGCCCTGCGACACAAGATTCGGCCCCACTTGATCAATGGCTCCGTTGAAAATGGTTGGAGTATATGACAGTGGTGGATTGCCGAGAGCGTCAAAGCTGTTGACATTTTGTCGTATGCGCTCGTGGAAAATGCCAAAACCGCCGCGGATGGCCGTCTTTCCGTTGCCCCAAGGATCGAAGGCAAAGCCAACGCGAGGCTCGACATTGGCGTACCTGTGATCCACAAATCCCGGAGGAATGCCATTGGTGCCCTCCCGAACCAGCCCGTTGTATGGATTGCCGAAATTCGTCACACCCGGACACGGATTAGGTTGAGATGCGGTGCAGATAGTTCCGTTCTGAATGCCGAGCGCCAGATTAGTCGGCCTAGTTTCGATAGTGACTTTCTGCGCAGAATCGAAGGCGTTCGGGTCGAAATAGTTCTCGAAAAACGGTTTGACTGTGTACGTTGGACCGATATAGGCCCAACGCAAACCAAAGTCGAGGGTCAGCTTGCGATTCATCTTCCAGGTATCCTGGCCGTAGATCTCAAACTGATGAAAACGGAAGGACCCGAAAAAGACACCGTTTGCTTGTGAGACGCTCCTAAAGTTTCCCAGAAGCAGGTTCGCAACGGCGTTGTTGGTGTCAGCGACGTAATTCGCTCCATTATTAGTCGTAAAGCTGAAATTGACGTTTTCCTGCCACGCCGGCTGCTGACCGGCCTGATTGTAATCGAAGAACCCGCCAAACTTGACCGTATGCGGTCCAGCGAGTTTCGTCAGGTTATCTGTCCAAGTAAACGCCCTGGCTTCACTGGTCCATCCGGAAGCAAACGGTGAAGTGTTTAAGGTGCCGCCAGCATTGAACGACGGACGCAAGTTGCGCAGATTTGGACCACTGTAGAGGTCCCTGTACGTAAAGCCGAGGAGCGTCTTATCGTAATTTTGCGGAGTGGTGTCCACGTCGACGACTTGCGTTAAATGGTTGTAACCGAAAACGAACTCGTTCGTGATCGTTGGGGAAACGACGTTGACGAGGTTCCAAGTCCAACTTGCGCCGGGCTTTTTGCGAAATTGGGGAAGAGCTGGGAAGGAGTTGCCGGAGAAAATCCCGAATTGCTGGCCTTCGCGCTGTGAATCGTCCACCCAGCGGAAAAAGAAGTTGGTCTTAGCATTGATGTTCCAATCATAGCGAACAACTTCCTGGTGTTTGTTGAAATGATAGGTATCCTGGAATGGAACATCCCATGTCCCAATATTGTTGGTTTCTGGATGGGCGCCCGGTTTGTAGAACGGTTGGATCAGCTTAATGAACGCGGCATACTGCTGGCTAAACTGGGACTTCGGGACAATGTTGCCGGGATACGGGTTACCGCAGACTACTTGGTTCTTGGCATTCCATGTCAGGCTCCCCGGCTGGAAGACAGTCCCCAAGGGAACGGAAGGATTGGTGGGGCAGGTCGCCGCGCTAATGTTCGGATTGGGGCCGCCGAGCGCAGAGGAGAAATCCGCATCTCCTGTCGCAGTCCCAATGCCAAGCCATTTCGGGTCGGGCAAGCTGTAGGTCGTACCGCCGTTTGGCCTGAGAGCTTTCGTTCCCTCAAAGTTAAAGAAGAAAAACATCTTCTTGTTGCTCCAAGCGGACAGCTTGGGCAGAGGGATTGGGCCCCCGAGATTGAAGCCGTATTGGTTGAAGCGCAACTCGGAGCTGGGGCGGGGAGTTTGCGCCAGACCGTTTGTTTGAACCTTGTTGAAGAACTGATTTGCGTCAAATCCATTTTCGCGGTTGAACTCGTAAACGGTGCCGTGGAACTGCTGCCCACCGCTCTTGGTATTAATGGCGAGAAGAACACCAGGGTTTCGACCGTACTCGGCGGCGAAGTTGTTGGTTTGAAGCTTAAATTCACCAACCGCATCCATGCTGAGCTGCGTAAACTGGCCATCGTTCGCTCCGACGTCGGTATTGATGGCGCCGTCCAGATAAACGTTGTTGTTGCTCCCGCGGTTTCCATTGACGTGGAAGGAATCGGTATTATTAAAGGCAAGGCGGAAATCCGACGAGTCATTCGAAACGACACCAGGAAGCGTTCGCACCAGAGACTGAAAATCACGCCCGTTCATGCTGATTTCCAGGACCTGACGTGAGTCGATGACTGCTGAATGGTCCGCGGTGGCCGTTTCAACCAAGGGCACCGTGGACTCCACGGTTACCCGTTCTGTCGTAGCTCCCATCGATAATCTCAGCTCCCCGAGTCCTAAGACCTGGCGAGAATCCAGCACAACGCCCTTGCTCTCCAGATCCTTCATGCCTTTTGCATTTACGCGGATTGTATACGTTCCCGGCTGGAGCGGCTGAAGCAGAAATGAACCGTCTGGTCCGGTCGTCGTATCTCGCACGACCACACCTTTGGCTTCATCGAACGCCGTCACCGTGGCACCTGGAATGACTCCTCCCTGCGGATCAACCACTGTGCCCTGAATGGAACCGCTGTTCTGCGCCAGCACCGGTCTGGCGAATAGGAAAACAACGGCGAGAAAAAACAGGTTAAACTTCGAGGCGAACCGCTTCATCAATTACCTCCTCTTGCTCAAACTCTCTGGTAACCCAGCGCACACACTTCTTAGTTGTGCTTGACTGTGGATAGCCCAGCCTGCATCCACTTTTGGAGATCCGACGACGGAGTAGAAGAATTGTGCGGCGTCTGATGCAGCTGGCGGACGATGAGGTTCTTCTCCCCGTCGAGCGCAATGATCAATGCACTCACGCTGGCTTTCCTTGCTGGCCGCGGAAAGTGCCTTCAGCCGCCCCGAGGCTTGGGGGCGTGCGTCCCCAAGAGAATCTTGATCCCAAGCAAAAGAAACAGGTCCGCACATCGCATCCTTGGCAGCCAAAGCGCCTTCTGGCCGGTTCACCTCGTTCTGTGCCGGAACTATTGCAATGATCTAAAATCGTGGCAAGTGAATTTTTTTAACTCTTCGTTCACCAGCAGTGAATCTCGATTCGTGGAGTCGTGGCGGCTTTGCGGTCTCTCGCCACAACTCTCCTTGGCGCCCTCCGGCGGCGCCAGAGATTCGTCACCTCGCGTTCAGGAATGGGTGAGCAATGCTCTTAAGACCTGAAAGCGGGTGATGGAGCGCGATTTATCGGTTTGGCAGGCAAAGGTTCTTGAACGAGTGGGTCCGCGAGAGGTCGATAAAGGCGGCAATGGGGCTCGCAGTGTAGCTCGATTTTCTTTTGACCAGGTCGAACTTGGAAAAAAGCGGGCGTTCCCGCTGACGGATCATGGTAAGCATCCCCTTCTTCAAGTCAGCATTAACGATCCAAAAAGGAAGCAGCGAAATCCCCAGACCTGCTCGAACAATCGCTTTGATGGCGTCAGCATTATCCAGAGTCATGATCACGCTGGGCTGGAAATCGAGTTCGTTGAAATACCGGTCAATGACGTTTTGCATGCGCGACCCCTTGCGAAATAATATGAACGGAAATTTCTTCAGCTCTGAAATCGGGCACCGCCTGGGGATATGCTCTAGATTGGACACGAGCACAAATTCCATCTCCCAAGACTTTTCCACTGCCAAGGTTGTTTCCTCAGGCGAGTGGGAGGAAACCAGCAGCGCGAGATCCAGCGAACCATTTCGCAATTTCTCGACCAAGGACACACTGTCCCCCGTTTCCACGACCAAGTCTACTTTCGGAAAAGCGCGGCGATACTTTCTGAGAAGCTCTGGCAAGAGATAAACGCTGGACGCCGGACCTGCCCCGACCCGGACAATTCCCCGCTTTAAACCCCTCCATTCCTCGATCGCGACGATAACCGCATCGTGTTCGGCGATCAAATCCCTGGAATAGGGAAGAAGAATTTCAGCTGCCTGCGTCAAACGCAGTCTTCGGCCAAGCTTCTCGTAGAGCTGGACCCCCAGTTCCGCTTCTAGTAGCTTAAGCTGCTTGTGGATAGCGGGTGGACTAAGGTGAAGTTTTTCAGCGACCCTGGCGATGCCGCCAAGGTCCGCTAGGGCGACCAAACTGCGAAGCTGCCGAAATTCCATTTGCGGCAAATCTTAACAGATGGTGAACGACCGGGCGAAAAGATTTATGTTTTAGAGGCCTCGAGTGTGTACCACTAGACGGCTTGCAAGAAATCGCATTTTCTGGAAGCCTGCATGGATTCGATCGGTCGAAAGGATGAACACGCTGTGAAGAGGAGAAACGGATGACCAAAGTCACTCGAAAGGGCGGGATCCAGAGAACGCCGACAGGCTCGGCCGGGGCAAGGGTGCCCACACTCTCAAGCAACCAAGCGGCATTGAACGCAGGTCAGGCTTTCTCCGCCCACCGAGGCACGATCAAGCTGGCTGAGCTATTCGGAATTGGCGAAGATAGCAAACTCAGGCTTGCCCGTCAGATTGGCATCAAGCATGCGATTGTGAGTGTGAATAGCGCGCTGAGCCACGTCCCGCGCACCCGCTATCTCGAGACGCTGGAGAGAATCAAGGCTGACTTTGAGGCGGCGGGGATGACCATCGCCGGTGTCGAGAGCCACCCTGTTCCTGCGGAGAAAATCAAGCTCGGTCTGCCTGGACGCGACGAGGAGATTGAAAACTATATTGCTGCCATCAAGGCGCTGAGCGATCTTGCTATCCCGATGGTCTGCTACAACTTTATGGCGGGTCTCGGGTGGTACCGCACGCGCGTGGATGTTGCTGAACGTGGTGGCGCGCTCGTCAGCGAATTCAACAACGAGGCTGCCATACAACAAGGGCTCACCCAGTGGGGCGAAGTCAGCGAGGACAAGATCTGGAGCAACATCGAATACTTCCTAAAGGCCGTTATCCCCGCAGCGGAGAAAGCTGGCGTGAAGATGGCACTTCATCCGGATGATCCACCGATTTCACCGCTGCGCGGCATTGGACGCATCCTAACGAGCGTTGCGAACTACGGGCGGATACTAAACATGGTGCCCAGCCCCATGAATGGGATCACGTTCTGCCAAGCGAACTTCAAGCTGATGGGTGAAGATATCTCATCGCTGGTCCGCGAATGGTGCGCACAGAAAAAGATCTTCTTCGTGCACTTTCGCGACGTCGAAGGGACGCGCGAACGCTTCCGCGAAACCTTCCACGACAACGGTCCAACCGACATGGCTCGGATGCTGCAGATCTATGGTGAGTGCGGCTTTGACGGGCCCATACGTCCCGACCATGCGCCGACACTGGAAGGCGAATGCAACGATCGCCCTGGTTATGCCATGGTGGGAAAGGTTTTTGCCATCGGATACATGAAAGGGATTCTGGAGGTTAGCGGGATTCCTTACGAATGAAGGATCCGGTTCTGATTACAGGAACCTCATCCAAGAGGAAGCACCTCTCTCTTCAGAGCAAGGCAGCGCTGTGGGAAGATGGCAACGGACGAGGTGATAGCTTCTCTTCGCCATCGGTAAATGAGCCTTGAAAATAATTCACTGGTGCCTAACTCTCGATTCCCCTAGGGTTACTTTCTATCTGGGTGGTGTCAGGAAGCGGCACGCGGAAGTCGAGGAGAAGAGGCAAGCAGGGATCTCGTTGCGCAAACCAAAAGGATGGCAAGCTCCCTACGGGGACGATTGTCTTGCCGTGCGGTTGAGTGAATTCTTCATGCTGTGTTTTGTCGGGGAGGGGATATGCCAAGACGGAATTGCCGTGGCGCAACGATTCTTTTTTCCGTTCTAGCGTTCGCCCTTTGTTGGGTAGATCGTCTCGAGGGCCAGCACGGCATTTCCGGCAACACGTCCACGAAGCCGGAGGCTTACATTGTTCCGTTTTCGCACCTGGACCGGTTCTGGGGAGGAACGGGCGAAGAGTGCTTGGCGCGGGGGAACCGAATCATCGCCAAGGCGATCAAACTGGCCGAGCAATACCCCGACTTCAGATTTCTCATCGAGAGCGACAACTTCCTTGCGAATTTTGTCGAGACCCACGCCGGGTCCCCGGAATTGCAGGATCTCAAGCGTTTGGTCAAGGAGGGACGCATCGAAATCGCTCCCAACTGGACAAATCTGTTCCTCAACCTGCCTGATGGCGAAGTCCTGACGCGCAATATTCTCTATGGCAAGCGCTACTCTCGCACAGTGTTCGGTGTGGATCCGCCGGTCTATCACCCCACGGATATACCCGGTTTTACGCCCCAGTTTCCCCAGATACTTCAGAAGACTGGCACTCCCTACATGACCATGACGCGCATGGGACCGGACAAATCGCTTTTTAACTGGACCGCCCAAGACGGCTCGAAAGCACTCGTATGGAATGTTCACGGCTACGGATGGGGCGCATCCTTGCACTTCCACGACGATCTGACTGACGAACAGTTAGAAAATGTCAAGAAACAAATCGACGCGAGGCAAAGGATTAGCACGCCAGGGGTGCCGATGTACATCCACCTGGGCGTGGACCTCTGGGCGCCCACGGAAAAAACGGTCCAGAACGTGCATGCCTTGAACAAGGTGTTCTCCCCAGGATTTTTCACGATCTCGACCTCGAAGGAATTCTTTAAAGCCGTAGCCAAAACGCCGGACCTGAAGGAACTCTCCGGCGAGATCCCCATGTCCTGGCCGCACGTGGTGGACGGGATCCTGCATTTGTGGCAATTGGCTCCTCCGGCGATGAGCACGCTCGAGACCGCGGAGCAGTTTGCGGCCATCAATTACGCACTGGGCTATGCCGAGTATCCTCAAGACGATTTCGAGGTGCTCTGGAAGAGACTGATCGAATCGATGGATCACAACCACGACGGGCAGGGAGGCGAGATCGGCGACAACCGCAAGATGGAGTATTCGCAACTGGCGATGACGCGCGGCGGAGAGATCTTGCGGAACATGTTGCGGAACATCGCCGAACGCGTGCGGATCCCCATCGCTGACAGTGTGCCCATCGTGGTGTTCAGTGGTCTCGGGTGGCCGAGAGACGACGTGGTCAAAGCGCACCTGACGATCTACGGGGACGTTGTTCCAAGCAGAATTGATGACTTCCGGAAAGGCATGCGCCTGGTGGACGAGACCGGAAAGATCGTTCCTTTTCACGTGATACAAACGAGTGAAAACATCTCGCGCGCGGTGGATTTGATCTTTGTCGCCAAGGGCGTGCCGGCGCTGGGTTATAAAACCTACTTCCTGACGCCTGCCGACCAAACCGATTCGTTTCCAGTGGCTTCGCAGGTTACTTTGGATCGCGATCAGGACATGAAGGAGCCCCGCCGGTCTCTCGGATCGAACGTGGTCGAGAATCAGTTCTATCGCCTTACCGTGGACAAAGCTACCGGCGGCGTTACCGTTTTCGACAAGCAACTGAACCGCGAAGTCTCCAAGGACATGCAGGTCGTCGGCGTCGAGGAACGCGGCTCGAACAATGTGCAGCCAGAGAAAGACACCGGGCGCACGTTTCCCATGACCGTCACCGGAACAACGGTCGAAGAGAACAACGGAGTGCGCACGGTTTTTAGAATCAGCGGAATCCTCGCTGATATACCCATCGTGCAGCGATTGATCCTTTATTCCGCCTTGAAACGTCTGGACATTGAGAACAGCCTGGACTGGCAGGAACAGCGGCTGCTGCGGATTCAGCAGCAATTCCCCATTTCGCAGCCGAACGTGCAAGTGGTCTATGGTGTTCCATTCGGCGCCAATGCGGCTGCCAACATCATGCCCGGCTCGGGACCAGATACTAAGTTCATTCCTAGCATGACCGACGAAATAAACAAAGAAGCCTGGGAACAGTACCGCGTTATCCAGGACTGGATTTTCGCCGGCACTTCGGAATCAGGGGTGACGGTTGCCGCGAACCACCAGCTTGTGCGGTTGAGCGACGGCATGATCGCGGCGAACATGATCCGCGGCCAGCGTTACACTTCGGTGAAGATTGTACGCGGCGAAGAAGTCACCTCCATCCGTTTTCCCCCTAATGGTCATTACGTCTTTAATTATTCGCTCATCTCGGGGCTAGGAGACTGGAAAACCGCGCATTCTTATCAGGCCGGGCGCAGCTTGAATCACCCGCTTCTTCCAGTGAGCGTCATTGATGAAATTTCGGCGAAATCGCTTCCGTCGACAAATTCCTTTTTCTGCGTTCAGGCGGATAACCTGGTGCTGAGCGCGGTGAAGAAGTCGGAGTCGGATCGCTCAGTCATCGTGCGCTTGTACGAAATTCAAGGAGCGAAGGCGGAAACGTCCGTCACTTTCCTGGGAAAACAGCAGGATTTCCGAGAGACCGACTTGCTCGAGCAAGAGTTGCGCGCTCCGGACCAGCGCGTCTTGCGCGTAAGTCCTTACGAGATCAAAACGATTAAACTGCGAACCGAAACACAGACGGGCCAGAAGTCGCTGCAGTGAGGTCTCTCTGTCGCTAGGGTGAGCGAGAAGTGCTCTCGATTGCAGGAATAAGGTCTGCTCCAGGGAGCGAAAGCGCCTATGACTTTGCGTCTCAGTTACGGAAGGATGCGATGGGTGATAGCGGGATGGCTGACCCTGTCAACCATTCTCAATCTCATTGACCGCCAGACGCTGTCCATTCTGGCGCCCTTGCTCCGCGATAAATTCGGGTTAAGTCAGCAGTCGTACTCCCACGTTGTTACCGCCTTTCTCGTTTCCTACACGATCATGTATGCAGTCGGGGGTAGATTCGTAGACTGGGCCGGTGAAAGAATTGGGATGGCTGCGTGCATTCTATGGTGGTCCGTTTGCACGATGTTGACCGGTTTAGCCCAAGGAGCCATCAGCCTGGGTATCTTTCGCTTTCTCCTTGGCTTGGGAGAGCCGGGGAACTATCCCGCGGCCTTGCGCGCGACGACACGCTGGTTTCCCAAGTCCAATCGGGGCCTCCCCATCGCACTCTTTTCCTCTGGAAGCGCGGTTGGAAGCGTCATCGCTCCTCCCATGATTGCCGGACTCACGCTTGCCTTCGGATGGCGGTCCGCTTTCCTTCTTCCCGGCCTTTTGGGCTTACTCTGGTTGGTTGTTTGGCTGTGGATCTATCAATTGCCGCAAGCGCATCCGGGGATTACTCCCGAGGAATTGTCGCTGCTGCATCCAGACAATGATTCCGTGTCAGAAGTCACGGCGCCGAAGCGCTGGAGCAGCTTGTTAAAGGACAGAAACGTACTCGCGCTGGTTTTGGCGAGGCTAGTGTCCGACCCCGTTTGGTATTTTTACCTTTTCTGGACTCCCGAATATTTGAAAAGAGAGAGAGGCTTCAGCCTTACAGACATTGGGTTATATGCCTGGATACCTTTTGTGGCTGGCGCTCTCGGAGGTATGGTGGGCGGCCAAGCATCGGACAAACTGATCACCGCTGGCGTGCCAAATGTCCGCGCTCGAACCCGCGTTCTTTACATCTCCGCCGCTTTGGCTCCACTCGGCATTTGGACAAGCAAGGCACATTCCGCTCCCGCGGCAATCCTGTTGATCGCCGCAATGGCCTTTGTAGCTTACTCCTGGTTTATCAATACGGCTGCGCTCATCCCGGACCTCTTTCCGGATCGAGTGGTCGGTTCTGTCTTAGGTCTCATGGGCACGGCAGGAAGCGCGGGCGGCGTCGTTTTCACCGTGCTGGTGGGGTTCCTTCTCACTCATTACTCCTATGGAACTGTTTTTGCTTTGGCCGGTTCCATGCACGTTCTTGCATCTTTCATACTTTGGGCTCTCCTGAGGGTCGGACATCCTTGAAAATTACGGTTCCAAGGGAACGAACGGTCAAGGAAGTGCTAGGCAGGACTAAATAGTGCGTTTGAAGGATCGAGTAGCGATTGTCACTGGTGGCGGCCGAGGCATCGGTCAGGCCATTTCGGTGGGTCTCGCCCGCGAAGGATCCGCGGTTGTCGTCAACTACTCCCGTTCTGCCAAGTTAGCGGAAGAAGTGGCAGAGCGTATCCGTCACGCTGGCGGCAGGGCCGTGGCCATTCAGGCAGATGTCAAGGAACTGGGCGAACACGACCGCTTGGTGTCGGCAGCGATCGAGCACTTTGGCTCGCTGAACATTCTGGTGAACAACGCCGGCATAGAAATTCTCGAGCCGTTTCTTGAAGCCAGAGTTGAGACTTGGGATCTCACGCTAGCCGTTAATCTAAAGGGCGCTTACTTTCTTAGCCAGAAAGCTGCACAAGCTATGATCCGGTTTGGAGGCGGAAAGATCATTAACATCTCTAGCGTCCACGATGTCGAGCCGCTCCGCAATCGTGCGATTTACTCGGTGAGCAAAGGTGGAATGACGATGATGACAAAGTCTCTGGCTCTCGAGCTGGCGGAACACAAGATAAACGTCAATTCGATTTCGCCCGGGGCCATTCTTACGGACATGAATCGTAAATCCCTGTCCGAGCCCGCGCGTCTCGAGAGACTGTTGGGCAAGATTCCCTTGAGAAGAATTGGCGAAATTGGGGATATAGCCGGGGCGGCAGTGTTTCTTGCTTCAGCTGAATCGGATTATGTGACCGGATCTACGATTTATGTCGATGGCGGGCTGCTCTTGACATAGGCAAATAAACAGGGCGAGGTGAAAGAAATGGATTCTTCACAGACAGCCGAGACTTTAAGCATGGAACGAATCTGTGAGCGCTACCGGCAACTCTACGGCGGCGCGATCTATGACGTTTTGGAGAGCCTCGGTTATCCCGATCAGGTCTTGTCGCCGGAAATTGTTCCCATGGCGCCTGACATGAAACTTGCAGGGCCAGCCTTTACGATGAAGGGAACACCAACGACAGAGCGCGATGAAGTTGGAAGGATGACCAGGATGAAGATGGTTTGCGACATGACTTACCCCTGCATCGAAGTTCGAGATCGGGGTACTCCCTACAATGTTGCCCTGTACGGGGAGCTCAGTGCTACGTCGGCCCGGGCTCACGGCGCAGTCGGTGCTCTGGTTGACGGGGGAACTCGTGACACCACACACCTTATTGCGATGGGATTTCCCGTTTTTGCGCGCTATCGGACCCCTGTGGAAGCCTTTGGACGATACATGATGCTCAAGTGCCAGGTGCCCGTGAGCATTTCTGGAGGGCTGAAGGATACCGTTGAGGTGAAACCGGGAGACTTCATCTTCGGAGATTTAGATGGAGTCATGGTTATTCCCAAAGATCTTATCATCCAAGTGCTGACGGAGTGTGAACGGATCATAGGTCTCGAGAATCAGGCTCGCATGGACTTCGCTCGCGGTGACGATCCGACGGAGGTTTTCAAACGCTATAGGAGGCTATGAGCTAAAATCGCAGACCTGTACAGATTCAGGGCGCTTCAGTACCTTTTAGGCCCTAAGGGTAAGCGTAAATAACCTGCAAGCGGCCGTCTATCGCGGGAAGGACGATATTCGAGTTCAGGACTGGCCCGACCCTGAACTTTCGAGTGGCGAGGTTCTTGTCCGCGTGCGATACGCGGGTATTTGTGGCACCGACATGATGCTCCACAGCGGGAAGCATCCCCGCGCCGTGCCGCCACGTGTACTGGGGCATGAAATTTTCGGTTCAATTGAGGGAGCAGGCCCTTCTGTAGATCCCACACGGAAAAAGGGCAAGAGGGTTGCGATCTTTCCGCTCATTTCGTGTATGCAGTGTACGCCGTGCAAAGAAGGAAACGCCCATGTTTGCGAGAAGCTAGGGGTGATTGGGGTTGACTGCGACGGCGGATTTGCCAGTTACCTGAAAGCAACGCCTAACCAAGTAGTTGCCATTCCCGATAGTGTAGATGATGCACAAACAGCTCTTGTTGAACCGCTGTCTGTAGTAGTGCACGCGGTACGAAACGCAAGCTTTCGGCCGGGTGACACCGCGCTTGTCACGGGAGGCGGACCCATTGGCAACTTATTGGCGCAAGTCCTTAGAGCATCGGGGGCGCGAGAAGTGATAGTGGCAGAAATAAAGGAATTCCGGCGTGCTTCGGCAGAACGGCTTGGTTTCCACACCATAAATCCGGCAGATGAGAATTCCCAGGAAGCACTCCAACGCATTGTCGGTGGCCGATTTGTGGAATGCGTTTTCGAGGCCTCGGGGTTTCCTGGCGCATTATAGGGACGCCGTGCAGTGCTGCAAAGTAAGAGGAGAAATCACGTTCGTCGGTTTGCCAAAAACTTGCCCAGAAGTAGATACCTTGGGCCTGGTCTTCAAGGAAATTCGGACCAGCAGCGCGAGGGTGTATACGCTTCGGGACTACCTGGGAGCCATCGCCTTGCTTGACAGGTGCGCCGTGGACGTGAGGACCATTATCACAGATCGGCTTTCGCTGAAGGATGCTCCCTTGGGCTACCAGAGAATGCTCGGAGCTGAGATAAGTCTGAAGATTCTCTTGGTTCCGTGAAGGACAGTCAACTTCACGAGACTTTGCCGAGACCTTCTGAATGATCGACGAGCTCCTGAAAGGTAGCATATGCCCTCATGCAACTAGGGTCGGATTCCCTTGATGTTGAGCTCAATTCGGTAGAGGCCCTTCCGGGCCGTTATATATAGCGTCTTGCCCTCCTCATCGCCCCAGGCGCAATTGGCGGGCACTTCAGGAAGTTCGATCATCCCCAGGTGCTGTCCTTCGTGTGAAAAGACCCAGATTCCGCCAGGGCCAGTACAATAGAGATTGCCCAGTCGATCGATCTTGAGCCCGTCGGGCAGGCCTTCTGCCGGCGTCTGGGTTGCATCGTAGAAGACCTCGCCGCGTGAGAGTGTCCCATCGGTCGCGACTTCATAGCGCATCCAGATTTTTCTGCTGGCATCAGAATTAGAAACGAACAAATGATTCTCATCGGGGGAAAAGGCTAATCCATTGGGTCGGCTCATGTTTTCATCGAGAAGTTGTAAGCGTCCTTGAGATAACCGATACACTCCATTGAACGAAAGTTCCTTCTGTGGGTCTGTGTCTCGTTTCGGAAGTCCGTAAGGAGGGTCGGTAAAATAGATTGCGCCATCTGACTTACACACGACATCATTTGGACTATTCAATCGTTTGCCTAAGTAATTGTCGGCAAGTACGGTCCGGCTACCATCCATTTCAAGACGCGTCACTCGCCGGTTTCCGTGTTCGCAGATGATCAATCTTGCTTGGTGATCAAGAGTGAGGCCGTTCGATCCCATGTGCGAGCCTGGAATGGCATCAGATCCGTCGTAGCCGCTTGGCTTCAAGAACTCGGAGATGCTGCCACTAGGACCCCACTTGAGGATGACATTGTTAGGAATATCGCTGAAAAGCAAGAAGCCGTCTCTTACCCACACAGGCCCCTCCGTGAAGCCGAACCCACCTGCTACCTTCTCCGCAATCGGAACCGGAGGAATGATCGCATCGACGGCGCCATGAATTCTTCTTATTCTGCAGCAGCTTGCCATCGGTCTTTTTTGCCTCCTCAGTGATTCTAACTCCGCCTAGCTTTGTCACAATTCGTCCGTATGCCTCGATCTAGAGTTCATGGCGGGAGCGTTCCCGGACGCCAGGCCGGTGCTAAAGCTGCCGACGTGGCTGCGCTATGTGCTAGGCACTGGGCGGACACGCGGCCGTTTCTGGAAATGAACCGCCCGCGACGAAAGATCCTTTCTTATATTTGGGGAAAAGGAAACATTTCAGCTGAGATCCGTCGACCACGTCAGACCGAAATTCAATGCGCCAATCGAGCAGGGCACGACTCGTTCTTTCGAGGCCCTGAGAGCGTCCAACGCAGGGTCCGGATGTGCTGTGGCGCGCGCCGGTTCGCTTGTCGATTACGTGTATATAGGATACGGAGAGGGGGGGATTCGAACCCCCGGTAGGAGTTTTAGCCCCTACAACGGTTTAGCAAACCGCCGCATTCAGCCGCTCTGCCACCTCTCCGCGGGCGGTTCGACCGAAGCAAATCGGCCGA
>Ga0099830_10000516_pt1 | contig 17311 bp, 17 predicted proteins | sample CZO8metaG_4_FD_79337 | JGI IMG/M metagenome (GOLD analysis project Ga0099830, IMG submission 79337) | Vadose zone soil microbial communities from the Eel River Critical Zone Observatory, Northern California, USA - CZOApr15con2H3.8 metaG | ecosystem: Environmental > Terrestrial > Soil > Vadose...
AGGCCTATGCCACGCAGCCCGGCAAATCAGGCGTGGTACTCAGTGTAACCTCCCTCATTTCACCCATCACCAGCCTCTTGCCGCTGCTCGTAGGCGTAATCGCCACCTGGGTAGGACTTGGCTGGGGATTGGCCGTACTCCTGGTAGGGCCTGTTACAGCGGGGATATTGCTGGTTTTTCGACCAGCTTAACTATATTGACAACCCCCCTATCTTCTAGTATCCTGTAGAAAATAAACGTTCGCATAAATTCTGGCTTCGCCAGTCTTAGAGGAGGTGCAAAATATGGAAAAGCACGTCTATTCACAATTTGTGCTTGCATGCACCTTGTCTACCCGCGTTGAGGGTAATGAGCGAACGCTGCCACGCCAGGGCACCAGCAAAACATTCAACAAGAAATTACCTGGCATCTGCTAAGCAAAAGGTAGAACGTGGCTCGTTCCCTCCACACGGTAGACATCACACGAATGATCGTTCGAACCGTGTTTTTTATTCTCCTGGAGGGAAAGCATTGATTAACGACCCGGAGACACTTACCGGCGTGGTATTGAACGGTGCCCATGGCATTTATGACGTTCATACTGATATCGGCGTTCTACGCTGCACATTGCGAGGAAAACTTAAAAAAGCCTTTGCCCAGGCTCAATTCCCAAAATCAGTAAGCAAAGCACGTCCGCGTTACGACAAAACGCTCGCATCACCAAAGACTCAACGTATCGAGCATCGTGACACAGACGCCAACCCGTTACCTGTACGCTTATCGGTGGGAGACTACGTGAAACTTCGTCGTCTCGATGACAACACCGGCATGATCGAGGAGATCCTGCCCCGCCAGAGTTCCCTATCACGCAAGGATGCAGCTTCAACATCCAAAAGAGCCATGGAGCAAACCATGCTCGCCAACCTGGACCAGGTCGTACTCGCCTTTGCCACGACACACCCCGAGCCGCATTTTGGTATGCTCGACCGCTACCTGGCGATTTGTGAATCGGCTGAGATCCGCCCCATCATTTGCCTCAACAAAGTCGATCTACCGCACGAGCAGTACGTGGATGAAGCGGCAGACCTCTATAGTCGCCTGGGCTATATCGTAATCTGGACCAGCCCAAAGACCGGTCAAGGAATCGAAACCCTGAACTCTCTATTGAGGGAGCATACCACGCTCTTCAGCGGGCCGTCAGGAGTAGGCAAGTCATCCCTTGTGAACGCTATCGAGCCTGGCATGGCTATTAAGACGGGGCTTGTAAGCGACGCGACCGGTAAGGGAAGGCACACCACCACTGGTTCGCAGCTCTATCAATTGTCAGGTGGGGGTTGGCTTGCCGATTCAGCAGGCATTCGCGCACTAGCTACCTGGAACATCCCGCCCGAAGACCTCGCCTGGTGCTTTGTCGAGTTCCGCCCATACCTGGGCGAATGTCTATACTCCGACTGCATGCATATCGAAGAAGATGGCTGCGCCATCCGCCAGGCAGTCGACGACAAAGTCATCGACGAACGGCGCTACAAGAGCTATGTCCGTATTATCTTGGGGGAAGAAAGGTGAGGTCAAGCGCTATTGCCAGCAGACCTCGCATCATTTTATACTCGTTGGTACCCTGACAAACACTTTGCCATCCACTACCTTCGCTTCTAAGCGCGGCAACGGAGCTACGTAGGGTATCGTTGATGACTTGTCCACCTTGCCATATTCAGTGAACAGGCCGCCATGACAGGGACAATGGTATTTACGATCCGAATCCTGCCATTGCACAATACAGCCCATGTGGGTACAGGCTGCCGACATCGCTATAACCGGCCTTTCACTTAGTGATTCACCACCATCCCCATCGTTGCGGATGACATAGCCAACAATGGATTCTGTTGCAAAGCGTACCCCGTTTACTCCAAGTTCTGCAAGCGTCGTGACAAAGAGCCAGGTAGAGGCTACATCCGGTGGCACAATGGGAAACTGCCATGTTGTCCCCTGTCCTGACCCTCCTCCGATTGTTGTCTGTGGTGCTTGTGTCACTTGTTCCACCACGTGTTCAACACCGGCACCCACAGCCAGCGAGGCCGCGACAGCAGCCGCTCCACCGGCAAGCAGAGCACGTCGCGAGACACGAGGTTTCTCCTGCGGCTTCTTAGAGAGGAAAGGGAGATGGCGCGTCTTGGGCGGTCGCTCTAACTCTTGTTCAAGCCTGGCCTGCAACTCAGCGGCAAATTCAGGGCGGGGCGTGACTTCATCAGGCGAAGCAGAGCGAAAGAGCGCGGCCATACGATAGATACGAGCCTTGGTGGGCGTCAACCCATCTGGAGGATGAGCTGGACGTCCCGCCTGAAGCTCTTCTATAAAGTGCTCCAGCTCCAGGTAGTCTTCAAATCGTTCCTGATCTTGATCCTGATGGAAATCACCTGACATAAATTTGTGTCTCCATAAAGGCGCCACTCAGACACCCTTTCTTAGGTACTTCGTGCGACCACAACGGTCACTTCCCTGTTCGACTCGCCCTTTCCCAATATCAAAGCGTTTCGATAACAACGTGCTCAAGGTCAGCAGCACGTTTCAGCGCGCGAAACTGTAATACTTTGACGTTCCCTTCCGTCAAACACATGCGATTAGCAGTATCTCGTATCGAGAGATTGAGCAGAAAACGGCAAGTCAGCACTTCTCGATAGTGTTCAGGCAAAGCCTGAAGGATACGCTTCACACGATCTTCCGGTCTGCTGCTCATCACAACAGGCTCTTCTTCAACGGGGCCTTCCCAACCGGCATCCAATAATTCCTCAAGGGAACTTGCCGATATACGATAGTGAGCCCGCCAGTAATCTGCAATGGTTGTGCGAGCAACCTGAAACAGCCACTTTTGCATACTTTGCGAGCCACGTTCGGTATCGACGCCGCGTACGGCTTTCATAAATATCTGTGACGTCAGGTCCTCGGCCTCCTCGCGATTCCCCACCTTGCTATAGACATAGCGATAAATCAGACCGAGGTTCTCCTGGTAAAACGTCTGAAACTCCTGCACGTTAGCCCCTCCCGAGAACCCAGTATTCCTGGCCCCCCGAGAACCCTGCACCCCAGCATCAATCTGTCCTGCTGTTGCAAGATTCGTTCTCGCTTGTTTTCCGCGCAGTGAACCCACAGTGTACTCCCTGCTAAGACAACTCGATTGCGTTCCTGGTATACCAATTCAATACAAGCTCAGCGAACCTCTTACATAGTGAGGCGCAAGACGAATCATGTCTTAGTAGGTAATACGCTGACAGGTTACACTTACAACTTCGACCCTTAAGGTCGAAATGGTGATGAATGGACACTCATGGCTTTCAATGCCCCTATTATATACGTGAGTGCGCCCTTTTACCAGATCAAATTAAAAATGTATCGAAATGGCTGAGTGAGGCGGCGCATACCCCGTTTGCGCCATTCCCCCACCTGGAGTATAATAAGCATACAACGTCAAGTAATCAGGCAGGCCCGGCGAAGTTCCTGCCTCAAGCCTACGGCGTTGATTCTAGAAGCTGTGAGCACAACTATGATCCTATCGAGTTTATCAACCAGGTGCATCCACCTCTTCCAGGACTAACGAGCTTTTTGCCTGTCGCGTGGTTGCAGGGCATCCCTCTTTCGCGAGTGGGTGCCCATGACGAAACGAAAGGGCGAGAGCGGTGGGTACTCGCAAGGGAGGATGTCCTACGGCCACCAACTTATTTTCTTGCTTCATACCCCCCGCCTCCGGCCCCAAGAATGAAGGAGACAGATATGTACCATAAATTCGACGTCGTGATCGTCGGCGCAGGTGGCGCTGGACTGATGGCTGCGATGCAGCTTCCAAATGCCAGTGTGGCAGTACTCAGCAAAGTTTACCCCACGCGTTCCCACACGGGCGCGGCCCAGGGAGGCGTGGCCGCTGCCCTCGGCAACCAGGAAGAAGATCACTGGAAGTGGCATATGTACGATACTGTCAAGGGCGGTGACTATCTTGTAGACCAGCCCGCAGCGGAGATCCTGGCACGGGAAGCTATCGATGCCGTCTACGAACTGGAGCATCGCGGCCTGCCTTTCAACCGTACCAAAGATGGACGCATTGACCAGCGCCGCTTCGGCGGGCATACGCGTAACTATGGCGAAGCGCCCGTGCGCCGCGCCTGCTATGCTGCTGACCGCACAGGACACATGATCCTTCAAACCATGTACCAGAACGCCATCAAGAACCAGGTGCGCTTCTTCAATGAATTCCTGGTGCTGGACTTATTGTTGAACGAAGGGCGAGCATGCGGTGTCGTCGCCCTCGAGATTCGCACGGGAGAAATTCATACCTTCCATGCCAAAGCCGTCCTTTTCGCCACTGGTGGCTATGGCAGAGCCTGGCGTGTCACCAGCAATGCCTTCGCTTGCATGGGCGACGGCATGGCAATCGCCTACCGCAGGGGCATTCCATTGGAAGACATGGAGATGTATCAGTTCCACCCCACGGGTATCTATAAAGTTGGAGTGCTTTTGAGCGAGGCGGCGCGAGGCGAAGGAGGGAAACTACTGAATGGCAAGGGTGAGTACTTCATGGAGCGCTACATGCCCACCCTCAAAGACCTGGCACCGCGTGACATCGTGTCGCGCAGTATCATTCAAGAGATCAAAGAGGGACGCGGTGTAGATGGAAAAGACTACGTGTACCTGGATGTACGACACCTTGGGGCAAAGACGATCAGCGAAAAGCTGCCGGATATCACCGATTTCGCGCGTAACTACCTGGGTGTCGAGCCGATCACGGAACCAGTGCCAATCCAGCCTACAGCGCACTATGCCATGGGTGGTATCCCAACCGACACAGAAGCCCGCGTGGTGATCGATCCCCAGTGGACGCCACTGCCAGGTTTCTACGCTGCCGGCGAAGTAGCTTGCGTTTCCGTGCATGGTGCAAATCGCCTGGGTACCAACTCACTCGTGGACCTGATCGTGTTTGGTCGTCGCGGTGGCAAGCAAATGGCAACATTCATCACCGAGAACGACCACGTGCCACTGCCTCCACAGCCTGAAGACTTTGCACGCAAGCTCGTAGATAGCCTGTACAGTTCCATTGGCGGCGAATCGGCGGCTCGCGTGCGCAGCACGCTGCAAAACGAGATGGATGAGCGTGTTTTTGTAGAGCGCAACGACTCTGGTTTGCGCCACGCGCTCGACACGCTCGATGGTTTGCAGGAGGCCTACCAGCGGATTCAGTTACAGGACAAAGGCAAGGTCTTCAACACGGAGATGGTCGAGTCCATTGAGCTTGGTTTCTTGCTCGATTGTGCTGAAGCTACTATTCACGGTGCACTGGCACGTACCGAGAGCCGGGGCGCACATTATCGCACCGACTACGAGAAGCGCGACGACGTAAACTGGCTCAAACACACCCTTGCCTACAAAGGCACCAAAGCCCATGATGTGCGGCTCGATTACAAGGATGTCATACTGATCGATGACCCCATATTCAAGCCCAAGGAACGCAAATATTAAGGAGAGAATAATGAACGTTCTAATGCGAATTAAGCGCTTCGATCCCGAAAAGAATATTAAACCACACTGGGACGAGTTTCGTGTTGAGGCTGAGCCGATCGATCGCTTGCTGGATGCATTGAATACAATTAAGTGGACGATGGATGGGACACTGACTTACCGGCGCTCCTGCGCGCACGGCGTCTGCGGTTCAGACGCCATGCGTATCAATGGGCGTAATCGCCTGGCCTGCAAAGTGCTGATACGCGATATCGGCAACAAGGTGACGATTGAACCAATGCTTGGCTTCCCGGTCATCAAGGACCTGGTGGTAGATATGGATCCGTTCTTCGACAAATACAAGGCAGTCAAGCCATATCTGATTACGTACGACTCTGAGCCAGGCACAGAACGTTTGCAAAGCCCCGCCGAACGTGCTCGCTTCGATGAGGGAACAAAGTGTATCCTCTGCGGCGCATGTACAGGTTCATGCCCATCTGTATGGGGCAATCCAGACTGGGTCGGGCCTGCCTCGATCGTGAATGCGCACCGCTTCATCTTCGATAGTCGCGACCAGGGCGCCGAGGAACGCCTGGCCATCCTGGGACAACGCGAGGGCGTCTGGCGTTGCCGCACGATCTTCAACTGCTCCGATGCCTGCCCCCGTGGTATCCCCGTAACCGACCTGATCGAGCAGGTAAAACGAGCGATCGTCTATAACGATGCCGGAGGAGAATAACGTCTCTCTATGACATCCACAACCGAAACCTGGCGACATCGCGACATCATCACCAATGGCATTCGCATGCATTATGTGATACAAGGTGAAGGCCCATTGATCGTATTGATGCACGGCTTCCCCGAGTTCTGGTATTCCTGGCGCCACCAGGTCCCATTCCTTGCAGAGCACGGCTACACCGTGGTTGCGCCTGACCTGCGCGGCTACAACGACACAGATAAGCCCCGCAGGGGATACGATATCCCTACGCTCATTCGTGATATCGCAGGGCTGATCAAAGGCTTAGGGTTCCAGAAAGCGATCATTGTTGGACACGATTGGGGTGGAGTACTGGCCTGGGCTTTCGCTATCAACTACCCAGAAATGACCGAGCGATTGATCGTCATGAATGCCCCTCATCCAGCAGCGATGATGCGCGAGATGCGCACGCTCAAGCAACTGCGCAAAAGCTGGTACGTATTCGCTTTCCAGCTACCCTGGCTTCCCGAATATATACTGCGGCGCAATCACGCGAACGAGATTGGGCGTATGCTTCGGGGAGCCGCCGTGCAAAAATGGGCTTTTCCACGCGAAGAAACGGCGAAATATCAACAAGCCATGAGTAAGCCCGGAGCGATAAAAGCCGGGTTAAGCTACTATCGCCAGCTTTTCCGCCGCCTGCCCCAGAACACCAGGGCTCACATTAGAGTACCCACGTTGCTCATCTGGGGAGAACAAGATATCGCTCTCGGTATTGAGCTAACCACCGGCCTTGAACAATGGGTGAATGATATCGAGATTAAGCGTATCCCCGATAGCGGTCACTGGGTGCAGCAAGAAAAACCCTCACAAGTAAACCAATACATGCTGGAGTTCTTACAGACAAAATGAACATACAAAAAGGGCCAGATCGTTGCTGCACTCTGGGGGGAGAGAAATGCAGCCCACTCAATAAAGAGCGCGATCCGACCCTCTGGTGGCGCTTAGCGTCACCAATTAGAGAGGTGGATTTTTTGCTGAATGGCAAACTTCACTTGAGATGAGCGAGAAATGTCCGTGGTGTCACCTCAAAATGAGCGTGCCTCAAGGCAAGTTTGCCATTCAGCATTTTTTTCTTGGCAGATACCTCTTGTGTCAACCTCCACTGGAACAGGTTGTACCACGGCCTGCTTTTCTGTATCTTGTAGAACCGCTTCCAACCAGAGATTGCCACATACCCTGCAAATACCATGAGAGGCTTCATACATTTTTGGTACAGGTATCGAAGAGATTGGCTCTCCGATGCTGTCCATTAGTCGTAAACACCATGCACACTGTCGTTGCATCATAATTTCTCCCTTCCACATCGAACCGTTGACACTTCGTATCCGCCGTCAGCCACGGTATTTCAATCCGTGGTCACTCGATAGATCTCCCCATTAGTCCGGGGTTAGCCACCGCTACTCCTCCAGTAGCAGTCGGTACAGGACAACTAGCAAACGAGATATTCTCTAATGTAGTTGAGTACGACTTCTGGGAGGTCACATCATAAGGAAAGATATATGGAGGAATATTACTACAATTAGAGATATACAACGTATCCTGGAATTTACCCTGCTTATTCACCATTACAGGATCTTGCATAGCGGGTTCATATCCTGGCGAAACAACGACTAATGACACTTTATGACCGGGCTCAAAATGATAACCACAAATAACCAGGCGAAACTGAACAATATCCGCATGTGTCGAACAGACTTTAATGTCTGGTTTTGACCCTGTTGGTGTTGAAGTTAGGGCTGCATTCGCAGTAGCCGTCAAAGCAAGATCTGGTGTCGGCGTCGTTTGATGTGGTATTATGGCCGTCGAATTGCTTTGGCTGGGACTCGTATGTCCTTGAAGCGGCCCTGACATCCTCAGCACTCCAGATAATTGGGCAGCCAGTACTACCAGTACCACTAAGAATAGCGCCAGCCCAAATGCAACCGGGAGGCTGATCAAGCGCATAGCCGATTTTCTTGGGCGTTGCCGGTTACCGACCCATTCGAGGTATCCTTGTAAAGGATTGTGTTTGTTGGCTGCTCTCTGGACATATGTAAATGTATCGTCTACCGAAAGCTCGGGATAGTCCTGGTATAGTGGCATTTGCCCCAACACATCCAGGGTAACGCTGACCTGGACCAACTCGTTGTATTTGTAGCGGCAGTGCTGACATTGTTCAACGTTGATGTGCCGGCTGATTCTCAGACGATCCTTAAGTTGCTGTCCTCGAACGTAGGCAAGTAAGATACTGTCTTCAGGATGTTTTTTGCCATCTTTATCCGATATCCACCACGTATTACCTGCCATTTGCTATCTACCGCTCCTTCTGGGTATCCCGAATTGACTTGCGATACGTTTCGTCCTCGCATGTGGATTGCTTTTCTTCGTACACCTTACGAAATTTTTCCACACCGCGAACCACGCGCTTGCGAACTGCCTCCGAACTCATGCCCACTACCTGGCCAATTTCTTCATAAGTGAAGCCATTGCCATAATGAAGCTGCAACACTGCTGCATCTTTCGGCTTCATCTTCCCTAAGGCCTGGTGGACCAGAATACGGGTCTCCGTCTGATCTTCAGGGCCCGCAACCGCCAGGCTCTCGTCAAAGTTCTCGCGGCTTCCCAGCCGGACAAACTGCTTCAGGTGTTTACGGTTGAGATAACGCAAACCGTAGTTCGTGGCAATACGATAGATCCAGGCGTCTACAGAAAGATCTTCAGACGTCTTGCCTATTTCCTTATACACCTGTACAAACGTATCTTGTGCAAGGTCAAGAGCCACTTCTCGGTCACCTACGAGGCGATGCAAGTACCCTGTGAGGGGCTGTTGTAACCGTTCGATCAAGGAACGAAAGGCCTGTGCATCTTGCGCCCGCAGACGCTCTACCCCCTGAACGTCCGTCACCATTTTGGCCTTCAGCATCTTTTCCGTTTTCAGCGTGATGTGTCTTCACTCACTATAATCATCGGGGAGTTTTGAAACGGACACTTTGTCACGTTTATCGATCGGCGCCTTTAAAAAGGTTATATTTTGAAAGGTGCCGTTAAAAACCGGGTCTAGTCTATGAGACGTTTAATGTAATGCTATGGTAGCCTGATGACCCATTCGGCAGTGGAGGCTCTTCAGTGGGGTCCTGGACATTCCCATCCAGGTCGATTGCACGTGCAGTCACGATATAGGTACCTGCCTGGGGTGGCTGCCATGCCAGTTCCCACAGTACCCACGTAAGACCTGATAGCGGCTGCTTGAGCGTGGCTCTTTGCCAGCTTTGAGCGGAATCGGTACTCACATCAACTTCACTTATACCTTTGTTGCCTGAAAAGGCGACACCCGCAATATATATAGTGCGATTGGCGGTTACCGTCGAGCCGTCCAGGGGAGTGTCGATACGCGCAGTCAAACGCACGGGAGCAGGATCGCTCCACCCGCGCTGCTGCCAGTAGCCCTGGAAATCATAGTTGACAACTTCAATACGTGTGACCCATTTGCAATGCTTCATCCCATATATACCAGGCACCAGCATACGCGCGGGAAAGCCATGTTCCTGCGGCAGTGTAGTGCTATTCATACGTACTGCGAGCAAGGTGGTCGGTTCAAGCGCTTTTGTGAGATGAATGCTGTCCGTATAGTCATCATACGCGTGGAACACTATTTTCGTAGCTCCTGCCTTTACACCCGCGCGCTGCAAAAGATCCATCAAGGGAATGCCTTCCCACAACGCATTGCTCATATACTGGCCGCCAACCTCGTTGCTGATGCACATCAGCGACTCGTACTGCTGCTTCATCGGCTGCCCCAACAATTCCTGGTAGGTCAGAGTAAAAGGATTGTCAACCTGCCCATCGACCGTCAAACGCCATGAATTGCCATCGACAGTTGGATCAGCGGTGAGATTTTTTGAGACAAGATAGAATTGGTCATTCGAGGTAATCTCTGGTGAAAGAAATTGGACCGGTCGTATCTCTCCATAGTTTGGTGTTGGTGGTGGCACAATTTTACTTTTATAATGCTGCAATAAACTAGCCACCGATACCCTCGATGTGCTGACCCCTTCGGTAATAAAGCGCCAGGCACCAACGCCTAACAAAACGATACCCGCCACTATCACCCCATTCCTCAATAAGTTCCGTCGTGATATAGCTTCATATGAGTCTACATCCCTATCCAGAGAGCTATCATCGCTCTTCATTACAGCTTGCCTGGATAATTGTGCGGCAATCCAGCGCTGGAAGAGCACGAAGAGTAAGCCAAACACCAGGCCAACTACCGTAAGGCTGATCAAACCAGCGACGAAACCAGTGCTGAGGTCCGCGCCAAAAATGCCCGCTCCGTTCAATGGCAAGAAGATTACTCCCACGAGGAACCAGAGTATTAGCGCAAGTAGTAGGCCATCGTTCCATTGCAAACGCCGATTTTGTATATTGAGACGCTGGTTATAAATCGCCCCACTGAGCGCAAACACAAGGCATTGGCCCACGACGATACCATAGAAGAGGTAGCGTTTTGCATCCGCACCTATCGCTTGATGTAAGTAATTGAACAGGGAAGGCGGTATAAGAGCTGTCAAACTCGAGCCAAAAACTTCAGGTAATGAGACTCCACCTGATGAAACGCTGAGAAATATCATGACGCCAGTGGCAACTGCACCCGCCGCCAGCGCAGCGGCAAAGCCAGTCCAAAAGCTATTGTTAAGGCGTAAAAACTTCTTTTTCATCATAGTGCATGGCGCCTCTACGGAATAAAAACTCGCGTCCCTCTAATAATATAATATTCAACAGGTTACACGCTTACAAGGCCCTTGATTTACGAGAAGCAAAGGTTCTATGTCAACCACGCTTGTCCCATCTCATTAAATGGAGTATGATAATCTGCGAACAGCAAGAGGAGGGTTAGATTCCTGTTTTGATCTGTTTACCAAACCGATGGAGGCAGACATAGAATGAATCAAGAAACAACAGCCAATCAACAAAAACTGTCACCGGTTGTGGGAGTGGACCTCGGTGGCACACACATACGAACAGCGGTGTTACAAGGTCCCAGGCTACACTCGCGCGTAAGTTTACTCACCGGCGAAAACCCCATGCCCGAGCGCGCCATCCCACGTATCTACGCAGCTACACAGCAAGCGCTTGATGAAGCGCGCATTGCACTCGACCATATCGCAGGTATCGGTATTGCTACCCCGGGACCATTGAATAACCGCACAGGAGTCATCTATTCACCTCCCAATCTCCCCGGTTGGGACAATGTTCCCTTGCTTGATAGCTTTCGTAAGCAATTTAACGTACCTGTTTTTATTGAAAACGACGCACACGCGGCAGCATTAGGTGAATACATGTTTGGCGCAGGACGCGGCAGTGAGCTTATGGTCTATCTTACTATAAGCACGGGCATAGGCGGTGGCGTCATTATCGATGGGAAGATTTTGGAAGGAGCTAACGGTACAGCAGCGGAACTAGGACACATGACCATCGATCGGCAAGGCGACCGTTGCAACTGTGGCAATATTGGTTGCCTGGAATCCCTTGCTTCAGGGACGGCCATTGCTCGCTACGCCAACAGAGCAATCGCCGCCGGGCAAGGCGCTGATCTACTCGCCTTCGCCAGCACCATGTTAGAGCACACCCTAACAGTACCGGACCAGGCAGCTCTCCCCATCCTGGATCCCAACACGCAGCCCCTGGATGAACTTGAAGATATCGGAGAGGAGACAGAACCACTCCGTGTCAACGCCCGTACCGTGGCTCGTGCAGCTGAAGCAGGCATACCACTGGCGCGGGACATCATTACAAATGCGGCAGAAGCCCTCGGTATCGGCCTTGTCAACATCATTCATATTTACAATCCTGACACTATTATTCTGGGCGGCGGCGTTACCCAAATGGGACGCATGCTGATGGAACCGGCGCTTAGGATCGTTCACGAGCGTGCAATGAAAGCCCCTCGCGACTCAGCACACATCGTACTGTCACAACTCGGCAGAAACGTAGGCCTCGTCGGCGCCGGCGCATTAATCTACTATAATCAATGACAGCAAACAAAGAGCGGCTTGACGTCGCGCTAGTCAGGCGCGGTTTGGCTCCAAGCCGGGAGCGCGCCCGCGCACTGATTATGGCTGGACAGGTATATGTCGGAGATCGCCTCGTTGATAAGCCCGGCACATTGGTACCGATCGACGCCAAATGCCACTTAATGGAACCATCCGCCGAATTGAAATATGTCAGCCGGGGAGGCCTGAAGCTTGAAAAAGCCCTGGACACTTTTGGGTTGAACCCGGCAGGCCTGGTTGCGCTTGACATCGGAGCTTCAACCGGAGGCTTTACAGACTGCTTATTGCAACATGGCGCAAAGCGCGTCTATGCCGTCGACGTTGGACAGGGTCAACTCGCATGGAAACTACGCAACGATCCTCGCGTCGTTGTAATGGAGAATACCAACATTCGCTATCTGCAGTCTTTACCAGAAGCGATCCAGTGCGCAACGATTGATGTCTCGTTCATCTCCCTACGCCTCGTCCTGCCAGCCATTGTACCACTCCTCGCCCCGGGTGCCTGGGTAATAGCACTAGTGAAGCCCCAGTTCGAGGCCGGCAAAGCCGAGGTCGATCGAGGAGCAGGTATTATTAGCGACCCGGCCGTGCATAAGCGTGTATTGCAAGAACTACAGGAATGGATACCGCAGCACACTCCATTCCACGTTCAAGGCTTGACCGACTCTCCCATCTACGGCCGTGAAGGCAATCGCGAGTTTCTATTACACTTGAGTTTGGGATAAAATACAAACAATAGAAATTTCGTATCATTCTAGAGGGGAAATTCATAAGAAAAGAGGTATGTCTCATGTCAACCATCCCGGGGGTCGTCATACCGGACCAGTTCAACGCAGCTACAGCCTTCCTGGACCGCAACCTCGCAGAGGGGCGCGGCACCAAAACCGCCGTTTATTTCGAAGGGAATGCCTATACCTACGCGCAGATAGCGGAACTGGCAAACCGTGTTGGCAATGCTTTACTCGACCTTGGCGTCGATATGGAACAACGCGTAGCCTTGCTATTGCTAGACTCGCCACAATTCGCCGCTGGATTCTTCGGCGCAATCAAAATCGGCGCGGTACCTGTTCCCTTGAATACCACGCTGCGTCCCAACGACTATGTCTACATGCTCAATGATAGCCGCGCGCGCGTCCTGCTCATCCACTCGGTAGTCTGGTCACAAATTCAGCAGATTCTTCCTGAACTCAAATACGTGCGCCATATCGTAGTAGTTGGATTGGAGCAGGATGGCACAAAAGATACTGCCACACTGCACGATTTCGAGAAATGGACACAGAAGGCATCTGCGGAACTACAGGCCGCCGCGACCACTAAAGACGACAGCGCGTTCTGGCTCTATAGTTCCGGCAGCACTGGTTTCCCCAAGGGCTGCGTCCACTTGCAGCACGATATGACCTACTGCACGGAATTTTACGCTAAACCAATTCTTGGTATTCGCGAAGAGGATATCACATTCTCAGCCGCGAAACTCTTCTTCGCCTATGGTCTCGGCAATAACCTCTACTTCCCCTTCGCAGTGGGGGCGAGCGCAGTACATTACCCTGAGCGGCCATTGCCGGAGGACATGTTCAAAGTGGTTCAGCAGTATCGCCCGTCCATCTTCTTCGGTGTTCCCACGCTCTACGCTGGTATGCTCGCCCTGCCCGATGCAGAGAAACGCTTCGATTTCTCCTCCGTGCGCATTTGTATCTCGGCTGGTGAGGCCTTGCCCGCCGATATCCTGCGGCGCTGGAAAGAAAAATTCAATGTGGACATCCTCGATGGCATCGGCAGCACAGAGATCCTGCATATCTTTATCAGCAACCGTATAGGCCAGATAAAGCCTGGAAGCTCGGGTAAGCTCGTGCCAGGCTATGAAGCATTGATTACCGATGAAAGCGGCCACGCGGTAAAACAGGGTGAGATTGGCAATTTGTTGATCCGCGGAGACAGCACGGCCGCTTATTATTGGAACAAGCACGAAAAGACCAAGGATATCATCAATGGCCATTGGATCCATACAGGCGATAAGTACTATGAGGATGACGAGAGCTTTCTCTGGTATTGCGGTCGCTCCGATGATATGCTAAAAGTGGGTGGTCAGTGGGTCTCGCCTGTCGAGGTAGAGGGAGCGCTCATCGCTCACCCGTCCGTGCTGGAAGCAGCCGTAGTAGGCGCTATGGATGCCGATGAACTGGTCAAGCCCAAAGCATATATTGTCCTTAACCAGGGATACGAGGCTTCGGAGGCCATGGCGAACGAGCTCAAAACCTTCGTGAAGGGACGGCTGGCATCCTTTAAATACCCGCGCTGGATCGAGTTTGTCCCCGAACTTCCCAAAACGGCGACAGGCAAGATTCAACGTTTTAAACTCAGAAGCAATACCGGTTTATAATCATTGTAGGGGCGGGGTCCTCGCAATCACCCTTGGTGGGGAGTATATGCAACAAGCCTATCGAGCGCTTCGGATAGTTGCCGAAGCACAAACGCTTCGCATCGTGCTGGCAACCGATCCTGATGAGTTGATGCTCAATGAGCTGGTTATCGCCTGTGACTCTCTGAATAAAGAGAGTGGCAGCGGCATCAAAGCAGTCGTGCTGGATTTCGATTCCAGTGCTGCCCAATTCATTGCACCCGGCTCGCAGGAGGCAATCATTCCCGCTCCTAGAATCGTGGAAAACGCCTGTGTAGCAGTTCGCGCTATCACCCAGCCCGTGTTGGCTGTGGCCACAGCCACACTCTCGAAATCGGCTAGCATGCTCATACAAGCCGCTGATTTCACACTCGTGGCAGAGCATGCCGTGCTGGTAGTCTCAAACGAGAAAGCCGGGGAAGAGGACACGTTTACAGGGTCCCAGGCTGCACGCATGGGATTCGTTACCTGGTCTGCGCCTGGTAGTAATATCAACAAACAGATGGAACGCATCCTGGATCTTCTGCGATCAAAAAGTGCTATCGCCTTGCGCCATGCAAAAGCCAGCGTCCATCTTGCTGAAGCGAAAGCGAAACATGCGACACGCCTGGAGGCATTGCAGCAAGTCAACACGCTCTATCTCATAGAGCTTATGCAAACACATGACGCCCATGAAGGCTTGCAGGCCTTCCTAGAGAAACGCAAACCAAATTGGAAAAATATATAAACCAGGAAAACAATATGGCAAAAAATCACCCATGGAAGACACTCTCGTACCAGCAAATTATCGACACGCCCTATCTCAAAGTGCGTCGTGAGCAAGTAGCTGTACCCGGTGGGCCAATCATCCCGGATTATTACATCATCGAGAATCGCGGCTGGGTAGGCATTGTCCCACTTACTGAAGATGGACGCTTCCTGATAAATAATCAGTATAAACATGGCATTGGACGTGAAGTGCTGGAATTTCCGGCTGGCGGTCTCGATGCTCACGAGGATGACCCGCTAATAACAGCCCACCGGGAATTGATGGAGGAAACGGGATATAGCTTCGAAGATGAGCAGGCCGAACTGCTGGCGCACATGTATGCTAATCCTACCGGCGCGCGAACGTTAGTCTGGTGGTACCTGGCACGTAACGTGCGTAAGACAGGCATGCCGAAAATTGATCCCGTCGAGGTCATCGAAAACCGGCTGGTTACAGCCAAAGAATTACTCGAACTGATCCACAACGGCAGCTTTGCCGTTCAGGGACAGATTGCTGCTGCCTATATGGCCCTTGAGCGGCTCGGCTATCTCAAAGTGTCATTGCCCTCCTGAAAATACTTTGATAGTATTAAAACAGAACCGAATATCAAGAGAGGAACATTCATGCAAATTGACGGCAGCCTGGTCGGCAAAAGCTCACCGCCGCAGACCTTCGAGGTAACGCTTGAAGCCGTGCAGCGCTTCATGGAAGCAACAGAAGATCCCGCGCTACAGAGCAAAGAGCCTCTTCAATATGCACCCCCGACGTTTCCAACCACCTTCCGCATGCGCGCTCTCGAGTTGGAACTCGACGGCTCTAAAATGCAATTGTTGCACGGTGAGCAACAATACACCTATACGCGCCAGCTACGCATAGGCGAACAGGTCACATGCGTCGTGCGTATTGCTGACATACGCGAGCGTCATGGCAAAACCGGCTCTATGACGTTTATTGTCCTGGAAACCACTGGAACCGATAGCGAGCAGCAGCCCATATTTACGGCCCGAAGCACCGCCGTAGTACGCCAAAAATAGGCTCACAAAACGTTGACAAACCACAAGGAGGGGTATAAAATACCTTGCGTAACCCGTTATGACTAGCCCTCGTGGCGGAATGGTATACGCAGCAGGTTGAGGGCCTGTGCCTGTAAAGGCGTGGTGGTTCGAGTCCACTCGAGGGCACCCACATATACACAAACAAGCCAATCTTGCTCCCTCTCTTACAGGGGCGACTAGCTCAGTTGGTTAGAGCGACTGCTTTACACGCAGTAGGTCTGGGGTTCGAGTCCCTAGTCGCCCACTTCTCCACCTTCTAAACTAGCTTTGTGTTACGTTACTAGGGCTGACAGTTTTGTTGCGGAAATAAGGACGCCTGAGCGAGTGGTTCGCTAGGCGTTTTTATTTTGGTTTAGCAGAGATGGATTAGGGCGCCTTTGGTAGGCGCGCAAGGATTTGGGTAAGAAGTGTTTCTATTCGATCAAGGCGGGTGTCCGTTTGGTCGAGTCGCGTCCCGATTTCGCTTATGTCCTGTCTTAGTTGCTGTATGTCCTGTCTTAGTTCCTGGGTGATGCCGGTTTGATCGATAATGAGTCCTTTCACCATCGTCAATTCATATGCGAAGTTTTGTAAAACAGGTCGGTATTCTCTTGTTGTTTGCTCTAAGGCTATGAGTCTCTCTTCTTGTGTTGGCATAGGAAGTTTGCCTTTCGTACTCTAACCAGTTGGTTCTATTATAGCATGGCCTGGTTAGTCTTTGGCATGTTAGACCAATTTATTCTGATGCTCTTTTTTGTGTCAATTGTTTCTATTTTTCTGGCAAGCGTGCAAGAATTTGAGTAAGCAAGGTTGTATGCTCGGCTAGTTGCGCTTCTATGGAGTCCAGGCGTTTATCTGTCTTGTTGGCGTTTTCCTGTAAGAAGC
>Ga0099830_10000519_pt1 | contig 17277 bp, 12 predicted proteins | sample CZO8metaG_4_FD_79337 | JGI IMG/M metagenome (GOLD analysis project Ga0099830, IMG submission 79337) | Vadose zone soil microbial communities from the Eel River Critical Zone Observatory, Northern California, USA - CZOApr15con2H3.8 metaG | ecosystem: Environmental > Terrestrial > Soil > Vadose...
ACTGCCGGCACTTCAACGTAGTAAGCCAAACCCGCAAACTCAGCCATCAGCGAAATTCCCGGCCCCGCCGTAGCCGTCATGGCACGAGCTCCCGCCCAGCCCGCACCTATCACCATACCAATGGCGGCTAATTCATCTTCCGCTTGCACAATAGCGAAAGTCGCTTTGCCGTCGGGACCTATTCGGAACCTCTTCATGTACTCGATCATCGTCTCCACCAGCGAGGAGGAAGGGGTGATCGGATACCAGGTCACCACTGTGCAACCGGCAAACATGCAGCCCAGTGCGGCAGCAGAGTTGCCATCGATGATGATCTTCCCTGCCGTTTTGTCCATGCGCTGGATGTAATACGGGTCACGCTTAGGAAGGCTTGCAGCCGCATAATCGAATCCTGCTTGCACGGCGGACAAGTTCAGGTTGGCGGCTTTGACTTTCTTGGCGAACTGCTTGCGGATGGCCTTCCCTAGCTCGGCCATATCAATCTCGAGCAGCTTGGCCACGACACCCACATAGATCATGTTCTTGACCAGCTTGCGCAATTTGGCCTCGGGACAAACGGGTGCCACCAGCTTGTCATACGGAACGGAATAAAACACCAGGTCGTTGCGCAAACTGCGCAGATTCAGCGGTTCGTCGTAAAGCACAGCAGCGCCCGGCGCAAGCGATATGACATCTTCCCGAGCCGTTTCCGCGTTCATGGCTACCAGGAAATCGATCTCCTTCTTGCGCGCAATGTAACCGTCTTTGTTGGCGCGGATGGTGTACCAGGTGGGCAGTCCCGCAATGTTCGAGGGAAAGAGGTTTTTACCGGAAACCGGTACACCCATCTGAAAAATACTGCGTAGCAGGACAGTATTGGAGCTCTGCGAGCCTGAACCGTTGACCGTCGCGACCTGAATACTCATGTCGTTGACGATGCGCTTCTGCTCCAGTTGCCCAGTAGCATCATGCAGCGCGACATCCGTAGTGGCCATTCCAATTCCTTCCTTACAGGGGAGCAGGCATCGCCTGCTCGAGCTTCTTTGATATGGCGGAGTTAAATATTAATTATACGGTACCGACTGGCAGCACGGACAGAAGCGGAAGGCCATGTCCCAAGCCGGATGTACCTGGTTTGGAACTAAGTTTTGAATCAGGCTTCCACACGGAAGCACTGCGCCATGTTGCGGAATTTATTGTATCGTGATGCGACCAATTCGGGCACGGGGATTTTCTTCAGCTCGGCGTAGTGCCTTTGCAGCGCGGCATCGAGGAGCGTGGCCGAGGCCTCGTGGTCGGTGTGTGTTCCGCCTTCTGGTTCTGCCACCACGCCATCAATGCAGCCGAGATCGCCTAAGTCCTTGGCAGTGATCTTCAGCGCCTGGGCGGCCAAGTCCTTCTTCATCGCGTCACGCCACATGATCGAGGCACAGCCTTCGGGCGAGATCACCGAATAGATCGCATTCTCCATCATCAGCACGCGATCCGCGACGGCAATGGCAAGCGCGCCTCCGCTGCCGCCTTCCCCGGTAATCACCGTGATAATGGGAATTTCCAAACGGGCCATCTCCCTTAGATTACGAGCAATGGCTTCGGCCTGACCGCGCTCTTCGGCGCCCAGCCCAGGATATGCCCCAGGAGTATCTACAAACGTGAACACGGGACGGCGAAACTTTGCCGCCATTTGCATCGCCCGCAACGCCTTGCGGTATCCCTCCGGATTGGGCATGCCGAAATTGCGGTAAACCTTCTGCTTGGTGTCGCGTGCCTTCTGATGTCCAATGACCATCACGTCCTCGCCGTGAAAACGCGCCATGCCACAAACAATGGCGGGATCATCGGCGAATCCCCGGTCGCCGTGGATTTCACTCCAGTCGGTGAAGATGCGCTCCACATAATCCAGCGTGTAAGGACGCTGTGGGTGTCGGGCCAACTCAGTCTTTTCCCACGCGCTCAGGTGGGTAGACACTTCCCGCCGCAGGGCATCGACGCGTCGATGAAGCTGCTGAATTTCGCGGCGAGTCTCCTCATCCTGCCCTGCCGCCGATTCAAGATGGGCAATCTGCTGCTCGATCTTTTTTAGTTCCTGTTGCGCTCTCAATCCTGATTCCATTTTGCTGGCATCACGATTCCTTGCGGTCCAATGTGTCTCCACCATAGACAGAAGGAAGTCAGCGCCGACCACCATTTGCCTGCCATTGGCTCCTGCTGCGGCAGCCGCCCCTCCGACGCTCACGCTCCTGCTCCTTGAAGGCTTCATGCGACTCAGATTTCAGTTAATGATGCGCACGCTGCCTCTACCGCAGAGTTGTTCCACGCGCGCAATAAAGGTATGGTCTGGTTGGACATTATAGCCTCCCGCTTCCATGACCACCATGAAATCACCCTGCCGCTCCACATCGAACAACACTTTGGCCTCGCCCTTGCGCTCGGTGAACAGCGTATGCAGGGCATCGACGGTAGACTCGGTTGCGCTCTCCAATGGAATCCGAATACGCAGGGAACGCGGAAGCGGCGGCTTGGCTTCTTCGAGGGGGGTAATCTCACTGACCGTGAGCTTGGGATTGGCACCTTCTTCAATTCGCACGCCTCCGCGAATAAGCACCGGCACTTCAAGCCTCACCTTGTCTTGCAAGCGCTTGTACGCTTCCGGGAAAACGAGCATCTCGATTGAACCGGACATATCCTCGAGCGTGCCCTGCGCATAAAAGTCGCCTCGCTTGGATTTGAGCACGCGCGCAGTGGTAATGATTCCGCCCGCGCAAATCTCATCCTTCCCAGTGGTGGACTTCATCCCTGCCATGTCCTCCGTGGAAAGCGCGTGGAAATCCGTTAGCTTATCCCGGTATCTTTCCAGTGGATGACCGGTGATGAAGAAGCCGAGGATTTCCTTTTCTGCAGCCAGCCGCGTGTGCTCGTCCCAGTCGGGCACATTAGGAAGCTCATCGTTCCGGTTCTGCGTTTCTTCCTCCTGGAACACTCCGAACAATCCATGCTGGCCCGATTCGACGTCGCGCTGTACTTTCTGCGCGCGTTCAATGGCGCGGTCGATCACCGTCATCAGTTGCGCGCGGCGGCCGAGGGAATCCATGGCGCCACTCTTGATCAGCGATTCGAGGACACGCTTGTTCAGCAGCCGCAAGTCGACCTCTTCGCAGAACTCAAAAATGGAGCGATAACACCTCAATTCCCTACGACCAGCGATGATCGAGTCGATGGCGTTATGGCCCACGTTCCTGACCGCGGCCAAACCGAAGCGAATGGCGCTGCCGTGAGGCGTGAAGTTCGCGTCACTGACATTGATATCTGGTGGTTCAACTCCGATTCCCGTTTCGCGGCACTCGTTGATGTACTTCACGACATCGTCGGTGTTGCCCGTAACCGAGGTTAGCAGCGCAGCCATGAATTCAACCGGATAATGGGTTTTTAGGTACGCCGTGTGATACGCCAGAAGTGCGTACGCCGCGGAGTGCGATTTGTTGAATCCGTATCCGGCAAACTGCGCCATAAGGTCGAAGATCTTCTCAATCTTCTTCTGGGGAAAACCGCGCTGCACAGCACCCTCGACGAAACGCTCGCGCTGCTTGGCCATTTCCTCAGGCTTCTTCTTACCCATGGCGCGGCGCAGCAGGTCGGCTTCACCGAGAGAATAGCCGGCCATCCGGTTGGCAATTTGCATCACTTGTTCCTGATAGACGATGACACCGAGCGTTTCTTCCAGAATTTCCTTTAGTTCAGGCAATTCGTACTCGATTTTCTTGCGGCCGTGCTTGCGATCGATGAAGTCGTCGATCATGCCACCCTGGATTGGGCCGGGCCGATAGAGCGCGTTCAATGCGGTGAGATCTTCGATGGAATTCGGCTGGTACCGCCGCAGCACGTCGCGCATGCCGTGCGATTCAAACTGGAACACGCCGGACGTCAGTCCCTTATGAAAGACTTTTTCGTAGGTCTCTTGATCCTCGAGCGCAATACCCTCAAGCTTGATTTTCTCGCCGCGAGTTTGCGCGATTAGTTTGAGCGTGTCATCCAGAATCGTGAGGGTTGTGAGCCCGAGGAAATCCATCTTCAGCAGGCCCAACTTCTCAATCGCGAGCATGTCGAAAGCGGTAACAATTTCGTCGTTCTTGGTCTTATGTAGTGGGACTAAATCTGTCAGGGGCCGCGGCGCGATGACCACGCCCGCCGCGTGTACTCCCGCGTTGCGCACCAGACCCTCTAATTTCTTCGCTGTGTCGATGAGCTGCCGGATTTGTGAATCTTTCTCATACGCCTCCTGCAATTGAGGAGAGTCGTGGACAGCCTGCTCGAGCTTGATATTGAGCTGGTTGGGGACCATCTTCGCGATGCGATCCACGTCGCTGTAGGGCATGTCCATGGCACGGCCGACGTCCTTGATTGCCGCCCTGGCGGCCATGCTGCCGAAGGTGATGATCTGCGCCACGTTTTCCCGCCCGTACTTACGCGTCACGTAATCGATTACTTCGCCACGACGATTCATACAGAAGTCAATGTCGATGTCAGGCATAGAGACGCGTTCAGGATTGAGAAATCGTTCGAAGATCAGCTCGTGCTGTAGCGGATCGAGATCGGTGATGCCCAGGGAATGAGAGACGAGCGAACCGGCTGCCGATCCGCGGCCTGGTCCTACGGGAATATTGTGTTCTTTCGCATAGCGAATAAAATCCCAAACAATGAGAAAGTACCCTGAAAAATTCATCTGCTGGATGATGGCCAGCTCGCGCGCGAGCCGCTGCTCATATTCCGCAATGCTGTGCTTCAGGCGACCCGTCAGCTCCAGTTCCCGCAGCAACTCCAGGCGGCGTGCAAACCCTTCACGGGTGACATGCTGGAAGTAAGTGTCGAGCGTAAATCCGGGCGGCACATCGAAATGGGGGAACGGATTGCTGATTTTTTCCAACCGCATATTGCAGCGTTCGGCGATCGCCAGCGTACGGGAGAGCACATCAGGCGCATCTTTGAAGACCCGTGCCATCTCTTCGTGGCTCTTTACGTAGAACTGTGTGCCATCGAACTTCATGCGATTGGTGTCCTGAATGGACTTGCCAGTCTGAATGCAGATCATCACGTCCTGCGCATGCGCGTCGTTCTCGCAGAGATAATGGCTATCGTTAGTCGCCACCAGGGGCAGGCCGAGATCTTTTTCGAGGCGGAACAGATCGGGATGAATGCGGTGCTCCATCTCCAGGCCTTGGTCCTGTATTTCGAGATAGAAGTTCTCTTTTCCGAAGATATCGCGATAGGAACCGGCGGCCTGGCTTGCGGCCTCATAATTCCCTTCCATCAAACGTTCGGCCACCTCGCCCTTCAAACAACCCGAAAGCCCTATCAGTCCTCGCGAGTGCTCCGCCAAAAACTTCTTACTCACCCGAGGCTTGTAATAAAAGCCATGCAACGATGCTTCGGATGTAATCTTGATCAGGTTCCGGTAGCCCTCTTCGTTTTCAGCCAGCACCAAGAGGTGGTTGTATGTATCTCCGTCAGGAGGCGTGCGCTCGATATTGTGATCTTGTTTCTTACAGATGTAGAGCTCACAACCGACTATGGGTTTGACGCCAACTTTGTGCGCGGCATTCACGAAATTCACCGCACCGAAAATATTGCCGTGGTCGGTCATGGCGACGGCGGGCATGCCGAGCTCTTTGACACACTGCACGAGCTTCTCCACGTCGCAGGCGCCGTCGAGCATCGAGTAGTCGGTGTGCAGGTGCAGGTGGACGAATTGGGACATGATCAGGTCTGTTGGATTTCCGGTGCTTTCATTCTAACGGGTGTAGGGCTGGGCGCAACGCCGCAAATTGGTGCACTACACTTTCGATACTGATGCCTTGCCGTGGATCAATAACACCGCCGGTGTGAGTTAGCGCGCCGGAACCCGGAACTCCACACCGCGTTCGTCATTCAATTTGGTCGTTGCCGGAACATCAAGTTCCGGCAGTGGAACTCTTTTCGCCCGCTGCTCACTGAAGATCCAGAGCGTCTGACCGATGATGGCGTAGTTCTGCACTTCCTGAGTGCGCTTATCACGGAAGACTAGCACTGTCGATCGCTGTGGTTCGGTGCCGGTGTGCGCCTGTAGTGAGGGCTGAGCTTGCGGAGGCGCCGCTTGACGTCTCTCCTGTTCTTCTTGCAGGCGCTCGACCTCTCCGCTCAATCGATCAATCTCGCGTGCCATTTCGCGCTGTTGGTCGTAGGCAGCAGCAGCATCGTAGGAGGGATAAGCTTCGGTCACGATGGGGTAGGAGGAGGCTGGGTAGTAAGGATAGCCGTACCAGGAGGGGTAGAAAAATCCCCCGGCAAAGAAGACGCGGCGGTGGAACAAGAAGTGATTCGGACCAAAGAACACATGAAAGCGGGGATTGTGACCGAAGGCAACGCCTCCGCTGAAAAACACTGAAGTGTGAGCAGCGAACCCAGGTCGCCCCATCCGACCGAAGCGTGGTACGGCGCGCATCTGGCCCCAGGCGGGAGCAAGCGCGATCAGCACAGACGTCGCGATGAGGAACAGGCGACGCATGGCTCTATTATAGCCCTGTTGTGGCGCATTCCAGCCAGCTCTAGTTCAAGTTCCCGCCACCGTGCCTCATCCGGCAAAGCTTGCGGTCAGTGCGCGGGGAACGCGCCCGAGTCCATGCTCGAAAATCACGTTCTCAAAACGTGGGTGATGACTAGGAAGTGGACTCAGCATCGCCAGTGTCATGTGTACTCTTGATTGTTCAGTGCTGCGATTTTCGTGGGATCGGTTTGGCAGGCCAGACCAGATTGCATTCTTGAAGGCAGAGTAGCCGACCTTAGCGGAATGTGTCCCTATCCGTCACCTCCGCTTCTTCTTTTTTTGTTTGGTTCTCTTTCGTGTGTTCTTGGCGGATTTGCTTGCTGCCTTGTCCGATATTTTGTGCCCCCTACCGGCTTTGACTGATTCCATTTTGGGCGCCGCCTGGGGTGGAGGAGCCGCGGGAGGAGCGGTTTCGCCCTTTCCCCTTTTCTTGCCCGCAGGAGCCGCTATCGGAGCCCCGGGCGCATTTCCGGCAGCAGCTGCAGCTGCCTTTGCCCGGCCACGCTTGGGAGGCGGAGGTGGTGGCGGTGGAGGGGGCGCAAACGGCTTCAGAAATTTCAGGATCTCTGAACGCGAACGTAATTTGCCGTCCAGCAGCAGCATAAATACGTCATTTGCGATTTTCGGATACTCCGGTAATTGCGGCGTGATGCGCAGCTCGGCCATTTCGGGCAGCGGAACCTTTTGCTGGAGCTGCCGCCACTTGGTGAAGAAGTTTCTGATTTTCTGTATGACGGCCTGCTGGCGTGCCGTCACTGACAGGAACAGTACCATCTCGGGCCGCGCCTCCGATAATACTTTCCAGGTGCGGGATGGAGTGGCCGCTTCTTTCCCTGTCAGCATCTTGGCCAGTTGTTTGGCATTTTCTTCCAGGTCGCGCCAGGCCTCCACCAGATCTTTGCGCGGGATGAGCCTGCGCATATCCGCGATATCTTTGTCGCCGAGGCGCGCGGTCAGAAAATACAGCACGGCTGGCGCCGGATCGGGCAAATAGCCGAGTTCGTTCATCTGCTGGCGCATTTTCATGAGCTGAGCTAGCCCCGCTGTGTCCACTTTGGCGGTGGTCCAGTGTGGGTTCAGCACCTTCAGCCAGTCTTCTTTTTCCAGCACACGCACAATATGCAGCGGGTCTTCTTCATAGGCCAGTTGCTCGATCTCGTAACCGGTTGCCCTGGCGGTGATGTACTCGATATAGTTGTTTTCTTTCGCAGACTGGAAGCGCTGTTGCGTTCGCTCCTCCAGTGGCCAATGGAAGCGAGCGGCGAAGCGGCTGGCGCGGATCAGGCGCGAGGGATCCTCTACGAATGCGTAGTTGTGCAGGACGCGGAGAAGCTTGGCTTCGATATCGGCCGCCCCATTGAACGGGTCCAGCAGCAGGCCGCGGGAACCAGGATTCAGTGATAGCGCCATAGCGTTGACCGTAAAATCGCGCCGGCGTAGATCTTCGATAATCGTGGCAGGCAAGATGAGGGGGTGCTTGCCCGCCTTCTCGTACCGCTCGGTACGAGCCATGCTGATCTCCGCCCGCACATTTCCCGGCAAAACCAGGTGGACGGACTTCAGATCGTCATCGGCATGGCCAATCCTGGCTCCGACGCGCTCCAAGTCCTTCTGTAAACGCAGCGGATTGCCCTGTACGGTGAAATCCAAATCGCGGATGGGCAAGCCGCTGATAATGTCACGGATAGCGCCGCCGGTGAGGTAAACGTTCATATTGGCGGCCCGGGCAACGTCCTGAACCAGAGTGACGGCTTTCTGCTGGTCCGGCGTCAGCCGGATTTCCATCGTGTAAATGTAATCGGCCATGCGTTTTCTAAGAGTTACGCCCCCTGGCCCGCGGAACCACACTTACCTACAGGATCTCCTCAGACACACCTCTGGGGAAAACCAGTGGCCGGCACCTCGATGTAAGTTACTCTACCCATTAGGCTTAGAGTACATGAGATGGTTTGTGGCAAGCTACAGAAAATAACACAACGTTTACATTTTGGCTACAGGGAACGCACGGATTCCCTGTTTTCCAAGGAAAAGTGCGAGAATCCGGGAGGCGGGCTGGCTGAACCGCCATTCCGTCTTGGCTCTGAAGACGATTCCATGCCCTCAACCCACAAGAAAGTAATCGTCCGAAAAATGGATCGGGACTCCGTTTCCGGTTACGTGGCTCCGGCCAACTTTGTGCATGAAGGCAAGCTGGAATTGCTGAACACCGCGGGCAACGTGGTTGGGATCGACCTAAAGGACATTAAGGGCGTCTACTTCGTGCGTGAGTTCAGCGATTCGGAATCGCTCAATCGCAAGACCTTCACCAGTCGCCCGCGAACCGAGGGTCTGTGGGTGCGGCTCAAATTCAAAGATAACGAAGTGCTTGAGGGCATGATGCCCAATGACCTCACCCAAGCCATTAGTGACGGATTCCTAATCAATCCCCCCGACCTGCGCTCGAACACGCAAAGGATTTTCGTCCCCCGTAGCGCATTGACTTCTCTCACTGTGCTCGCAGTGATTGGCGGTACACACCGGCGGCGTAAGGCCGCTGCCGATGTCAGACAGGTGCCATTGTTTGGAGAGTAGGAAGCACGCTTCGATACCGAAAATGTTCGACAATCCAAGTGGGGTCGAACTGAAACCTTCGCTCCCACCAGCGCCCGAGTGCCGTCCTAAACTGTGTGCTAGTACCTATGTCAGAAGCGCGATTCCGCCCAGGAAGGACAAGGAATAGTTCTTAATCGCCTGGTTTTCGGGGCTCTTGGAATTTGCATCGGCACTTTCTTTGCCCGCCGCCCCCAATCCTTACAACGGTGTAGGATTATTTTCCTATGTTGACCGGCCAGGTCTCTCCTCGGACCCAGTTAACTGGAGAAATAAGATCGTGAAGCCTTCCACACACCTGCTGAGGATCTTAGTTGTTTGCATGTTATGTGCACCCCTCCCAGCGCAGCGCAAGTCCAGCAATGGCACCGTGGTGTTTCCCCCCGAGCGCGTACCCAATCTCGGGAAAGTCAAGCAATTGCTTAAGGACTATCACGATTGCAGATGCCAATGTGGCTGCTACGCCGCCGAGATGAACGAACAAGCAGGTCGTGCAATCGCGTTCTTGGAACGTCGCGCAGCCGCTCGACGACCCAGGGAGAAACTTGCCATCGTGTTGGACATCGATGAGACGGCGCTTTCCACCTACCAGTTCCGCGAAACGACCGACCTGGGTTACATCCCAAGCCTGTTCGATCAGTGGGTGCGGGCGGCTCAGGCCCCTGCGATCGAAAGCACGTTGCGACTATTTCAGAAAGCACGACAGCTGCAGGTGGCTGTCTTCTTCATCAGCGCACGACGAGAGGCCCTCAGGGCGGCAACGCAGCAGAACCTTCAAACACAAGGATATGCCGGTTGGTCTGGATTGGTGCTGCGACCGATGGAGGACAACAGCAGGAGTACCGCAGAGTACAAATCATCGGCGCGCCAGCGCGTAGCCGATCAGGGATATCGCATCATCGTGAATGTGGGCGACCAAGTTAGCGACTTAAGCGGAGAGCCTGCAGCAGAACTGTCAGTCAAGCTGCCGAATCCCTTCTACTTCATCCCATAAGGTATAAGCACCACGCATCCCGCCTGCTTTACAATCGCGCTCTGACCTTAGCGGACTACGCCTATGAAACTGGAACAGATTGCTTCCGCCCTCAACGCCCGACTGGAGAACGGCTCGCCGGATACCGAAATCACCGGCGTCGCAGGTATTGAAGAAGCCCGACCCGGCCAGATCACATTTCTGGCCAATCCAAAGTATGCGGCTGCCGCCAGGACCACCCTGGCTTCGGCGGTGATCCTGGCCGAGAACTTCCCTGCCCTTTCAACAGCCATGCTGCGTTCGATGAATCCGTACTTGACCTTTGCGCGGGCTATCGCACTTTTCTACCAGCCGCCGAGGTATGCGCCCGGCGTGCATCCCACTGCGGTGGTCCATCCTTCGGCGAAGATCGGGGAGAACGCGCACATCGGCCCCTACGTTGTTATCGACGAAAATGTCTCGATCGGCAGAAATGCGGTTCTGCTGGCTCACGTAGTGATTTATCGCGGGGCGCAGATTGGCGATCATTTCTTCGCCCATGCACACGCAGTGGTACGTGAATATTGCCGCTTGGGAAACGATGTCGTGCTGCAGAACGGTGCGGTAATTGGAGCAGACGGCTATGGCTTCGCCAAGGACGACTCCGGCCACTGGTACAAAATCGTGCAGTCACGGCCGGCCGTTCTCGAAGATAAGGTTGAGGTGCAAGCCAATGCCTGCGTAGACCGCGCCAGCGTGGGTGAAACCCAAATTGCACGGGGGACAAAGATTGATAATCTGGTGCAGGTCGGACACGGCTCTCGAGTCGGCGAGGACACTCTGCTCTGCGCACAGGTAGGTCTTGCCGGTTCTACCAAGGTCGGGAATAAGGTCATTCTCGCGGGTCAGGTGGGGGTTGCCGGACACTGCAAAATCGGTGATGGCACAATAGCAACGGCGCAAAGTGGCATTCCCAACGATGTCGCTGCCGGAGCGGTAGTCAGCGGCTATCCCGCGATCGACAATAAGCTGTGGCTGCGCTGCTCAGCGGCGTTCAACAAATTGCCGGAGATTGTCAAAGCTATGCGGACTAAGGCCGGCAAAGAATAACCTGAACCTGTTTTAGATTAGTCTGTTGTCGATATGAAGCAAAAACGGATACAGAGCGGCTCGGTTCGTAGACGGCTACTGGTCCTCGCGGCTGAGATTCTGTTCGGAATCGCTGTTGTCATCCTGATATTGCTTTATGCCATTCATGAGTACGACCCATGGATGCCACGTCCAGCGGTATTGACTGCTAGCTCCTGGATGATTTTGGGCTTGGTGGGAATTGGCGTATCTGTTCGGACGAAGCAGCTCCAACGTAAACTGATGGACCGATACGCTGCGAAGCTTCCGGCGCTCGAATCGTGGCTCGTTCCGTTGGCGTTGGGTGTAGCGGCAGTGGTTTTCGGCGCATCGCGTTTGAGCGATATATACAGACGTGGAGTATTGCCGAACGGTACTGGTCGCATCGCCCTTTTTACGTTCTATGCCCTCTCCGGGACCATGTCCTTCGTCTTGGGGGCAAAGTTGCTCCGGTGGGGCTTTGGGCGAGAAGAACAAGCTCCGGATATCCATGCGGCAAAATCGGAAGCGATATCTGTGAAGGAACGAATTTCGATGGTCCTCCCCGGCGCGTTGTTGGCATACGAAGGAGTGCGTCTGCTGATAGCGGCGTGGTTGACGATACGAGGCTAGGACGAGCACGGATGACTGTTGAAAAATCGTCATTTCAACGGTAATTCTCAATTGGTGGAATGGCCTGATTTACGCCAATAACCGGCAATGCTTTTTCTAACCTTAGGCGGTACTCAGTACAATCAAAAGGAATGACGGACTCATTCAGCGCCGCGAGGTTGGCGAGAAAAAACGAACGAAGTGGTGGCGTCAGCACATCGCGTTCGCATACGTCATTTTGATCGGTGCCTTTGGCGTGATTTACCTTGGGGTGGCTCTGATAGGTCGGAGGGCGCCTGGATGGCTTGCGGCTATCGCTGTCAGCCCTTCAGGAGTGAATTTGCTTCTTGGAACTGCGTGGTGCGGGCTCGGCGTCTGGGGTATTCGTTCAGAGAAGGGCAACGGAGCGGGGTGGATTCTGCTATATGTGCTGTGCCTGCTTGGGGGCATTCTTACTCTGTCGAAAGCTTTCGCATTGTTCTGAAATTTCACTGCCACGGGCGGTCGTTTCTGTGCTGGGCCGCTCAGGCAGTTCGCTCAGGTGTTCGTAACATCCCCATTTCACCACCGACCGCGTGTGGAACTGTCGCATTTAGAGATGCGTTTCTAAGCTCGCGAAGAAATGCGTTTAGCTTTGCGTGGTGCCTGTGTGATCTGGAGCGTTTCCTGAGCGCGGCCGCAGAGTATCCTTCGCTTCTTGAAAGCTTTGTTCCTGATACTCTGCCGGCAGTCCACTATCAATCACCGCTCTCACTTTGTCCATCAAGTATTCCCGGCTGCCGAAGTCTTTCGGCTCGATTGGTTCATGAAAAATAATTGTCACAGTTCCCGGTCGGATCGAGAATCTTCGCTTTGGCATCACCTCCTGCGTGCCAACAATGGTTACTGGCACCACCGGCACGCCAGATTCCATCGCCAGATAAAACGGTCCCTTCTTGAAGGGCAGCAGCTTTCCGTCGAAGGAGCGGTGGCCTTCGACATAGATGGTCATATTGATGCCCTGGCGAATAACCTCGGCGGCAGCGCGTACCGCGGCGATGCCGGCCTCCCGATTCCCGCGATCCACCGGCACGAGCGAACCCAGTCGCATGGTCTTTCCCAAAATCGGGTAATCGAAAAGCTCCTTTTTTGCCATGACTGAAGTCCGGCGGGGAATCAGCGGCAGCAAAATCGGCGGATCCAAATTGGAAACATGATTGGACATGAAAATATACGTGCGGCCTGGATCCAGTCGCTCCATCCCGACCGTCTGCACATCGACGCCAGCCAGGCGCACACCCGTCCATGCGCCCCACATGCCCATGCGATACAAAAAAGTTATGTTACCGGTGAGGAAGGTCCACGGAAAACCGAGCAGCGCGGCAACGGGAAGCGCAGCAGCCCAGAAAGCCAGCATGAGGAGGGTGCGGATCACGGGCGCGCGTCTCCGGACATGTGGGATTTGCATGTGAGCCAGGCGGCAGATCTGGCCTTCAATATGATCCTGCATGTGGGCATCATGCTTTGGCAGGTACAGCGATTGGATTCTCACCCGAACTGTCTGTTGATGAACCCCCGGCCAGCGCTTTCAACCGCTGCGGCAGCTTTTCGTAGATCCCCCCAAAGCCGCCGTTTGAAAGAATTGCGATCACGTCGCCTGGACGCATTTCCGGAGCAACGTTCTGCACGATGGAATCCACATCGGATATGATGCGCGCGCGGCGTCCGTGCCTTTCGACCAGGGTTGCTACGGCGGCGAGGTCGAGCCGCTCATTCTCCGGAATTGCGTCAGACTTGTAGATACCCGCAACAATGACTTCATCCGCCAGAGCGAGGCTTGCGGCTAACTCGTTCTGCAGCACATTGCGCCGCATAGTATTCGATCGTGGCTCCAGAATTGCCCAGAGCCGCGCGCTAGGATATCGCGAGCGGAGCGCACTCAACGTGCCGGTGATCGCCGTGGGATGGTGCGCGAAGTCGTCAATGATCGTGATGCCATTCACTTGCGCCTTCACCTCTAAACGGCGCCTCACACTCTTGAACGTCTTCAGCGCGGCACCAATCTCATCTTTGGAGATGCCATAGCCCGCAGCCATTGCAGCCGCTGCCGTGGCGTTCCACACGTTGTATTCACCCGCCAGAGAGAATTCGAATTCGGCCCAAGGCTCGCCATCGCGTAGCACCGACCAACGGGTTCGCGAAGCTTCCAGACTCAGATCAGTAACGCGCCAAGCCGCTTTTGGGCTGGAGCCATAGCGCTCCACAGGACAGAACGCCTGACTCACACAGTGCTCGATGCTCTCGCCATGCTCGAAAGCCACAATGCGCCCCCGTCGCGGCACCAGGTTCACCAGCCGTTTGAACGCGGTTTTTACGGCATCAAGATCTTTGTAGATGTCGGCGTGGTCGAACTCGACCGAAGTGAGGATCACGGACGCCGGGAAGTAGTGCAAGAATTTAGGCCCTTTATCAAAGAAAGCCGTATCGTACTCGTCGCCCTCGAGAATGAAGTACTTGCCCTGACCCAGCGCGAAGCTGCTGCCGAAATTCTCAGCGATGCCGCCGATTAGAAACGAGGGCTGGTGTCCAGCGGTGTGGAAGATCCAGGCCAGCATCGAAGTCGTCGTCGTCTTGCCGTGAGTCCCCGCAACAACGAGCACTTCTTTACCGCGCAAAAACTCGTCGTGGAGGATCTGCGGAAGTGAGCAGAATGGAATGTGTTCATCGAGAACATACTCAAGTTCTACATTGCCGCGTGAAATCGCGTTTCCGACGACCACTAGATCGGGCCGTGGGCTGAGGTTCTTAGAACTGAAAGGTTGCGCCACCGGGATTCCCAGATCCTCGAGGAAATTCGACATGGGGGGATACGCCGCGGCATCCGAGCCCGTCACCCGGTAACCGCGTTGTTTGAGCATGCCGGCAAGCGAGGCCATGGCCGTGCCGCAGATCCCGATTAGGTGAATCTGTTTCTTCTCTGTCATGATCTCAAGGTGGCCGACGAAACTGCTGCCGGGGCTGTGGCTGCTTCCAGAAATTTCAAGCTAACGGCGTCCCCGCTTACCTGCAAATCCGCTTTTACACCAATTGGCAGGGTAATGTTCTTGCGCGAGACGTGTCCCGAGCGCAAACCAAAGGCTACCGGCACACCCAGGCTGCCGACCACTCGTAGAATGACTTCCTGGAGCGTATACCCCTGGTCTTTGTGCTGGGTGCAGTCCACCATCTCGCCGAAGATGATCCCACGCACGTCGGCGAATTTCCCTGCGAGTTTCAACTGCATCAGCATACGATCAATTTGAAAAGGCTTGCAGGCGAGGTCCTCGAGAAAGAGAATCGTACCCGCCGTGCAGATCTCGTACGGTGTACCCAACGAGGCCGCCAGCATCGATAAACAGCCACCGTATAGAACACCCTCGGCTCGGCCCTCAACTAGAGGTTCTACTCCCGAATCGGAGCCGAGATCGAGATGCCATTCGGACACGCCCGTCAGCGCTGCCTCCCAGGAATGCCCGTCTACGCCATCCGGCAACACGAAATCTTTGGTCACCATCGGCCCGTGAAAGGTGACAAACCCTGCGGAATCCGAAAAGTAGGTCAGCAGCGTCGTGACATCGCTGTAACCCACGAAAATCTTGGGACGGGAGACAATCTTCGTTTGGTTCAGGGCTTCCAGAAGATAGTTGGTCCCATATCCGCCGCGCGCGCATAAAACCGCCCGCACCTCATCGCGAGTGAACATTTCTTCCAACTCGCGCGCTCGCCGCTCGACTGATCCGGCGAAATAAAGATCCTGGTCGAGAATGGAATCGAAGTAGAAGGGGTTATAGCCCAACTGCCGCAGTGAGGCGCAACCCCTTTCCAACAGATCACGCTGGATATTGCTGGCTGGAGAGATGATGCCAACTGTGTCTCCCACACGGAGCGCGGGTACCTTGATGCGCGGGCTCTTGGGGCTGTTGGGCATCCGTAATCCCATCCGTAATCCAATGTTAAACGAAAAGCTCGCCACGGCAGATAAGCTGGGCCGGGCCGCGGAGAAAGACCTCACCTTCCCAGCGCACGATCTGCACTCCGCCGGGCGTGTGCACGCGAACGGGTGATTCGGCTTTTTTCGCCTCAATGGAGGCCACAGCTGAGGCACACGAACCCGTTCCAGAAGATCGTGTCTCGCCGACTCCTCGCTCGAAAAAGCGGGCTTCGATATTTTGCTTATCTTTGACAGCTACCAATTCCACGTTAATCCCGTACTTGAAGTCATGGTGGCGGCCGATTTCTGCCGCCTCCGCCTGCCATCCCGGGGCGAAGTCGGTGACAAAAACTACGTAATGGGGGTTCCCCATCGAGACCGGAACACCGTGCACCTCGCGAAATGCCAGCTTGATCGGAAACTCGTCTCCCACCTGGGTCTCACCCATCGCGATCTCGAATTCGTAACTTGAGCCAGTGCGCGACGTCAGCGTGCAGGTCTTGATTCCCGCCCCAGTACGAATCACGAGTTTTTCTTTCGCCTCCTCTGCGCTCAGATACGCGGCGACACAACGGGTGCCGTTCCCGGAAATTTCAGCTTCCGATGCATCCGCGTTCAACAGTCGAGCCCGGATGTCCGCATCCTGGGCGGGAAAAAGCCATTCCACTCCGTCTGCGCCAATGCCATTATGGCGATCGCAGATGCGGCGGCTGAAGGCGGCGAGATCCGCGGGGGCATACATGCCATCAATCAGGAGAAAATCATTGCCGCAGGCACTGGCCTTGACGAATGGAATAGCAGAGGAGGAAGGCATTATTCGTGCTCGGCACTGCCGAGTGATCTGACGCTAGAAAAGACTTGAGACTGGTGTAATCGTCTTCCGAGCGCATCGTGCTCGGGACGAACACATTCAACCTCGAAGACAACCCTGGAGTGTCCATCCGTCGAAACGGCGTGAACCTGCTGCATGGCAAGTTTTTCCTCATCCAGGATGCGGTTTAGCTCACCCAGAATGGCTTCCGTGCTTAGCCCCGTCACCTCGTAGGTAAAGGCCAAGGCTTTCAGCTGGAAATAAGCTTCCATTTTGCCCAGCAACGCCAGCGCGATCAGAATAACTACCGTGGCAAAAACGGCTGTGACGTAGAGACCGCCGCCCGCCGCCATGCCGACCGCGGCCACAACGAACAGCGTAGCTGCGGTGGTGAGGCCGGTGACTGAGCCGCGCGAATGCAAAATTGATCCGGCTCCGATGAAGCCAATACCTGGAATGATCTGCGCTGCCACGCGCGTGTGGTCACCTCCAAACCCACCGGCCAGTTGATCAGACAATAGGGTGAACATAGCGGATCCGAAACAGATGAACATATTGGTACGCAGGCCGGCAGGTTTGTGCCGGAGTTCCCGCTCCAATCCGATGATTCCACCTAGGATGGCTGCCACCACGAGACGCACAATCGTGGATGAAATGACAACTGCCATTTCATGGCGAAGCACGTCCATGGCGCTTTGAAT
>Ga0099830_10000533_pt1 | contig 17136 bp, 9 predicted proteins | sample CZO8metaG_4_FD_79337 | JGI IMG/M metagenome (GOLD analysis project Ga0099830, IMG submission 79337) | Vadose zone soil microbial communities from the Eel River Critical Zone Observatory, Northern California, USA - CZOApr15con2H3.8 metaG | ecosystem: Environmental > Terrestrial > Soil > Vadose...
GCAACGACTACGTTCTCGGGCGAGACGTTGATGTTGCGTGTACGCTCGAGGTAGGCGGCAATTTCTTCTTTAAGCGCGGGGACTCCGGCCATGGGGCAATAACGGTCTTTGCCGTCGCGCACAGCCTTTTCAAGTGCAGCGACCACCGGCTCGGCAGGATGGAAGTCGGGCTCGCCCAGTTCGAGATGGATGATGGAGCGTCCCTCGCGCTCGAGTTCCTTGGCGCGCAGGTAGACAGTGAGCGCGCCTTCGCCGGTGAGCACGTTCATTCGAGATGACAGGGGCTTCATGAACCTATCTTAGTCCATCAAAAAGCATCGCTCGCAGGTGCGACGCTTCTCTGCCGAGCTTCGCTCGGCATGGACGGGTCATAGACCTGTCCCTACACTTGGCGTCGTCGGGATTCGCAGGGCGTCCACGAAACGCGGGAATAGTTCGAAGGCGGCGGCGGTTGCGATCAGTTCGATAATCTGCGGATCGGTAAAGTTCCGCTTCAGCTCGACGAAGAAGGCATCGCTAATTTCAGCGGCGGAGCGATGCAGCCTCTCGGAGGCGCGGAAACCAAGCTTCTCCGCGTCCGTAAATGGACCAGATTCGAAGTTGGCGCGCGCAGCTGCGACCTGTGCATCGGTCGCACCCTTCTGCCGGGCCGAGAGAGCGTGGGCCGTGACGGCGTATTCGCTCGAAAGCAGCAAAGAGAGACGCATTGCGATCAGTTCCTTATAGAAGCCGGGAAGCGCACCGTCGCTGAGCAGAGCTTTCAGGTATCCGGCGGTGGCGAGCGCCAAAGGCGGAGTGTGGGCAAGCGTCTTAAACATGTTAGGCACGACACCCCGCGCTTTCAGCAGGGCGTCGTATACGTTGGCGACTTCCGATGTGACCTGGTCCCGTTCGAGCAACCGAATCCGGGGCGCTGCAGTTTCGCCGCTCACTAGAAGGCGTACCTCAACTGGAACTGGATGAGGCGCGGAGTTCCGACGGTGCTGACGATCTTGCCGAAGGCTCCGGGGTTCTCAACGTCATTGGAGGACGGGTTGCCAAAGTTGGCGTGATTCCAGATGTTGAAGAAATCAGCCGTGAAACGCAGAGACTGTTTCTCGGTCAGGCGAAAGTTCTTGATCAGCGAGAAGTCCCAGTTCTGCTGGAAGGGACCGCGGTAAATGTTGCGTCCCAGATTGCCGAAGAACGTTGTGCAGAAACTGGGATTGTTTTTAGGGTCGCAGGTTGTCGTCGGATTGTTGGGGTCGTTGGGGTAGAGCAACGGAGCGGCTTGGAAGTTGTCCTTATTCAGGTAGGCGGCGAGCCGTTTATGAATGTCACCTGAGGTGTTACCAGCGGCAATGGATCCACCGTCGGCTAACTGGCCTCCCAGAGTGGCCGAGGTTAGGCCGGGAGCAAGAAAAGCGGTCCCGGCACCGGAATCGGTCACCGAGAACGGCGTTCCCGACTGGAGAATGGTGATACCGCTGATCGCCCAATCGCCCAGCAAGGTTCGTTTCATACCGCTCGCAGACGAGAAGAAGGGCAAATCGTAGCGATAGCTTACAGTCAGGCGGTGCTTGCGGTCGTAGTCGGAGAGGCCGCGTGAGAACCTCAGGTCGGATTCATCGTTGAACGCCGTGTTCAGAGCGGTATTGCCGCTGGACGTCGCATCGGTAGACTTCGACCATGTGTAGGCGCCCTGGAAATAGCCCGCGCCCCAGCGCCGCGATAGCGTCGCCTGGAAAGAGTGATAGTGCGAATACGCATCGTTCGCGAACAACTGCATGCCACCATACCCATTGACTCCGGAAAGGGTGGAACGAGCTATGCCGTTTGCGATAGTGCTAAAGAAAATCTGCTGCGGTCCATCGTCTGTTGTTTCTACTGTGAGAGGGGCGGTTGGGCTCGCGAATCTGGCCTGGACGTTTGTGCGAGTCTCGCGGAGATGAACCGCGTGCGTCCCAACATAACCCAACTCCAAGACCCACTGCCTGCCCAATTCCCGCTGAACCGTCAGATTCCATGTTTGCGTATTGGGGGCGACGAAATGTCGCGGGACAGCGAGCGCAAACAGAAACTGAGAGGGTACGACTCCCGGACTGCCGCTGGCGCAACCAACGTTGGGGAACTGCGTGGTATCACCGCCCGGGAAGCTCTGAATCGTACCCAGGCAGGGCAGGAACGTGGGATCTAGAACTCCCGCTTCGGGCAAACCGTTGGGGTTCGGGGTCGGAGGAGTCTGGCAGCTTCCTTGAATGACAGGATCGATCTTAAAAAATTGGTTTAAGCATCCCGCCGGCCCAGGGCTGAAAGCGATAGGCAGGATCGGAGCCTGAAAGGAGAGTTGGTCGACGGTGCCCACGTCCTCGCGCACGAAATAGATGCCGTAGCCGCCGCGAATGGTGGTGTTGTGATGACCGAGGACGTCCCAGGCAAAGCCAATACGCGGTCCGAGACCGGTAGTGTAGGCGTTCTTCAGAGTTGTGTCGCTGCCCGCTCCAGTCATGCCAGTGACGCCCAACTTGTTGGCACAGCTTCCGTAAATCAGTGGATACTGTCCTGAATTGGCTAGGTCGAGATCGAAGTTGCCAATGTGGCAAAGCTTGTCGTAAAAAGCGCCGAGGATTTCAGTGCGCAGACCGAGATTCAAGGTCAGATCCTGCCTGACCTTCCAATCGTCCTGGGCGAAGAACGAGTAGTTGTTGTTCCTATACTCGTGATTGAAGACACCTCCACCACCAAAGCTGAAGTCGACTGCACCCGATAGGAGCTTTTGGAAGTCGGTAATGCCGCCAATGCCGCCTCCGACGCCTCCATTGACAGCTCCGCCTCCGGTTGGCGCCACACCTGGCGTGTTGACGAAGAATAACTGTCCGTTGAATACCTGGGGAAAGAGTTTGTCGAGATTGACACGGGTGTAATCACCGCCGAAGCGGAACGTGTGCTTGCCTTTCACCCAGCTGAGGGTTTCCACGAAACTGAAGTTGTTCTGAGTTTGGAACTGGTCAGCGGGAGGTGTCGGACCGATTTGGAAACCGGAACTACCTAGAGTGAACTTATAGATGGAATCAGTGATGTTATTGGTGGGCCGGTCAATGCCCATATCAGTCGCTGTTATTCCGCTGGGCGGGATATTGATCAGGCTGTTGTTGATGCGCTCGAAGCCGAACCTGAAATCGTTGACCAGCGTCGGCGAGAACAAGTGAGTCTCTGCGATGCTGAGGAACCGACCATTGACGGGCAGGTCGTACGGAAAGTTCATGTCGGTGGCGCTGATACTGCTGGCAAGGGTTCCGCCGAGAGAAGCCTGCAAACCGCCGGCGCCAAAGGGCAGGAACGATTCGGCATTCGAAAAGAAGAATCGCGCCGCCAGCTTGTCATTGCCACCGTTGAATTCTCTATCCCAATTGGTGGTGAACTGGTCATCGGTGTACTTTCCAGGCTTGCTGATGACGAATTGCGCGGAGTTCACACTCGGATTGCATTGATCGTCCACCGTCACACCCGGCGTACCCGGCAGGGACGGAAACAGGAAACCATTGGCATCGCCGCCAAACTGGTCGCTCGTAGCATTCATCAGCGCCAGACTCACGTCGTCGATGGTGATTGGAACACCCGAGCAGCTGGCCGTCGCGGGAGTGCTGAAGACAGCGGCCAGATTCGCTGCGGAGCGGTCGGCCGGTAATATGGGGAAGGTCGTGCTGATGAGCGTTCCGGGCGACAATCCGCTGCGCTGGCGGGTTCCCTGGTAATTCAAGAAGAAAAAACCAAGTGGCCCGAGCGGGCCGCCTAGGCTGCCGCCGAAGATGTTCTGTTTGACTGGCGGGCGCTTCTGGCCAGCGCGGTTCAGGAAAAACTCGTTGGCGTTCAGAATGTCGTTGCGGAAGAACTCGTACACGTCGCCGTGAAAACTCTTGGTGCCTGACTTGAGAATGGCGTTGACGTTGCCACCGCTGTTGCGACCCTGGCTGGCGTCGTAGAGTGAGGTTTGGACTTTGAATTCTTCGATGACGTCGGGGTTGGGCAGCGGAACGTTGGTGGACTGCGAGACGTTGTAATCCGTCGCGCTGATGCCTTCGATCAGATAGTTGTTGTTGTCTTCGCGCTGGCCGTTGACGATGACGCGGGCATTGCCGCGTCCGAGCTGGGCGGAGGCGTTTAGTTCGCTCTGCGCGCCGCTGGAGAGGGTTAGCAATTGCTGAAAATTTTGGGTGGCGAGAGGAAGCTCGCGGATGGTGCGCTCTTCGATTGCCTGACCGGTGGTCGCAGTGGTGGTTTCGATAGTCTGGACTGTGGCTTGGACTTCAACTTTTTCCAGGACTCTCAAAGGCGCAAGTTTGGCCGTCAGGCGGGTGGTTTCAGTGATGCGCACGGCGATGTCTTTGAAGTTCCCTTCCCCAAGGCCGGTGGCGGTGATTTTCACGGTGTAGGTCGCGACCGGCAACAGGGGCGCCGTGAAGGTGCCGCTGGCGTCGGTCTTCAGAGTGCGGGCGACGGCACCGGTGTCCTGGTTGATGATCTGGACCTGCGCGCCGGCTAGGACGGCGCCGGTGACGTCCGTGACCGAGCCGCTGATGGCACCGGTGGCGCCGCCCTGAGCAGCGGCGAGCGTGGCCAATGCCAAAACAACCAATGTGCAACTAGTGAAGGATTTTAGACTCGACATTCACTTCCCCCTTTAGGAGAAACCGCTGTAATTCCGCCAAGCCCTACCAAGAATGGATCTCAGCACTCGCCGCATCATCGGGAGACCGAGAAACACGGAGCGGGCCAGCCATCGATGTGGTGCATGCAGTTATCCCTCAAACCCGTGGTGCGGAAAGATCGCTGAAATCATGTTAAGAAATTTTCGAAAGCTTACTTTAAAACAACAAACGTTGCAAGAGAGGAAGTAGGTACAGGGCGGGCTTTTACGAGCCTTGCGTTCGTTACCAGACAGAGGATTACGTCCGTGTGCAGATTGCGGAAGCTCGCAACAGGTCCCTTAGCGCGAGCTCTACAAACCTTTGTAAACACCGCCGTCCACAAGAATAGTCTGGCCGGTGATGTAGGAGGCGCGCTCGGAGGCGAGCCAGACGATGGTGTCAGCGAGTTCGCGGGGATCGCCCAGGCGCTTCAGGGGGGCATCGGAGGCAAACCCTTCAAGGATTTCCTTCTCGGTCTTGCCCGACGCCTTCGCGCGCGACCGGGCGAGTTCCTTGAGCCGGTCGGTGGCGGTGTATCCGGGACCGACGTTGTTCACGAGGATGCCGTCCTTGCCAAACTCGTTGGACAGGCTCTTGACCAGTCCCACGACGGCGGCGCGCACGGCGTTCGAGTACACCAGATCGGGGACAGGTTGTTTTGTTGAAATGGAAGTAATGGTCAGGATGCGTCCCCATTTTTTCTTCTGCATGTGGGGGATGACCTGGTGAGCGAAATAGACCACGCTCATGAAATTGGCATCCACTGCGCGCTTCCACTCCTCGATAGTGGTCGCGAGAAAGCCCTTGGCGGGCGGGCCTCCGGCGTTGGTGACGCAGATGTCGGCACTGCCGAATTTCTGTACCACGGCGTTGACGAAATCGCGGACGGCGGTCGGGTCGGTCACATCGAACGGTTCGGCAAGGACTTCTGTCTGGTACTGGCTGCGAATCTTTTCCGCAGTCGTATTGAGAGCTTCGCGATTGCGTGCGCACATGGCGACGCGGCAGCCTTCGGCGGCAAAGGCTTCGGCTGTGGCCCGGCCAATCCCCTGACTGGACGCAGCCACGATGGCGACTCGGTTTTTGAGTCCGGTTTCCAAGATGAGTTTGGGTGAGCGCGCCGATTATATGTGGAGAAAAACAATTTGTCTTTCGATTTGTCACGCGGCTTGCCGTGGTCAGGCTGCGGCAGGTACTCTTCTAAAGAGAAGGTTCGTTCGTTGAGGGAATGATGGCAAGTGCTCGCTACATCTGGATTGACGATTCGTTGCGACCCGCCAGTGAAGGCGTGGTGCCCTTTCTGAGCGCCGGAGTGCAGTACGGCTTCAGTGTGTTTGAAGGGATTCGCTGCTACGCAACCGACAAAGGGCCGGCCGTGTTCCGGCTGGATGAACACGTGGAACGGCTGCTGGACTCGGCGCACATCGTGGGATTTCGAGAGTTGCCGGTCGGCGTTGAGCAGGTGCGATCGGCAATCCATCAGACGATAGCAGCGAATGAGTTTTCGGCCTGTTATATCCGACCGATGATTTTTTTGGATGGCGCGCTCACCATGACCGTGGAAGCGGGCAAGCCGCGTTTCATGGTCGCGGTATGGGAGTGGAAGTCGTTTCTGGGAGCGGAGGCGAAGGAACGCGGGATTCGCGCCAATATTGCTTCGTTCACGCGTCTGCATCCGAACATCATGATGACCAAGGCCAAGGTCTCGGGAAATTATGTGAGCTCGATTCTCGCCAGGACGGAATCGCAGCGCGCGGGATTCGATGAAGCCATCATGCTCGGGCCGGATGGATATGTGGCGGAGTGCACGGGAGAAAATCTCTTTGTCGTGCGGGACCAGGTGACTTACACAACGCCGCGGGCGGGGATTCTGGAGGGCATCACGCGCGACAGTCTGGTCACTCTGGCCCGCGATCTGGGGTACAGCGTTGTGGAGGAGTCGATTTCGCGAGATCAGCTGTACATCGCGGACGAAATCTTTGTTTGTGGGACGGCTGCCGAAGTGATCGCATTGCGCGAGATTGATTTCCGCAAGATCGGCCAGGGGAAGATGGGGCCGGTGACGCGGGCCCTGCAACAGGAGTTCGACAAGCTGGTCACCGGAAGGCATGCGCGGTCCGAGCAATGGCTGGCGCCGGTGCCGGCGATGGATCGGGCGACGGTGCGGCGGTGAACCAGTTCTCAGTTCCCGGTTCTCAGTTCTCAGTAAGAAATTCTTTCGTCCTAACATCGCCGATACGAGTTTGCTGAGAACTGAGAACCGGGAACTGAGAACTGTTCGGAGCAGACTATGAAGAAGCATGAGTTCCATCAGGAAACCGAGGCGGTGCGCGGGGGAACGAGCCTGCATAAGAAGAATGGGCCGCTGGCTACACCCATTTATCAGACTTCCACGTTCGAGGTCACCGACAACCAGGAGCAGGTGCGCGCGACGGATACGGACCGGTTCTACACGCGCTACGGGAATCCGACGCACACGGTAGTGGAGAATGCGATCGCAGAACTGGAGGGAGTAGACGCGGCGCTGCTGTTTTCATCAGGGATGGCGGCGACTACCACCACGATTCTCACCTTAGTAAAAGCGGGCGACCACATCGTGGCGCAGCGCGACATCTACGGCGGCGCGATAAAGTTTCTCTCGCAGTGGCTGCCGAAGCTGGGCGTTGAGACCACTTTTGTCGACACGAACGACATTGAGCAGCACGCGGCGGCGATCCGGCCGAATACAAAGATCATTCATATCGAGTCGCCAACCAATCCGATGGTGAAAGTGGTGGATCTCGAGAAGATTGCGGCGCTTGGGAAAAAGCACGGGCTGATCACGACGATTGACTCGACGTTTGCTACGCCGATTAACTGCCGTCCCGCAGAGTGGGGGATTGATCTTGTTTTGCATTCCGGGACGAAGTATCTCGCCGGCCATGGCGATCTGATCTGCGGGGTAGCTGCGGGGCGGCGCGACCTGATCGACCAGATCCACAAAGTGCGCACGACGCTGGGCTGCTCGATGGATCCGCATGCGGCGTTCTTACTGCTGCGCGGGATCAAGACGTTGGCGGTGCGAGTGCAACGGCAAAATGAAAGCGCGCTGCGGATCGCCGAGTTCCTGAGCCGGTATCCCAAGGTGACGCGCGTGCACTATCCGATGCTGAAGGGGCATCCCCAGTACGAATTGGCTCGAAAGCAGATGGCAGGTGCTGGTGGCGTGCTGAGCTTTGAGATTGAGGGCACGGGCGAAGACGCCTGCCGGGTAAGCGAGGCGCTGAATCTTTTCACGCTGGCGCCGAGCCTGGGCGGCGTGGATTCGCTGGTGTCGCTGCCCGTGCTGACGTCGCATGCCATGATCGATCCTGAATTGCGCCGGAAGATGGGCGTAACGGAGCAGATGATCCGGTTGTCGGTGGGGATCGAGAGTGTTGAGGATCTGATTGCGGATTTGGAAAAGGGGCTGGCAGTGCTGAGCCGGAAGCGAGAGCGGGTGGGGGTGGCGGGTTAGAAGGTTCGCAGTCTACGAGCTTCAGAGTCTTTCGTTTAAAACAAAAATCCTGGCCTCTTGCGAGGCCAGGATTTTTTCTTACGCAGGGTTGTGGGTTGAGGTTGTGGGGGACTAGAAGATGAACTTCGCACCCAGTTGCAGAATGCGGGGGTTGTGAGCCGAAGAGACATAGAGGAAACCATCACTCCCCAAGGTGTTGTTCCCGGCGCCACCCGCCGAACCAGCATCGCCGGCGATGCCGCCCCACTGAGTGTGATTAAAGATGTTGTAGGCTTCGGCCCGGAATTCAAAGCCGATGTTCTCGCGAATCTTAAAGTGCTTGAACAGGGACATGTCGAAGTTCGTGCGGCGCGGGTTACGCAAAAGGTTTCTGGGAGCACTTCCAAAGGTCAAGCCTCGGGGGGGAACAAACGCATCCGCGTTGTAGAACTGCGGTCCGAAGTTTTCCAGCGGCACTTGCGGGAAACCCGCGTTCGGGTCGCCCACGAGGTCAGGACGTGAACTGGACCCTAGGCCGTTGGCCACCCCGGCATTGTCAGTCGAGAAGACCGCGCTGAACGGAGTACCACTCTGGATGCTGGTAATTCCAGAGTACTGCCATCCGCCAAGAATTTTGTTTGCCAGTCCCGGACTCTTGAAGAACGGGAGATCCCAGACGTAAGAGAAGGTCAGGATGTGGCGCTGGTCGAAGTTGGAACTGGCACGGTTCGACGAAGGATTGTAGGAGTTCACAAAGCTGCCGTCGAAGCGGTCCGAGGAATCATCGATTGAATGGCTCCAAGTGTAAGCAAGGCTCAGGTTGAGTCCGCCGAGATTGCGACGGACTGCTGCCTGGAACGCGTGATAGATGGAGGAAGCAGCGTATTCGAGGTGATTGATATCGCCGTATCCTGCGAACGGGCGGAATATGTCCGGGTTCGTCGAGCACGCCGCCACGCCGAGATTAATAGCCGCCGGACCGGTGATGGGAGCACCGCTTGGCGTCGTGGCGTTGGTAGGAACGCCATTTTCATCAAACGATTCCCCGCAATCGACTGAAGCGCCCGTCACCGGGTCGATGGTGGTACTGATGGCTTCGTGGAGTCCGTAGGGATTGTCAGCTGCGGGCAACAACTGGTTGAAATTCGTCTGCCGATTTAGATGCGTGCCCTTACTGCCAACGTAAGAAAATGTCGCCACAGTGTTCCGGATCAGCTCGTGCTGAACGTCGAAATGCCACTGTTGAACGTAGGGCCAAATCGCCTTGGTGGGAATGGCGTTGACACTGAGAGGAAGCTGGGATTCCTCTAAGCCCACCCCAATTTGAGTGTAGTTGTTGACGTTGTCCAATGCCCCCTGGGTGAAATTTTGCTGCACGGCATTCGCGAGCGGCGGGGAATTCTCCAGGGACTCGGTATTGCCTTCGTTGCCGTTCGCATGCTCATAGAAGATACCGTAGCCGCCACGAATCGCAGTCTTGCCGTTACCGAATACGTCCCAGGCAAAACCGATGCGAGGAGCCCAATTGAAGAGGTGACCCTTCATGCAGCTTACGGGCACGCCCGCAGTAACACCGCACTGCACCATGCCGTTAGGCAAGTTGGTGAGCGAGACGGGCTGGCTGGGATCGGTTCCTAGGCCGACGACGGTTCCATCGGGATTAACCGTCGTCTGTCCCTGAATGTAGCGGTTGGGATCGAAGTTAAATGCCTGCTTCTGTTTCTCGCGATAAGTGCCGAAGAGGCTCAGACGCAATCCCAAATTCAGAGTAAGGCGTGGCGAAATGTGCCAGTCGTCCTGGAAATAAGGTTCAACAATCTTGTAGCGGTTGTAGTACTTAACGAACTTATCCTGCTGCCCGAAGCTGGAAACGTATCCCATGAGCAAATCGGCAAAGGGGTTTCCACTGGAAACGCCGCCGTTGGAGGCATCGAAGGTCAAATACCCAGGAATGGATCCGGCACCCAGCTCGCCGCCGAACTCATTCTTCTGGCCAAAAGCGGCATAGGCGCCAAACTGGAGGTTGTGCTTGCCAATGATCTTGCTGATATTGTCCCGATAGGTATAAGTTGGATTCGAGTTGTATATCCCGTTCGGGATATAGCCCGGATCCTCTCCAAAACCGCCACCATAAGCGTCACCGACCAAGTTGATTCCAGGAATAATCCCGTTACCATTCCCCCCAAACAGGTCTCCGATGGTCATACTGGGCGGACGCTGCCAGGCACCGGTGTTATTGAGAATGATGTGATCCGTGGTGTAGCTGAACACAAATTCGTTCAACAGGGTTGGGGAAAAAGTTGAACTCAGGCGGGTAACCAAGCTAACGCCCGGCCCTTTGAACGCAGTCTGGATGGTTGGAAAACTGCCGGCATTCGTCCAAAGTGGAACCGGAGTGACCGTGTCCCATGAATCGTGGATGAAGCGGAACGTGAGGCGCTGCTTGTCGGTCAAGTTATGATCGACCCTGATTAACTCTTCCCGCCAGTTAGTAGGAGAAGTCGGAGACTGCACAAAGAATGAACCAGTATCGTTCACTGTTGTCGCGGGCGGGATCAAGGCCAGCAACGCCTGAACATTGGGGTCGTTCGGATCAAAGCCGACGGTTGTCAGGTCAGGCGTCGGGTTGCCGTTGACCACCGGGCAAAACCCGCTGTCGGTTACCGGAGGGCACTGCTCGCTGAAGTCGCCCGCCCGCTCCGCCGCGGATGGTACTTGCACATTGAAGTCCTGTCCCGGTACCCGGTCCTTGCGCCATTCCTGCGACCAGAAGAAGTAGGTGTGATTTTTCCAGATGGGTCCGCCGATGGTGTATCCGTAGTCGTTCTTCTTGTAGGGAGGCACGCTGGCCTGGAAAAAGTTGCGGGCGTTAAATGCGTCGTTGCGGACAAACTCGTACGCGTTGCCATGAAACGCATTGGTTCCAGATTTGGTTTCAACTTCAATCGTGCCCGATCCGTTGCGGCCGTATTGCGCGCCATAGTTGGAAGTGAGCACCTTGAACTCGGCGATGGCTTCCAAGCTGGGATACACGTTCAACGTGCTGTTGCTGCCGTTGTCCATGTTGTCGCCGCCGTCGAGTTCCCAGTTGTTGTATTCGACGCGGCCGCCGTTGATGCTGAAGCTGACGTTGCCGTAGACGCCGACAGTGCCTTCGTCCTGTCCGGTCTGATTGCTGACACCGGGAACGAGCGTGACCAACTGGGTGAAATTGCGGCCGTTCAACTGGAGCTGAGTGATCTCTTTGCCAGTGACCGTCCCCGTTAGATCCGAGGACTGGGTTTCTACCTGGGCAACGTCGGCTCCCAGCACGGTTACTTCCGTGGTGGCGGCGCCGACTTGAAGAGGCACGTCCACGCGTGCCTTCTGAGCAACGCGGAGGACGACATCTTTCGCCTGGAATTTCTTGAATCCCTGGGCGACAACCGTGATGTTATAAGACCCGGGAGGCAGGGCCGCCACCGAATATTCGCCGTCGCCATTGGTAGTGGTTTCGCGATTGATTCCGCGATCGGCGGCGGAAACGGTGACTTGCGCGTTCGCGACAGTGGCACCGGACGAGTCGCGGACCGTTCCGGTTACGGAGGCTGAGTCCTGGGCGTGGAGGAGCATCGCCGAGAATATAGCCATTACAAAAACGATTCTGCTGAAGAGACGGATGTTCATACGTGACTCCCTTGGACTACTGGAGATGAAGGCTGGGTCCGCGTCCGTTGGAGACGGACTACCCGAGCCCGGGATTTGGTTCTGACTTCCGCGCCGCACATCTTTGAGGATTCCATCTTTGCCGGCCCTCCTCCACGGAGGGGCAAAAACCCTTTATTAAAACGTGTCAATAGTGCTTCAGCTCTTTCCCGGTGTCAAGTCAAAAGAAGGTAATGTTTTTCGCAAGGTGGTTCACTTCAAACTCCGGGTAGACTCGCGCACGATCAGATCGGGCACGACTTTGCGGTGAATCGCACGGGCAGGCTTTTTTTCGAGGCCGGCGTTGATGGCCTCGATGACGATGGCGGCAGCGGCAGCGCCCATGGCTTCCATCGGCTGGCGAATGGTTGTCAGGGCGGGGCAATAGAGGGCGGCGGGCGCAACATCGTCAAAGCCGATCACCGAACATTGCTCGGGAACACGGATGCCCGCCCGGGCCAGAGCGCGGATGGCGCCGAAGGCAGTCATGTCGTCGAAGGCCATCAGGGCAGTGAAAGGACGCCGGCGGTGCAGCAGTTCCTGGGTCAGCTTGAAGCCGTCTTCGAAACTGGAGAATGGGTCGCGTGACTCGGGCAGATCCACGACGAGCTTGGGATCGATCGGGACATTGTGCTCGCGGGCGAGCGCGCGCACGCCTCGCCAGCGCGGCTCGGTATCGGACAACTGACGCGGGCCGCGAATGAAGGCGATCTTGCGATGGCCGAGCGAAAGCAGATGCTCGAGGGCGGCACGGGCACCCTGCGCGTTGTCCACGATCAAAGAACTGATATGGTCGTTCTTGAGTTCGCACCCCACGATGGCAGTGGGGATATTACTTTTCTCGATGTCGGCGAGGACATTGATGTCGAGGAAGAGCCAGTTGGCGAGCACGACTAGACCTTCGATGCGGCGATCGAGCAACATCTCGAGATAACGCTCGAACCGGCTGCGCTCGTTGTGCACGTCGGTCAGGATAGGCAGAAACGAGGACTGGTAGAGAGCGTTCTCCATGCCGCGCAGCACCAGCGTGCAGTAGGGATCGGTCATGTCGAAAACCATGATCCCGACAGTGTGGCTGCGCCGGCTGCGCAGCGAGCGGGCGAACAGGTTGGGACGGTAGCCCAACTGAGAAGCAGCGCGCTGGATGCGGCCCTTGGTGGTATCAGGAATGTAACGGGCCAGGGGCGCGTTATTCAGGACGATGGAAACGGTGGCGGAGGAAAATCCGCTCCGCTCGGCGACGTCGCGAATGGTGACGGCGTCAGATTTGGAGCGCTTGCGCGCGGTCTCGGGCCGGTGGGCCGCGGCCGAGGGCGCGGTTTTGGAAGACTTCGAGTCAGCAGACCCCATGGACGCCTTGAAATTCGGGCTCTTGCTGGCGGACACTACAGCACGGTGAATCGAGTGTCAAGCACGAGTGTGGTACGGGTGGTTTTCCTGGTGGTGATTCTTTGCTCAATGGGGATGAAGGCGCAGAGCGCGGCCCCGGTGGCGAGAGGCGCGCCCACGGCGCCAGCCGCAAATCCGCTGAGCCTCTTTTCTCTAGGAGAGGCAGCGCTGCGTGAGAACAAACTGGACGAGGCGGAACGGGATTTTCGGGCCGTGCTGGCGGTGGATCCGGGATTGGCTGGGGCCTATGCCAACTTGGGCGTGATCCACATGCGGCGCAAACAGTGGCCGCAGGCGCTGGCCGCGCTGCGCAAGGCGGAGAAGCTGGCTCCGGGAATCGCGGGCATCCGGCTGAATATCGGGTTGGTGTATTTCAGGCAGAATGATTTCTTGTCGGCGATCAAACCGCTTGAGTCCGTCGTGCGGCAAACGCCGGACTCTTATCAAGCGCGCTATCTGCTGGGCCTATGCTACTTCTTCAATGATCGGTGGGCAGATACGATTACGACGCTGGAACCGCTGTGGGGGCAGGCTTCCACCCAGGTGAATTACCTCTACGTGCTCGCCAGGGCGGCAGAGAAAGCAAAAAACGCGCCGCTTGAAGAGAAGGCGCAGAGCCGGCTGGTCGAGATCGGGCAAGGCACGCCGGAATACCGTCTGATCATCGGCAAGGCGCATTACAACCGCGGCGAGTATGACGACGCGGTGCGGGAACTGGAAGCGGCGGCGCAGGCCGATCCGAAGCTGCCGTTCGTGCATTTCAACCTGGGGCTGGCGTATCTCCGCAAGCAGGACCCTGAGCGAGCGCGTGCCGAATTTAAGAAAGACCTGGAGCTCGAACCGGACGTGGCATTCACGTATGCGGAGTTGGGGAATGTGGAGTCCACGCTGCAGCGCGAAGATGAGGCCGCGAAGAATTATCGGCAGGCGCTCAAGCTCGACCCGCGGCTGGTCAGCGCACATATGGGACTGGCGAAGATCGAGGAGCGGCGGCGAAATTATCGCGCCGCGTTGGCCGAACTGGACGAGGTCATCCGGCTGGACCCAGGGAATGCCAGTGCGCGCTATCTACGAGGACAGGTGTTGGTGCGCATGGGCCGCGAAAAAGATGGACGCACGGAATTGGCAACCGCCACGAAGATGCTTAACCAGCAACGCGCCGCGCGACAGAAAGAATTGGAAGGGGAGCCGGCGCCGAGTCCGGAACTGGCGCGGGAGCCGGAATAGTGCAGCGCGTTACAACCTGCGAATGTCAGTTGACGCCACTGGTGGTCCGGCTAAACCCCAACGCGTATGCATCGCGGGGCTGTGTCTATTTTGGATGAAGTGAAGCGCGCCGCAGCCGTGCACGCGGGTCCGACGACGACACGAGGTCTTGCCACGATTGCCACAGCTTGCGAGGCCATTCCCTGTCCATACAGGGGCGCTCGATGATCAGGAAGAATGCTCCGCAGAAGATTAATACGCACGGCAAGATCAATAGGGCCTGGAGCCCGTAGTAAGCCCAGAAGTTCTGCCCGATGTGCAACGGTGTCGATACGTGTCTTACCGCAGAGATGACCAGCACATGGAACAGATAGATGCTGTAGCACATCCCCCCAATGTTTGTAATGACGCGATTGCTGAAGATGGACGAGCATATCCTTCCACGGAACGCCGCAAGATAGAGCACAACAATAAGAAATGGAAGGAGAATGTGACCGGTATTCCCTTCCGAATACCACACGAGCGGCCAGCCGCAGAGTGCGAGAGCATCCCAGCGAAAAGAGGGCTTCCACTCGCGGCGGGTGAGGTACAAATCGCAAACCAGAAACCCGGCCAGGAAAAACGCCAGATAATAGAGGATGGACGCGCGCAGGTGAATGTTGCGATGCGCACCGATGCTGAGGAAACCGGAACCGAGCATCAAAACTGCAAGCACGGTGCGGCGAATCGTAGCGGGCGGAATAGTAAACAAGACCGCCAGAAGAGGCACGAGCACGTAAAACTGAATCTCGATTTCCAACGACCAGGCGACCAGGTTAATAGCGCCCGGGAAAGCGCCAAAGAAGGCATTGTGAAGGTATGCAAAGCTGGAGAGCAAGTGCGGCCCCATCTCTCCGAGATGCCGATGCCCCGCGATCATCTGAACCGCCGCCCACACTAACAAACTAATGAAATAGGGCGGCTCCAGCCGAGTCAGACGCCGCAGGAAATACTGTTTCAAATCGACCTTGGCTGCCTTCAGAACGTAGTGGGAAGCGAATGGTATTCCCAGAATGAAGCCACTGATAGCGAAGAATAATTCCACTCCTCGCTTGGGCAAGTCGGAACTCATGCTCCAGGGGGCTGGAATGATGCCGGTTTCCAAAGCAGCATAGAGATGAAGGAGGGCAACCGAACTGATGGCAACGAAGCGTAACCCGTCGATCTGGGGTATGAATCGTTTTTGTGTGGTGATACGTCTGAACTGCAGCATTGGCTTGATTCGGATGAGAATATCATTGATCGGGAATGACCGGTGGGGTGCTCCACACTGTCCGGACGCAATCAGAGATCGAGGTGGCGCGGTGGGAATGCGTGGCTGGAAGATACCGGCGTCAGCGCGCCTGTACACACTCCAGAATTTCGGCTTCGCTGAGGGTATGGTCACTTAACTTGGCGACACGATAGATGCGTTCGATCAGCTCGTCGGTCGCGGGATAGCCGCGGTGTTCCAGCCAGAACTGGATGTTGGATTTGCCACTCATCGGCCCGACATCAATGATCTGTTCCAGTCCGAAGACATGCGAGGGAACGCCGGAGTAGACGGCGTTCGCGAGTTCGACATCCTTTTTCTTATAGGCCTTGATCACGGCGGCGGCGTGAACTCCGGTGGCGGTGCGGAAGGCGTCGTCACCGACCACCGGATAATTGACCGGGATCGGCACTCCTGTCGCGTTCGACACGGCTTCGCAATATGCTTTGAGCCTGGTGAGGTCCTGCTGATCCCAGGGCGAGATGCCCATGAGTTTCAGGTTGACCAGCATCTGATCCATCTGTGTGTTGCCGACACGCTCACCGGTGCCGAGGGCGCAGGCGTGCACACAGTTGGCCCCGGCAACCAAGGCGGCCATTGAATTGGCAGTGGCGAAGCCGCGATCGCAGTGGCCGTGCCAGTCCACGCGGACTTTCTCGCCGGAAGGTTTGACGACCTCTTCCATCACGAACTTGACCAGCGCGAAGGTGCCCATCGGAGTGGCGTGTCCGGCGGTGTCGCAGAGGACGATAGCGCGCGCGCCGCAGTTGATCGCAGTGGAGTAAAGGCGCTTGACCATTTCCGGATCGCAGCGGGTCGTGTCCTCGGTGACGTACATGGCTTCCAGGCCTAGCGACACGGCGTATTTGACGGCCTTCTCGGTGGTCTGGAGCAGGAAGTCATCGGTCCAGCCTTCAGTGTAGCGCCGGATCGGACTGGAGCCGATAAAAGTCGCGGCTTCGATCGGCAGGCCGGTTTTCTGAACGATCTCAGCGATTGGGCGAATGTCGTTCTCGTGCGTGCGAGCGGCACAGTTCGCTTTGATCTTCATTTTGTGGGTGATGATTTCGCGCGCCAGAGCGATGACGTGCTCGACCGCGCGCGGACCGGCGCCCGGCAAACCGAGGTCGAGGGAATTGATGCCGAGTGCCTCCATCAGGCGGAGGATTTCAATCTTCTGTTCGATCGAAGGATCGCGGACGGAAGGCGATTGCAAACCGTCGCGCAGGGTTTCGTCATTCAGCAGGACCGGACCCGCCGGGCGCAGAGATTGCGGGTAGAGACGGTTCCAATCGTAAATGAGTTCAGAAACATTCATGTGTGGTGTGGCGCGGGCGCCCTCGCCCGCCGTACTTTCAGACTAGAAAACTCTCAAAGTCAAATCGCGCCGCGAAGAGAGTCAGAACGCCCACCTCAGCCCCTGA
>Ga0099830_10000544_pt1 | contig 17041 bp, 8 predicted proteins | sample CZO8metaG_4_FD_79337 | JGI IMG/M metagenome (GOLD analysis project Ga0099830, IMG submission 79337) | Vadose zone soil microbial communities from the Eel River Critical Zone Observatory, Northern California, USA - CZOApr15con2H3.8 metaG | ecosystem: Environmental > Terrestrial > Soil > Vadose...
CAAAGTTATCCACTTATCCACAGCCCCTATATTACTATTAGAATCTTATTTAAAATAAATATAATAATAACCGTAGTAGTAGGTAGTGTGGAAAAGTGGATAAGTCGGCATTTCCTCCCTGTATTGTTGATGCATAAAATGCAGATAACGGCCTTTCAGGCTGCTTCAACTCATGTGTATAAGTTATCCCCACTCTGAAATGAGGGTGGATAGCATGTGGATAAAAACGGCTATCATGGGGATAAGTAGGGAGGAGAGCGTTGTACTTGTCCCCACAATAAAGAAGATGTGGATAAGTTATGCACATCAGGTGGGGATAACGATTGCCGGTTATCCCCACCCATGAAACGGTGTGGATAAGTTATGCACAAACGGTGTGCATAACTTTACGCTGCTATAGAGCCTGTGGATAGTGTGGATATCTTATCCACAGACTTTGTGGATAAGTCGGAATGGATAAAACGGGTGGGGGAAACACTGGGAGTTTTACACAATTTTACGGAGTTGTCCACATTTTTTGACAGGTTATCCACTTCATTCGCATTTTTTCATGCGAAAAGCGGTATTAAATCTCTTAACTGCTCAGGTCTTTCTCTGTTTGACTCCTCACTGCCTTCCGGGGGGGTTAGCAGTTCGCAAGAGGTTTCTGTGAGCTTTGCAGCCGCATTCGGGGAATGGTGAAGGCAGCCGCAGGCAGCAAAGCTCACAGAAACCGAGGATGCGCTGTTATGGTTTCACCAGGTGTTGCTGCGCTCTAAGGAAGCGGTTGAATGGACAAACTACCTGCTTTGTGGATAATGTGGAAAACTTGTCCACAACAAATGTGGATAAGTTTATAAACGCCGCTTGCTTTGTGGATAATGTGGAAAACTTGTCCACAAATATTGTGGACAAGCCAAATATGTGATATGACAGTTGTCAAGTCATGAAATGGAATGTGGATAATGTGGAAAACTTATCCACATGGTTTGTGGATAAATCAAAAGATTTTGGACATATCTAAAAAAACTGAGTTATCCACAGTGATTGTGGATAACTCAGTGGAAAATTGTGCAGAAGTCCAGGTAGTACCCTTGAAAGTTGCTAACAAATCAAGACTCGTCAATGCATGGGGCAAGACTTTGCCCCATGCATTGACGAGTCTTGATTTGTTAGTTGCGTTTGCCCTTAGAAGAGGAATCTCTTGCAACTTTTCTGGTAAATAGCCTGTTGACGGGTAGCAGATCGATGGGGCGCTGGACTTGCTGTTGAATAAAAAGGTAGTAGACACGCAAGATTTCTCCCACGCTTAGTGCCGAGGCAGGTTTGTATCCTGTGGGGGTATCTCCGTTGTAGACGCCTGCGATCATTCCTAGCAGCCCTTGATTGAGTTGCTTGCTGAAGGGCTCTAACAGGGCCTCGCCCTGTTGCCACAAAGACCCCTCGTGCAGATTCTCGTTGGCCAGGCGTGCCGTGGCTTTTGCAGGCTCCTGGTATTGGATGTTGAACATGGCATCGATATATGGTCCGATCAGCCACGGCCAAACGCTTCCTTGATGTAATGTTCGTTGTTGCTCTTGCTGGTCTTCCTTGAGTTCGCCCCGGTATCCTGCCTCTTGAGGAGCCAGAGTACGTAGGCCGTAGGGCGTTACCAGTTGTTGAGTAACCAGGTCAAAGACAGCCTGTCGATACCCTTTATCCAGTAGCGGGTGGCGTAAAGAGAGTGCCAGCAGTTGATTGGGACGCATGGATGCATCGTCCCCGTCCGGCCCATCGATTACATCATACAAGTAGCCGCCAGCAGTATGCCAGAACCGTTGATGAAAGCTCTGTTTGCAGCGTGTAGCCAGTTCTTTATAAGAAGAGGGTGTAAGACTGGTACTATCTATATGTTGCTGCTGTTGTGACCATTCTTGCATGAGTGAGAGGGCATGATACCATAAAGCATTCACCTCAACGGGTTTACCCTGCCGTGGGGTAACAGGAACGCCGTCAACGGAGGCATTCATCCATGTTAAAGCTTTCCCGGGTTGAGTGGCTCGCAATAGCCCGTCGCTGGCATCCACCTGTATTCCGTTAGACGTGCCTCGTATATACCAATCGATGCTCTCAACAAGTCGTTGATACAGATCGTCAAGGAACTCATAGTCATGAGTAGCCTGTACATACTGGTCAAGAGCATAAAAGTACCAGAGTGTAGTGTCAACACTGCCGTAATCGTGCTCTTCCAGTGGGTGATCAAGAGATGGCAAGCGGTCTGGCAACATACCATGTTGAAAGTAGCGAGCCAGATTACGCAGGATTTGCCGGGCTTCATCATAGCGTTTGGTGACGAGAGTCAGTCCAGGCAGAGCAATCAACATATCACGAGAGCTATCTTCCAGGTCATAATAATCCGATAAAATCACCGGCGTAGACTCTGGAGAGCGGAAGAACAACCGCTCAAAATCTCTCTGCTCGCTGCGGGGTAAGGTACGATGGATTAGAAAACGATCAGCGGCCTGGAGCAGCAAGTGCAAGTATGTTTCACTATCTCTACTATCCGAATCAGCAGCAGAAGATGTTGGGAGTGGTAATAAGTTGATGGAGTGAGATGTCTCCCCACCTTCACCAAAATAGCGCAGTGGCTGGAGAAAACTACTCGCAAGCTCGATTTGCCTGGCAAGACTACGCTTGTACGAGAGATTCAGCCGGTTTTGGCTAAAGGTGAGCGAGGAAAGCTCTTCGGTAGTGGCTATGATCGTCAATGTTGCGTCTTCACCAGGCCAGAGTTTCGTCCGAATGACACCAGGGAGGTACAGATCATCCATAGCGGAGCGACTGGCGGCCTGGTCATGACGACGCAAGAATCGCCAGTACCATACACCAGTGGGAATAAAAGTGGTCTGGCTATCTGGATGGCCTACCGCAAAAATGGCATAGGGGGATGCTCCATCCCAGGCACGAATGGTACAACCTGCCACGCCCCTTGGCAGCATAAGCGGTTCTAGCTGTTCATCTATAGCAGCATCTCTTGTCGCCAGGCTCTCGCCGCTATGGACCTGTACCTGAAAATGCCAGTCATTGTTGCCGTACTGGGGCTGATGGTGAGGACGATGCGCTGAAAAAGGCAGAAGCGTCAGCGACAGTACCCGTTGTGAGGCTTCCGGGTATGCCGGGAATCCAGTGTATGCATGTGAATACCCAGGGCTCCTGTGTTGTGTTCCTCCCGCACTATTCCGGCTTGTGTTTCCGTATGCCGGCCCATCAGGTCTCCTGGCCCCCCTGGCGTCCGCGGTGCCCGTATCTGGATCAGTCCTGCTGCGTAGGACGCGGTATTGAATGTAGGTAGTATTGTAACCATGAGGCATCCAAATACGTTTTTCGAGCATGATGCCATCGATACCACCCAGGTGATACGTAAAAACTGGAAAGCCCTCTTCAAGACGAAAAGTCTCAAGATGAGCGAAGCCGCTGGGGCTCATCGTCCCATCTGTGTACTCGTTGGTGCCAAGGAAGTAGGTGCGCTCGTCAAATATAATTTCTTCATCAATTTTTGCCAGCAAGAGCTGTGGTGTGGCTGTATCTTCCGTTGCTTCTGCCGGTGAAGCCACAAGTAAGCCATGCTGCATACGGGTCAGCATCCCTGCCACTGTCCCTGCTGCATATCCCCCCAGCCCGTTCGTTACAAGCCACTCGCGTGAAATCGTTTCGTTCAGGTCACAGCAGATGCTGCGATCAAATGCGATGTGCATAGTTACCCTCCAAGCCCCTCAAATATTGATCTGTGACTACAGATGGACATGCTACTTATTTGATACGAACACGATAAAATGTTTCTTCCTTACTGGTTCCCTTTACCCTCCTCTAGTGTAACATAACATTTTGCCAGAATCAGCTATTCCAAATGGAATCTCATACAATGGTAGGAAATTGTGATACACTGCAAAAATATTAAAGAGAAAGTTGTTTTCATGGAATCTATTTCATTCAAAAGACAACAACTGATAGCTGGCCTTGCCCTGCTTTCTTTATTATTTGCTGCATGCATTAATCTGCAAAATACTGATGTGCCTAACCCTCTTGGCCTGGTCAATCCAGGTGTCTTGACGGTTGCAAGCGATACCACCAATCCTCCACAGGAGTTTATAGACACAACTACTCAGCAGGTAACGGGCTTTGATATTGATCTTATCACTGCTATTGCTCGACGTATGGGGTTGAAAGTAGAAATTCTAACAACTAAGATTGAGACGCTCATCAGTGATCTTGGCAACAAGCGTATTGATGTCGCTATATCAGCCATACCTATTACTCCTGATCGCCAGGCAAAGGTCAATTTCATCCCCTATTTCAATGCCGGTGAGTCGCTGCTAGTAGAGGTTGGCAACCCCCACCATATTACCAGTCTTGCCGACCTGTGCAGGCAAAGCGTTGGCGTGCAGGCGGGCACGGTAGAAGTAACTGACTTGCAAAACGCTAGCGAGATTTGCCAGCGATCGCATAAGCCAGCGATCAACCTCATCGTTTTGAAAAATCAGCTGGATGTCATTCAATTATTGACCGATCATCGCGTGGCTGCAACTTACCAGGACTCGCCAGTGACAGACTACTTTATCAAATTGAATCCTGGTCACTTTGCCGTTGGAGGTGCCGTAGCCAATGCCAACCTGGAGGGTATAGCTGTAGGGGAGGCGGGGGAGGGGAGCAAGGACAATACAGCATTGCTCAGGGCTATGCAAACAGCTTTTAATAGTCTCAAGGCTGATGGAACATACCATAGCATTATTATAAAGTGGGGAGTGACTGGCGAAGAAATGATGTTATAAGTATTTTGCGCCGATGTACCGCGACCATCACCAGCAATATGGATCTTCGATGCTCACGCTAGCCACCTCAGCCATGCTAAAAAAGGGCATTCTGCTGGGCATTGGAAGATGTGGGTAAAGCGCAGAGTCGCTGTGGCAGCATAAAATTCGGGTAGGTATCGAGCAGGTGGAGAAATGCCCGTACGATCATGGGGTCAAAACTGGCGGCGGCACCGAGCAATAGACGCTCGCGAGCAGCTTCTTGAGTGAGGGCCGCTTTGTATGGACGTTGTGAAGTCAAGGCGTCAAAGACATCCGCCACTGCCAGGATGCGTGCGCTCAGTGGAATCTCTTCTCCATGCAGGCCAGTAGGATAACCGTGTCCGTCCCAGGCTTCATGGTGATACAGTACAGGCTCTACATAAAAGGAGTCGACGTCGCAGCCAATCAGGATACGCGCCCCAATCAACGGATGTTTTTCCATGGTGCGGCGTTCCTCCTCGGAGAGAACATCCGACTTGTTGAGGATGGTGTTGGCAATCCACGTCTTGCCCAGGTCATGCACCAATGCTGCCAGGGCCAGGTTGCGGGCCTCGCGCCGGCTCCAACCCAGGCAACGCGCCAGGCGCTGCGCGTATGTTGCGACGCGGCGTGAATGCTCATAGGTCACGATATCGCGTTCCTGGATGCTCTTTACAAATGAAAGCAGGACTCCTCGCGACTCTCGCTCTCTATTGATGTGTGTGGCGGCGACCACTTCTCTTTCCCCTCCCTTGCTTTCTGGAACCTGTGTGTCTTTCGTGTCTTTTTGTATCAGGGAAAACATAAGTAAATTAACGTAAGCACATACTATCATAATATGCAATTCTGCACCCTGTCTATGCTTCAAGCTCAAAGGGTACTTTTGGATTATCTGTTCGTCTTTTCTGACCTGTCTTGCTCATTACCCGCAGGCGGCGGCTTTGCTATCCCCCAAATAGTCCTTTTTATCTACAGGATAGTTTTTAATCGGGATAATTTGTGATAGACTCGATGAAATACTATAAAACATTACAAAGGAGCCGCGTAGTCGATGACAGAGAATACTGTAGAGGAGGTCTCGACAGAGTCCTCTTCTTCCGAGCAAGAGCAACGTTCTGATACTATCATTACCGTGGTATTCACCGCGGATAACCATCTTGGCTACAACTCCTTTGGCCAGTCGCCGCGCAAGCGTGAAGAAGGCCAGCAGCGACTGCGCCATGCCTTTCAACAGGCAACTGATTTTGCTGTAGGACAGGGTGTCGATCTCTTTATACAGGCGGGCGACCTCTTTGACACGCCCACGCCAGATGAACGCGACCGCAGCTTTGTGGCGGCACGCCTTGCCCAACTTCGACAGGCAGATGTGCGCGTCTTTGTACTTGGCGGTGTCCATGACACACCTGTAGAAACGCATACGGTCCTGGGTGAGGTAGCCCCTATGCCTCCTCAAAGCAGCTACGCGCATTTAGGTGTATTGCACTACTTCGCGCCAAACCCTGTTGAACTTGAACCGGTCATTTTCAATGTGCGGGAAGTGCCGGTTGGTATCTGCGGCCTCGGTGTGGTGGCGAGCCAGGAGGGAAATCCTCTGGAGCTTATCCACGTCCAGGATGAGATCGAACGCGCTGCCCTATCGCTCCTCGTGTTACATGCGCCTATCGAAGGCTTGACCGGCCAGGGTACCCTGCTTGACACTCGCGCTCAAATCAGCCGTGCCAGTATCGAGAATCAATCTTCATTCCGCTATATCCTTGCTGGCTACCATCATAGCCATCAGCATTTGCGCATTGGGCGCAGCGATGTGATTGTGGCGGGGGCGACACAAAATATCGTAGGCTCCCGATTGATCGCACCCAACATCGCGTCCGCAGGGTTGGGCACCCAGGAGGAGCCTGGTTTTGTTTTTCTGGGGTTAGCTGCTGATGGCATTCGCTGGTGCAAACATATCGCCGTTGATGCTCTCAAGCTGCAACAGGTGGTCATACACACCAATCAACTTTGGGACGAGATAGACGAGGTGGGCGCAGGAGATCGGGCTCCTACGACATTGGTTACTGATATAATCCTTGAGCAGTTACGCCCTTTATGTAATCAGGAAACTATCGTGCAGTTTCGACTTGAAGGTTCGCTTACTCGTAGCCAATACCATCAACTCGACCTTAACCAGATACGGCGTTATGGTGAGGAACACTGTTTTGTACTCACCATCGATGATAGCAGCCTTGAAATCTTGCCCGTAGGGGCCTTCAGCGACGTCTGGGGTGGGGAGAGGTCCTCGGAGAGTCGAGCGCGTTTCAATACGCCCGCGCCCAACACGCCCACGGGTGAGGAAGCCATCCCTGCTAGAACAGGAGAACGCTTCTCCCCTCGTCAAGAACTTGTAGCTCTGGCGGATGAATGGATAGCTGCCGCAAGCGACGAACAAGAGAAAACAGCTCTCCGTATCACCAAAGAAGACGTGTTGGCAGCATTGGACTCATCTGGTGCAGATAAAATGTAGTGGCACCCGCCTGCTTCCGCAACCTTCACCATTCCCCGAATGCGGCAGCCGCATTCGGGGAATGGTGAAGGTTGCGGAAGCAGGCGGGTGCCAGGGGGACGGTAACGATGATCATATTAAAACACCTCACAACACAACAATTTAGGGCTTTGCGGGAGATCGACCTGCACTTTCCACAACGTGGCAGTATCCTGATCCAGGGCCCCAATGAGGCCGGTAAATCTGCCCTCTTTGAGAGCATCTATTTTGCCCTCTATGGCACCCCTGTTGACTCATGGTCCGTCAACCATGGCAGGCGTAGCGCCGACGACCTCATACTGTATGGCGCATCCCAGGCTACCACCACCCTCACCCTCTCTGTTGGCGCCACTGAATTAACCATCAACCGCACTATTGAGCGCGGCAAAGCACAGCAAGTAACCTTGCATGTGCGCAAGCTCGGCCTGCCTGAAGAACCACCCATTACCGATCCTGTCGCAGCAAATGAGCGTATTATCGACGAACTGGGGCATATGGACGGCGAAGCCCTGCGTAACTCCTGCTTCATCGAGCAGAAAGGCCTGCACCGTCTGGAGGACCTGCCGGGGAGCGAACGAGAGGCCACCATACGCAAATTATTGGGACTTGAGAAACTCATGCGTTTGACCGAACAGTTTAAACTTACGTCAAACGACGAACAAATGCTCGTTGATAGTACCGAGCGCTTGAAACTTGCCGAAATACAGGCCAACATACCTGAACTAAGCCAGCAGCTCGGCCAGCTTGAAGTGGCCCTTGATGCCGTCACCGTCTCCGAAGACCTTGCCGAAATCAGCCAGCAAGAGGCAGAGATTGCCGAACAAGAGCTTTCACTTGAACAGCTGCGGGCCAAACGTAGCCAGATCAAGGCCCGGCAAATTCGCATCCAGCACCTGCGTAAAGCCGACGCCACGCTTGCCGGCATCATAGCTGCCTATGACGACATAGCCGAGAGCCATCGCGAACTTCCTGAACTTGACCGGCAGATCGCTGAGCTTGATCGCCGCGAGCGCGAGGAACTTCCCCCCCTGGAGCAGCGCGTCAATGACTTGGCCGACCTCACTCGTTCGTTTGGCACCCTCGAGCGCATGTCCAATGACCTGCTTACCTCCGTCAGCACCATCAAAGAACTCGAACAGGAACTCATACAGCACCAGCAACTACAACGTGATAGCAACGAACTGGATCAACAGATGATTGAGGCACACCTGCGAGTAGACCAGGCACGCCAGACCCTCAACGAGTTGGAAGAGCGCAGGCGTGCCGGTCGTCCACAACTAGAGGCCCGCTTGCAGCGATTGCAAGGGCTGAGCGAGCGACTCGTCATGCTGCACCAGGCCGAGGAGGCTTACACACAACGGGTCATGCAGCAGGGACTCATAGAAGAGAACACCACGCTGCTGGCAAAAGTACGCAAAGAGCTCAAAGAAACGGAGCAGGAACTGGCACTGGTCGAGGCCGAGGCACGACAGGATCAGCAACAGGCCGAAGCAGAAGAGAAGCACTGGCGACAATTAAGCATCAATCGCCAGCTTGAAGAATGGATACGGCTCAAAGGGCTAGCGGAGATTCGTGAGGGCCTGGAAGAGGCGGAGCGGCACGTCATAGACGCCCACCGGCACCAGGAGCAATTGACTGTCGCCGCCTTAGACGCACGCAGAGCAGCCAATAGATGGTTAATCACCGCCATTAGTAGTGGCATACTTGGCATGCTGCTAGGTGCCGTCGCCCTCTTTATCGCCTCTCAACAGGCCATACCGGCAGCGATCTTAGGCATGATTGCTTTAATGCTCTTCGCAGGTGCAGCATACAGCTACTACACCTATAGCAAAGAACATAATCAAGAGCAAATAGCCAACCAGCAAATGCAGAATGCCATCAGCCAGATGGGTATGATGGTCGCGGCACGAGAGGCCGCTATGCGCATGGGGGGAGGCATCGGGGGTGGGGATGCCGGGCGCGAGCGTATTGAAGGGACACCCATCCAAGGACAGGTGCCCGCATTGCCTGAGGGCAAGGGGAGCAAGAGGGGCACCCCCCTGCTCCCCTTGCCCGCAGGCAATACAGCAAGCGAAGCTTCGGGCCCCAACGATCTTGGACAGGTTGAACATGAAATCCGCTCGTTGGGAGGTACCGTACCCCGTTCCCGCGAAGAAGCTCAACACCTCCTGCAACAAACACAACAAGACCGCAGCGAAAGCCTCGCCGATATACAGCAGCGTATGACGGAGAAACGCGATGTGGCCCTGGCCTCGCGTAACCGGGTTAACGTTACCATGGAAGCCGTCGCGGCACTGCGCAAAGAACGCCAGCGTTTAGAAGACCAGCGCAAAAACGAAGGCTGGGACGATTTCGATGCCAAACTTCGCTCTGACCGTATCGCCATCGAAGACAGGCAAAATGAAATTGCCACCCTCGCCGGTCAGGAAGGACTGCCCATCCCTTCTTTCGATGCCTCTAACACTCAAACCTTGGCCACAAACGCCGAATTTGAAATAGCTATAGCCGACGCTATCAAAGCCACTGAACGCGAAATCGCCTCCCTGGATGGCAAACTTGACCTCGTTTCCGATCTGGCCGCCCAGGTCAAAATACAACAGGACGCTCTCGATATCCTCCTGTCACGCCAGCGCGGAATCACTGTGCGTCGCGAGCGTTTCCAGGCCCTTAGCCCTATGCAGCAGATCGAACGCGCGCGCGAGCAGCAGATTGTCTTGCGCAGTGCTCTACAAAATTTACAGGACTCGTTGCGCCAGCGCGTCAAGCCTCTCGGCGTATCCTTTGGGCAGGCCGCAATTAGCCAGGCGGAGACCGTTGCACGTAAACAACTGGAAGCCCTACAGATTACCCTTGGAAGACGCCTGGAGCAACAGGGGCGTCGCGCCAACTATCTCGCCATCCTCAAAGATCGCCAGGACGCGCTTGCCGACCATTATCAACAGCTTGCCAAGTTCAGCGGCACGCTTGGCAGTTGGATTGTCCCCCCCAATCCTTTTGCCGAAGCGCTCGCCGCTCTCCGTCAACGCTGCCAACAGGAAATCGAAGAGGCCAACGAGAATAACATCCTGCAAGAACTCGAAAAGTTGCGCATACAGGAAAATGCCTCCAACGCCAAAATCAGACTCTGCCGCCAGGAGATCGAGGAGGTGCACGAGCGTATCGCCGCCATGCTGGTGCAGCGCAGTCGCCCGGCAACCAGAGGCTACAATTTTACCGATATTGTCGCCGTCTGGCCTCTTGTCGGCGAGTATACCTCGCAGGATCGCAGCCGCCTCGAAGAGCAGCGGGAAACGTTGGAAAAGCAATTGCAGGAGCTAGAACAGCAAGAATTGGCACTGAGTACGCAGCTACACACCGGCGGGAACAAACTCGATCTGGCACAGGCACGCCTGCGCCTGGAACAGCAGGAACGCAGCTACCAGACCAGGAAACGCGGCAATTTGCTCATCACATCCGTCAATGAGCGGCTGCTGCGCAAGATGCTGCCGCGTACCGAGTACTTTATGCAGCAGATCCTTCCCTTGCTCACCAGTGGACGCTACCACGATGTTCGTCTCAGCACAGAATCAGAAGATGTAGGGGCATCCCTCCTGCTCCCCCACCCAACCCGCACCCAACCCGCAGGCAATGCGGCTGCCCAGGAGACGGGTACCCCTGCCATCAGTGGCGGCCCATTCCAACTGCGCGTATGGGACACTGCCGCCGGTGAATACGTATACAAGTCGGCTCTCTCCGGCGGCGCTGCCGACCAATTGTCCTTCGCTTTGCGCCTGGCCTTCGCCATTGCCGTACTCCCGCATGAGCTGGCTGCCGCCCCCGGTTTTATGCTATTAGACGAGCCGCTGAGTTCGTTTGACCGTGGTCGTACCCAGGCCCTCGTCGATGTCGTCACCGGCGAGATGCTGGGCCAACACTTTGAACAGGTGCTGTTTATATCGCACAGCAGTGCCTTTGATCCCTCTATGTTTCCCTATCATCTCTACATGGAGAACGGCCTGATTGTCGAAAGCAACCTGCCCGCCGCGCCTGCTGCAGAGGCCCAATTCATTGTGCCCACCGTCGGAACAATCGCCGTCGATAACAATGAATACCAGGGCGATGAACTGGTAGATGCACCAGCGGCACCTATAGCAGTTGCATTCGGCGAATGAGCAAGGAAATTGGAATAGTCAGGGTGCGGGCGGCAAGATGCTCTTGCCGCCCGCACCCTGACTATTCCAATTTCCTTGCTGCCCTTGACTTATTCTCACTGCATATGGTAAGCTCAACACAGAAATTATGAAGGAGGCGCGTGCAAAATGCAGAGAAATCCTAACGGCTTTCATCTACATGACAATGCTGGAAAGCTATGTATGAGTGCGCCTCGTGACTGGACTACTTACTCACTCAAGTAAGTCTACCCCACAAACATCTAAAGCCACGGGTGCAGCACTCTCGCTCCGTGGCTCTTCTTTTTTCAGAACATCTTTCTTTCACCCTTTTCGTTCCTGGGCCACGGGCATTCGGTCATTCAAATATTGGTTGCCGACGGCACAAAGCCGCCAGCAACCAATATTCTTCTTCTTAAAGAAGGGAACGCAGGTTGAAACGAAATGTGAGCCTTCCGCTCAAACAATACGCAGGCATGCTTGTGGTCTACCTGAAGCCCCAGTGGCGCAGGTCGCTATTAATGGTCGTGCTTCTACTGACAGGTGTTGGCCTGCAGCTTTTGAATCCGCAGATCATCCGTTACTTTATCGATACTTACGTCAGCGGCGGTCAAGCGACGTCCCTGACCTACGCTGCCCTGTTGTTCATCAGCATTGCCGTAGTCAACCAGATCCTCTCTATCCTCGCCACCTATATCAGTCAGAACGTGGCATGGACGGCTACGAACAGGCTGCGTGCCGACCTTGTTGCCCATTGTCTACGGCTGGATATGGCTTATCATAAAGCCCATACTCCCGGTGAGTTCATCGAGCGTATTGATGGCGACGTAAACACCCTGTCCAACTTCTTCTCGCAGTTCGTTGTCCACCTGTTGAGCAACACTGTGCTGCTCATCGGAGTGCTGGTACTGCTGTTTCGCGTAGACTGGCGCGTTGGGCTGGCTGTCACCGCCTTTGCCCTGGTGGCCTTGCTGATCCTCATCCGTATTCGCAGTCGTGCGGTTCCCTATTGGATAGCTGATCGCCAGATGAGCGCGAACTTCTTCGGCTTCCTGGGCGAGCAACTGGCGGGTACGGAAGATATCCGCGCCAATGGTGCGACGGGCTACGTGATGCGCCGCTTCTATCTCCTCTTGCGCAACTGGCTTCCGGTGACGCGCAAGGCCACCCTGGCATCTTATTCGATGGGCATGACCACAATGACCGCGTTTGCCATCGGCAATGCCATTGCCTTTGCCATTGGTGCATACCTGTGGAGTACCGGCTCGATCACCATAGGCACGGTCTACCTCATCTTCTACTACACCAACCTGCTGGACCAGCCCATTGAGCAGATTCGCACCCAGTTACAGGACCTGCAAAAAGCCGGTGCAAGCATCGAGCGCGTGCAGCAACTCTTGCACATCGAACCCGCCATCGCCGATGGCATTGGCACACCTCTCCCAACGGATGCCCTTTCCGTGGAGTTTCGCAACGTCTCGTTCAGCTATACTGCCGATAACATCGTGCTGCACAACCTCACCTTTTCATTGCAGCCGGGCAAGGTGTTGGGCGTACTTGGACGCACAGGCAGTGGCAAGACCACCCTCGCCCGTCTCCTGCTGCGCCTCTACGACTTCCAGCAAGGTCAGGTTCGCCTTGGCGATGTGCCCATTGGCAAAGCCTCCTTGCGCGAATTGCGCCAGAAGGTAGGCATGGTCACACAGGATGTGCAACTGTTTCATGCCACCGTGCGCGACAACCTCACCTTTTTTAATCGTGACATTGCCGATCAGCAGATTCTGGCCGTACTCGATGATTTAGAGCTTTCAGCATGGTACCGCTCACTGCCCAATGGCCTGGACACCGAGTTAGGCTCGGACGGCGAGGGACTCTCCGCGGGAGAAGCGCAGTTGCTCGCCTTTACGCGCGTCTTTCTGGCCAATCCCGGCCTGGTCATTCTTGATGAGGCCTCGTCTCGCCTTGATCCCGCTACCGAACACCTTATCGAACGAGCGGTCAGCAAGCTGCTGCAAGGCCGTACCGGCATCATCATCGCTCACCGCCTGGGCACCCTTTCACGGGCTGACGAGATACTGATCCTGGAGGACGGGCATCTGCTCGAACATAATAGCCGCGAAATACTGGCAGGCGACTCAAGCACCCGTTTCTACAAACTGTTACAAACCAGCGCGGGGACGCAATTTATTACATCCTGATCGCTTCCTGGAGAAGAGGAATATCTATGAAAACCTATCAATTTATGTGGCGTATGATACGATACAGGCCGTGGCTCTACCTGGCCAATTGTCTGCTCTGGGCACTCATTCACATATCGCCCCTGGTGCCTGGACTGATCGCGCAGGCCTTTTTTGACACCATTTCAAAGAACAGCCACCTTGGTTTTGGCCTCTGGTCGCTAATCGTCCTGTTGATCGTCACGGCATTGGCGCGAGCAGTGCTGCTGCTCGGTGGAGCGTTGACAGATATTCCCCATCGCTTTATCATGAGCGCCCTGCTGCGGCGCAATCTGTTGGAGCGCATTCTTGAGCGTCCCGGCGCGCGCGCCGTACCCGACTCTCCGGGTGAGGCCATCAGCCGCTTCCGCGACGACGCTGAACTGGCCGAAGACGCCATCAGTTGGACGCTGGACCTCATCGGTACCGGCCTTTTCGCCATCATCGCCATCGCCATCCTGCTCACCATCAATGTACGTATCACCCTCTTCGTCTTCTTGCCCCTGGTTGGTGTCGTGTCAATTGTGCGCCTCGTCCACAATAGGCTTGAAAAGTATCGCACCGCCAGCCGCCACGCCACCGGCAGAGTTACCAGTGCCATAGGTGAGATATTCGGCTCGGTGCAAGCCATCCAGATAGCGGGAGCCGAAGCGCATGTCACAGCGCACTTCCACACCTTAAACGAAAAGCGGCGCGTCTTGATGCTGCGCGATGCCGTACTCACACAAACCCTGGACTCAACCTTCGAGAATACCGTCGGTCTGGGTACCGGCTTCATCTTAATACTGGTAGCCCAAACCTTGCACAGCAGCGATTTCAGCGTTGGTGACCTGGCCCTGTTCATCTTCTACCTGGCCTTTGTCACCGACTTCACCCACCTCTTTGGCATGTTGCTGGCTCACTACACCCAGACCAAAGTCTCCTTTGCACGCATGGTGAAGCTGCTCCAGGGTGCCCCACCCGAAACGCTGGTCAAACATGGCCCGCTCTACTTGAGGGGCCCGGCACCCGCCCAAGGACGGGTGCCCGCATTGACCCCCTCCACCCAGAATGCGGCGCATCACCTGGAGACGCTGGAAGCTTCAGCATTGAGCTATCGCTATCCTGACACCGGACGAGGCATCGAAAAGGTCAGTCTACGCCTGAAACGCGGCTCGCTCACAGTAGTTACCGGTCGCATCGCATCGGGCAAGACCACCTTCTTGCGCGTCCTGCTGGGGCTGTTGCCCAGAGACGAGGGAGTGATTCGTTGGAACGGCGACGTTGTGACTGACCCGGCTACTTTCTTCGTGCCGCCTCGCAGTGCCTACACCGCCCAGGTGCCGCAGCTCTTCAGCGAGACGCTCAAAGAAAATATCCTGCTTGGCCTCTCGGAAGAGACAGCCGATCTACCTGTTGCCATTCATACTGCCGTGATGGATCATGACATAGCGGAATTAGAAAATGGCCTTGACACGCTGATTGGCACAAGAGGCGTCAAGCTTTCCGGCGGGCAGGTGCAGCGGGCCGCCGCCGCCCGCATGTTTGTACGTGACGCCGAACTGTTCGTCTGCGATGACCTCTCCAGTGCCCTCGACGTAGAGACAGAAAGCATCCTCTGGCAGCGTCTCTTCGCTGGTCGCCACCCTGCCTGCGGGTTGGGTGGGGAGGCAGGTAATAGGGGAATGAGCAAGGTGAGCCGAGAGATAACCTGCCTGGTCGTCTCACATCGCCACGCGGTTTTGCAGCGTGCCGATCACATCATCGTCCTCAAAGAAGGAAAAGTGGAGGCCGAAGGCACACTAGACCATCTCCTGACTACTTGTGAAGAGATGCAACGCCTGTGGCAGGGAGACGTGGGGACCCAAACATCATTTTGACAGAAAAAAGCTGCAATGCGCGTGTTTTTGCAGCTTTTTTCTGTCAAAATGATGTTTGGGTCTTCAAAAAATCTTCTACCAGCTCTTCTGCCCTCGCTACATCATATCCCTCAAGCCACACAATCCTTGTATCTTTGCGGAACCACGTCAATTGCCTGCGCGTGAAATCGTGTATGGCGTACTTCAGCCGCTCTACCATTTCCCCCTCGCTGGCAAACTCGCCGCGCAGCCAGCGACTGATGAAACGATATTCCAGCCCCAGGGCCTCCAAACGCTCGTGACTTACCCCTTGCTCCAGCAGGTCGCGTACCTCTTGCACCATGCCCTGCCGCATCCGTTCATCGACTCGCCTGTCGATGCGCTTATACAACACCTCACGCGGCCACTGTACTCCCAGCAGCAGGCTCGTATAGAGGGGAGCCGCCACTCCTCGCTGCTCGGAGAAGGGTTTGCCGGAGACCAGGCACACTTCCAGGGCGCGAATGACGCGACGGGGGTTGTTGCGATCAATCATAGCCGCGCTCCGCGGATCAAGCTCTTCCAATTGGGCCAGCAGCTCTGACAGCGGACGAGCCTCAAGTTCCGCACGGAGAGCAGGCTGCGGTGGAATAGAGGGGATATCCAGGTTGTCCACTACTGCCTGGATATAGTGGGGCGAGCCGCCAACCAGCAATGGTTGATGACCGCGTGCCAGGATATGATTGATAGCAGCAATGGCCTGCTGCTGAAATTGCGAGACGGTAAATATTTCCCGCACATCTGCCACATCCAGCAGGTGATGCGGCACAAGAGTCTGTTCTTCTGGTGTCACCTTGGCGGTGCCGATATCCAGGCCACGATAGACCTGGCGCGAATCAGCCGAGACGATCTCTCCATGAAAACGCTGTGCCAGGGCGATGCCCAACGCGCTTTTGCCCGACGCCGTTGGACCAAGGACGGTAATTAAACGAGGTATGTTCTCTCTCATGCTCAATACGGCTTTTTCATCAGTTGGTCAACGCGCATGACGAGAGCGGCGGCGACAGCACTTCCTGCCAATATGCCGAATGGAGTGAAACAGCTCACGTCGAAACCAACTGTCAGCATGAAGCCCAGGATGCCGCCGATCACCACCGCTATTGAAATCACGAGCCAGCGAACACGGCCCATGGCCCAGATAACGCCGGTGAGCATCCTTTCGCTCAGCTCAGCATGGGTGCCAACAGCCGCACCCAGGGCGACTACCAGCAGCATCACAAACAACTGCAGTGCGGGAACATTCGCGTGGAATGCGGCCTGCCAGACAAAATCGCTTAATCCCAGGGCAATCAATGCTGTGCTTGCTCCCGTACATAGGCGATTAAGGATACCTCGAAGCCTCCAGTTGCTGCTCCAATTGACTACGAATGACCCTAGAGGGGCAGCAGGTAGGCGAACCACGAGCACAAGGATAAACCAGGGATTGGGCGGTAAAAGTGCTTTGGGCGATAGAGAGAGCATCGCCGAGAGCATGGTATAAAATAAACTGGCC
>Ga0099830_10000545_pt1 | contig 17040 bp, 22 predicted proteins | sample CZO8metaG_4_FD_79337 | JGI IMG/M metagenome (GOLD analysis project Ga0099830, IMG submission 79337) | Vadose zone soil microbial communities from the Eel River Critical Zone Observatory, Northern California, USA - CZOApr15con2H3.8 metaG | ecosystem: Environmental > Terrestrial > Soil > Vadose...
TCACCCATTAACTGTCCGGTGCGCTCGCCGGGCCACCTACTCGGAACCGGGAAGAGAACTCTCCAATTGGATTCCGGTGTGTCGCTGTGCACCCAGGTCAACTAGGCCGAGACTTTTCTCCGAACTCTGTGCGCCCTTGCAAAGCTCAGCACAAGTTCCGGCAGCCCCGGCTCTAGAATCGCGGGTCTGAGCAAGGTTGCGCGGTCCCCGGGAAGAGTGCCGCCCAGCAGACGGGATATGTTGAACAGTGAGGGGCTCCCGCAAACCAGACATCGGTCGTGCGGGCTGTCACTGACGACGTCGCACTCGGCACACAAGACTGCGTTTTGCAGGGCGACCGCGTTTAGACATCGGCCCACTTGAGAAGCGCCATCCTCATACGAACCCTTCATTACAAGAACCTCTCGAGAGAAACTTACCTTAACTGCAATCATGAGCAACATCGATGGCGTGTTCGGCAATTCACCTGGGAACGGGAAACGATGGCCGCGGGCTTAGAAGACCCGTCCGTGGGGCCCAGATCCTCTGGCGTCTTTAGATGCCGCGCCACCAGCATCCGGGCCACAATTGCTAGCAGGCGTTTGCCTCCTTCATCCATCCTTATCCGCGCATCTGCTCTGGCCTGGAGCTGCTGCAATCAATTTGGAAGCGAATACTCCGGGGAGAGTATTCGCTTTTTCTTCGCTTAGAGCCTAGCATTTAGCTGCGTCCTAGTGCAACACCTCGGGTCCCGGTCGTCCCGGTCGTCAATCGCCGTGCTGAACTGCCCAAGGACATTACCGAGGTTGTCTGAGACTTTCGCTGCCCAGCCCGTCGTGGAGACAAGGAATAATATTGTTGCCAGATGACCGTCCGCAAAATCGTCCATGTCGATATGGACGCTTTCTATGCTTCCGTCGAACAGCGGGATGACCCGCAACTGCGCGGCAAGCCTGTAATAGTCGCTTGGCGGGCCAATCGTTCTGTCGTCTGTGCTGCTTCCTATGAAGCGAGACGCTTCGGCGTGCGCTCGGCCATGCCAGCGATTCGCGCGGAACGACTGTGCCCCCATGCGATCTTCGTTCCACCAGATTTCACGCGCTATCGGGCGGTCTCGCAACTCGCACGCGAGATCTTCAAGCGGCACACCGATCTAGTAGAGCCGCTCTCGCTTGACGAGGCATATCTCGACGTCACCGAGAACAAGACTGGCTTGCCGACCGCGACCCGGGTTGGGTCGGCAATTCGTGAGCAAATCCGTCAGGAGTTGAACCTGACCGCCTCGGCTGGTGTAGCGCCCAACAAATTTCTGGCAAAAATCGCTTCCGACTGGCGCAAACCGGATGGACTCTTCGTGATTCAGCCTGGCGATGTAGACACATTTCTGTCGCCACTGCCTGTTGGACGTCTACCTGGCGTAGGCAAAGTAACCGGAGAGAAGCTTGACAAGCTTCGAATACGGACGGTGAGCGACTTGCGGGGTCTCGAATTGGCGACGCTGGAAGGCCATTTCGGCCGCTATGGCATGCGTCTCTACGAACTGGCCCGGGGTCTCGACAATAGCGAAGTCATCCCGGACAGGCCTACACAATCCATGTCCGCCGAGGATACGTTTGAGCACGACGTACGGCTGGCAGAAACGGAGCCGATGATACGCCGCTTAGCGGAAAAGATCTGGTCCGCTTCACGCAAGGAGTCGCGTATCGCACATACGGTATTCCTGAAACTCAAGACCAGCGAGTTCAACATCGTCACGCGTAGCCATACGCCCGGGTCTCCTCCGTCTTCTTGCGAAGAATTGACCAACATCGCCTTGTCGCTGCGGGAGCGAGTTGAACTGGGTCCGCAGCAACGCTTTCGCTTGGTCGGTGTGGGCTTAAGCAACTTTCGCGAACCCAAAGAGGGAATTGAAGATACGCCCGCGCAGCCACCCCTTTTCTAGTAGCACAGTTCAGGGGCACCACGCCGAACGTGCAGGAGCGATCACTTGCTCGCCTACGGTTGAGAATTTCTTCTTGACTCTGGAGATAAGTCCAGGGTTTATCCTCTTAGTTGATGGCAGAAACGGTTCACATCGGAAAGGCAGCAAAGCTGACCGGCACCAGCGTAGACACGATCCGCTTCTACCAAAAGCTGGGACTGGTTAAGGGTGCGACCCGCAGCACCGCGGGATATCGCCTTTTTGATGGCGGGCAGATTCGTGATCTCCAGTTCGTGCGGCACGCACAAGAGTTAGGGTTCTCCCTGACTGAGATCAAACAGTTGCTGGCGTTAGGGCAAAGGCGGCACACGTGTTCGGAAGTGCATTCCATGCTGAAGCTCAAACTGACCGATGTGCGGGCGAAAATCGAAGGCCTTATCCGTCTGGAAGCGGAGCTAAAAGCAGCATTGCGCAACTGCAACCGTGAACTGCGCATTAAACCGGCAGTGAAGCATAAGGACTGCTGTCCGTTGCTGGAAAGGCTTGACCGAACCAATAAATCAACCGGGAAAAGCAATGAAGTCCCTGGACCAACAGCAGCAGGCAAATAAATCCGGCTCTCGGAGCACCGTGGCCGCCAGTCTCGCTGCGCTTGGCAGCGTGATTGCCGCTTCAAGTTGCTGCTTGCCGCTCGTGCCCTTTCTGTTTGCGGCCGGAGCAGCAGGTATATCGGCTTCTGTGGGCAAATTGCGACCATACCTGCTTGTCCTTTCGGTATTGCTCATTGCGTTTGGTTTTTACAAATCCTGGCGGGCCAAACAATGCAATTGCAGGCCCAGCAAAATAAGCACCGCTCTTTTGTGGTTCTCGGCGATTGTGGTCTTTGTATTCATCTTCTTCCCACAGGTGATCGCCAACTTGGTGGCTGACCTCTTGGCAGGTAAATCATGAATCGAAAGCGAATTCTTCTCGTTGTGGTCCTTTTGTTGGTGTTTGGGGTGGCGTATTACTTCTACGGTGGACATGCGACGCCCCAAGGACAGCCGCCTCTCGTGAGTTTTTCTGCGGGCGATCTTACGCCCTTGAAGACGCCGTTCAATGCTTCAGCATCCTCCGTCCGCGTTGTTGTAATGCTCTCACCCACGTGAGCCTATTGCTTGCAGGGGGCCTCTGCAACCGGACAATTGCTGCGAGAAATCGATCGCCAGGACGTGAAGGTTTTTGTGATCTGGGAACCGGTATTGCCAACCGATTTCACCGCCCCTTCGACCCCTGCGCTGGCGCGCATTCCCGACCTGCGAGCGACACAGTATTGGGACCGCAAACGCTCTTTGTCCCACATGCTCGGAGAGCACGACCGCGCGACCGTGGTCTGGGATTACATCGCGGTATATCCGCCCCAAACGCTGTGGCAAGATGCTCCACCCAAACCGGTTTACTCCGGTCACCCGGTCCGCGACGTAATCGGCGGAACAAAGGATGCGATCCGGCGTTTGCTGGCAGGCGGCACGAATACGGGACGAGAGTGAAGAACATGAAGACCGTCATTGTTTATTCGCAGCATGGCTGAATGTTCTGCAACCAAGCGAAAGAGTATCTTTCGCAAAAGGGCATACCGTTTCATGAGAGGGACATAGCCCACGACCCTGACGCCCTGGCCGACCTCAAGAAAACCGGATACATGACCACTCCCGTTGTCCTAGTTGATGATTCGGTAATTGTGGGATTCGACGCCGACAAGATTGACCAGGCACTTGAGAGCTAGATTGAGCGCGGACAAAAGCCGCCACATTCAACTGCGGACCTCTTCAGCGTTTCGTAACTCGGTACCCGATTTCAGCGGACGATTCGGGGAAGGGATCTGCGAGCCGCCACAAGACACAAGAGGGGCCAGTGTAAACTTTGATCGCGGTCTCGGAAATATGCGAAGGGAAGCTAAGCGATAGGTTCCGGTTCAGCGAATCCGCGATAGACGTAGGTCATCGGTTTGGGTCCGGGCATATAAGAATTGTGGAGTTCTCTAATTGCGAAGCCGGTGCGCGAAATGAGGTCATCGATTTTCTTGTTCAGACAGCAGCCTCCGCCGATGCGCTTCCAAACGGGCGTGAGACGGTTTTGCCAGGACTGGATTTTCGGTTCAGGCGCGAGACCGTGTTCCAGAAAAAGGAGACGGCCGTTGGGCTTGAGGATTCGCTTCATCTCCTTCAGCGCCGCAAGGTCCTCGGCGATGGAACATAGTACCCACATCATTACGACAGTGTCCACCGAATGGTCTTCGAGCGGTATGCTCTCAGCGGCTTGGTTCAGAAGCGTGACCGGAAAAGGTGTACCTTCCGTTTTTCGTCGCGCCATCTGCAAGAGTTCGGGCGACGTATCAATCCCGCAGAGATGCACCACATTTGTGGAATAGTAGGGAAGATTCAGAGCGGAACCGATCCCGACTTCCACAACGATTCCCTTGGCCGCCGGAACCACCTGCTTTCTGAGTTCCCCTAGATCCTTATTTCGACAGGCAGCGTCGATCAGCCGTGGCAAGACATATTTGGAATAGAGGGACATCGAGCATTCCTGTTAGAAATAACCATCTACACCTGCCGCCGCGAGCGGCGCGCTGCATCGTTGCATTTCCGGCCATTCCTCATATGCTTGGCCGATTGTAGGCTTGCGGATATGGTTGCATCTACCCGAAAAGGATATTGCAAGTCACCTTGCTCCGCCTCCCAGGACCTGCGGCAACGTTTCCAAAGAGTTTGTGCACCCTGGCACCACTAGTTGTCATCTCAAATGAATCAGGACGGTTTGTGCGAACGTGGTCCTTGAAACTGCAACACTACAAAAACTCCGAAACTTCAACGAAACGCTAAAGTTAAGGAGACAACAGTGGCAACCAGTGGCGCAATCCAACTTGACGGGCGGAAGGAAGCCGCCCCAGTAACCACGACCTATCTAAGCCACGATGCCGTGGCGGAGGTCTCAAGCGCGCTGCGTCAATTGCTGGCCGCAGTATTCGTGCTTTATGTGAAAACGAAGAATTTCCACTGGCAAATGAGTGGGCGAAACTTTCGTGATTACCACCTGCTGCTGGATGAGCATGGCGCGCAAATCTTCGCCTTGACGCAGGACATCGCCGCAAGAGCGCGCAAAATCGGCGGAGCCGGTCTCAGACCCATTTGCGACATCTCACGACATCAGCGCCTGAACGACAACAACGAAGAACTCGTCACTTCGGAACACATGCTGGCAGAGCTCCGAGCCGACAATCAAGGCCTGAGGCGATCTCTGCGTTCACACACCAGGTCTGCGATAAGCCCGGTGATGTCGGTACTGCCAGTTTGATCGAAGCCGGGATTGACCAAACCGAGCTCCGGACCTAGTCTTGTCAGAAGTAGTGCACGGCCTATAACGCAGCCCGAGAATATCAGGGCGTCAACGCCCATCAACTCCAGCGAATACACCAAGAATAGGAGAATCCCCCATGCCAAACATTAATGTCGGAAAGGAAAACTCCGGTAACGTCGATCTCTACTATGAGGACCACGGCTCGGGTATGCCCGTTGTCCTAATCCACGGATATCCATTGAGCGGTGCTTCCTGGGAGAAGCAGGTGCCAGTTCTCTTGGAAGCAGGTTACCGCGTCATCACCTATGATCGCAGGGGTTTCGGCAACTCCAGCCAGCCCACAACCGGCTACAACTACGACACCTTCGCCGAAGATCTGCACAAAATCGTAACCCATCTCAAGCTACGTGATTTCGCGCTGATTGGTTTCTCGATGGGTGGTGGCGAAGTGGCACGCTACTTGGGCAAATACGGATCGAAGGGCGTGAGTAAGGCGGTAATCATTTCCGGTGTCCCGCCATACCTGCTGAAGACCTCGGACAATCCGGAAGGCGTGGACGGCAGTGTCTTCGAAGGGATCCAGAAAGCGGTCGCCGCGGATCGTTACACGTTCTTCACGGATTTCTTCAAGAATTTCTACAACGCAGACCAGCTGCTAGGCAAGCGCGTGAGCGAACAGGCTATCCAGGCCAGTTGGAACGTCGCAGCTGGCGCTTCAGCTACGGCCTCGCTGGCTTGCGTGCCAACCTGGCATGAGGACTTCCGCAAGGACGTGGCGCGGATTGATATACCCACGTTGGTTATCCACGGCGATGCGGATCGAATTCTGCCTATCAATGCCTCGGGAGCCCGGACCGCTAAGCTGATCAAGGGAGCACGCTCATTAATAATTAAGGGTGGGCCGCATTGCATCACATGGACACACGCGGAGGAAGTGAACTCTGAACTGGTGAACTTCCTTGGGAAAGCGGCTGCGCAGCACGCAGTTTCAGCGTCCCGGGACGAAGCAGTCGCGTAACCGAGGATTCTTCACCTCTGCTGTTTACAGTGGGGTGCCGGCTCAGTTCGGCACCCCAAAAACTTTACCGAATTGGTCGAGTGACCCGTCAAACTGCGATTCCATATTTCAGCTCGAGAAAGCATTGCAAACTCGATGGCAGAGCTGGCGCGAGTTCCTGCCATGTGAGGACCTTGCACCTGGTTCTGAGATCCATCGGCCGCACGCATCTCATGACGGCATACCAGTCTTCGATCAAATCGGGGCGGCGGGCATCGAGCAGCACGCAGAAAGAAAGGTCAAGCGCGTAGGCAGCGAGCACATTCCGTAGGAGCTGATAAGAGACATATTCCTGGCCCCGGCGTGGCAGTATGCCGACCTCAAAGACGTTGTTCAGGTCTCGATATCCTTCGACGATCGCGGCATTCTGGCTTTGAAAGTCCGACTCCGTAAGTTTTGCCTCGAAGAGGACTGAGCTTAGCTTCATATCGATCTCGGTCCGTTCCACGAACCCAGAAGCCAGAGGGACGCGCGGCCTGAATCCAAACTCGGGAACCTCTCCCAGCTCGGTTCCTAGCAACCAGCTGAGCTCTCTTCTTTTGGTCACACCGGGATAACAAAAGATATTCATCAGGAGGGCGTCGGAGCTCATCGAGGAGTCGAGTTCCTTCCAAATGCAATCACTTTTCGGTAGCGCTCGATCAGCCTGACTGTGCACTTTCATCAACCTTCGTTTCCATTGTGGTCGGCGCTGAAGCGCTCGGTAGCTGGCCGAGATGAAATTGCCGTGCTTCGTGCCGCATGGAGAGGCTTGATAAACAACGACTGGCGTCTCTCCGTAGCTGGTTACATGGGGGACCTGCTGCAACGCTGCGTAAGATGCGTTTCTCGCACTCAACTCGCGGCGCAGAAAAGAAGCATATCGGCGTGGTGCGTTGGGCATGGTCTTAGTTTCGTGGCCGAGCCGGGATCATTTCGGCCAGTCGGATGCCGTCAGCGATCTTGGAATGTACTGCCGGCAAAGACCTGATTTCCTCTCGATTCAATCGAACGGCCGCAATCAAGGAAGCGGCGATGAGTATCGCGGCATTTGGCTTTTTCTCTTCTGCTCCGGGCGCCTCTTTGTTCTGGTGCTCAACACACGTGGCGCTAGGTAACGGCTGGCCCTGGAAGATCTCGGTAGGGCTGTAGCGCAACGCGGTCCCACAGCAGGAACAACTGACAATCACTGGATACCCGGGCGGAGGCTTGGCCGTCTCCGGTTGGGAGTGCTCTGATGGTGGATCAACGGCCCGGCAAGAGACGGTGCCGCCACATTTCTTGCACTTCACCACCCCGGCGTGGGGTAGTGCTGACAATATCCTGCTCATCACGTGGCATTATAGGCGAACAAAAGGAGAATATCACCATCCTCGCCGAGAACATCCTAAGGCCCCAACTGGACCATGCCGATTTGAAGGGCTATCGGAGCAAGGCCAGGGTCTTAGCACCCTCTCCAATCTACTCGCTCGCCTTTTTGTACCTCGCCCCGGTTCTAAACCGTTGGTTTCGGTTGGGTTGACCAAGTGCCGGTGACACCGTCTACCTAGATATGGAGTTCACTTGAAAAGGCTTATGAACAAGCACTTATTCTTTCTCTACATGGTGCTGATGGCCAGCGTTCCTTCAACTCCGTCGCCCGCTCGGCAGTCCGCGAACACAATCGCGCCAACCGAATCTGCCGCAAGCCCGGAAATGGACAGACTGACCAAGGCGCTCGCGGGGGACTGGAACACGGTCGAAACCATGGAGCGCGGCAAGTTTTTTCCGAATGGCGGCTCTCGCCGTGGCATCGTTCATGTAAGGCTCGCCGCCGGAGGAAATACACTTATTTATGAGGTGCACTCCGATGGTTCCGCTGGGAAATTGGATGGTTTCCACACAATTTGGTGGGACAGGAGGGCAAAGCTCTACTACTTTTTTGCCTGTTTCAACAATCCCAATAGGCCTTGCAGGATGCGCGGCTCTGCACATTGGGAGGGGGACACGTTTGTGAACGACTACGAAGAGATCGTCGATGGCAAGAAGACCCAATGGCGAGATTCATTTGTGATTACTCCGACGTCACACACATTGGTTGCGGCCATTGAGACGAGGAATGGGATCATGAAGACCGTAATCACGACCAGAGGTACCCGGCGCTAGCCGACGCGCATCCGACTCAGAACCACTCTTTCAGCTCTTTCAAGATGTCGGCAGTGCCACAAAACGGGGAAATATCTTTCCCGCCTCGTATAACAAACTTGGGACTTGCAGATGGGTATTAATAAACTGGATCAGCTCACTGCTCAGCACATATTTCACGCGCAGATCGAGGAGGAGGGCTTTGGCAGCAAACGTCTCTTTTGTGTGCCGAATGGCCCCTTGAACAAAATCAATTTGCTTTTGTCGAACTGCCCTGATCGCTCCCCCATCAAGGAATAGACCGGTCCTTAGGTCCAGGCCAATCGCGTTGCAGTCCAAGTTGAACGTGCGTAGCACATTCTCGATAGAGCAAGGAGTGCCGGTTTTCCTGAGTCCTATCGTTTCTTCTAAGCGCCACACGTCCCAGTCCAGGCCCCCGTCAGCGCGCAATGCATAGCCCCCATGACGATTGCGCCGGCCAAAGGCCCGAAGCACTGTGTCGAAATCTCCCCGGCTTATGTCTGCGACAGCAATATCGAAATCCCGTGGTGTTCCATCACCCTCCCCTTCATAGTGGGCGGCGATTGCATCGCGGAGAGCCCCAGCAAGAACGTAAATCTCAGCTCCATACTTGAAGAACTCGTTTAATGCTTGCGCGCGCTTGTCGGAATAAAGAGAGGTGAAAACAGCATCCCTGACCGGGTTCATCCGAAGCTGTTTCATGTGCTGGCTCATTATTCAATTTATCCGCCTGCTCCACAATAGCGAACAGATCATGAGCAAGAACTCGGTACGAGATGATGCCAACGCCGGCCCAGGCGAAGGCTCGCTTTCGCCCACGAAAAGCCTCTGCTGATTTCGTCCGAAGGTCGCATACAATGAGAAGTGTTCACCCGAACTGACGTGTGATGGTTCTCTATTGCATGTGAGACTGGTACGAGATTTGAGAGCAATGAAGAACGCGGCGTTATATTTTCACTACCCATGCTTTGACGGACTCGTCTCAGGGGTGCTTGCTTGCCAGTTCCTTGAAGAGCATGAGAACTGGAATATCGGTGACCTCCGACCAGTCGACTACACGCTGCGAGAAACCTGGCTTTCGAGCGAGTTAAAGACGCCCAGCGCTGTTGTGGATTTTCTCTATCATCCTAATGCCGAATTCTGGGCTGACCACCACCAGACATCCATGCTCACCAGAGCTGCCGAGGAGGATTTTCAGCGCCGAAGAGGCGTAGCCTGCCTTCTATTCGATGCCCGTGCACGCTCTTGCGCATCTCTGCTTTTCCGGCATTTTCGTCGATCGCTGGCGGATAAGGCACACTTCAAGGAGATGGTCGAATGGGCGGAAAAGATCGACTCAGCCGCATACTCTTCCGTACAAGAAGCGATTCTGGGTGACGCGGCCGCCCTTCAGATTAACCGGACGCTCGCTATGGAAGATGAAAGCGGACCGGAATATGCGCAGTTCTTGTTGCGGCAATTGCGAAATCACGATCTCAGGTACGTGGCTAGCCTCGACGAGGTCAAGCGTCGAGAAGGCCGGGTTCGCCGCAGCATCTTGAGTGGCCTTCAAAGCGTGAAAGCCAAGCTTCGCGTGGAGCCGGGAGACGTTGCGGTCTTCGATGCCCGCCGAAAAGACGATCAGGTAATCAGTCGATACGCTCCTTACTATTTCGAGCCCAACGCTCGTTATTCAATTGCTGTCATCCGTTCTCCTGAGAGCATAAGGATTACCGCAATGCGCAACCCTTGGCGAAGCTTCAGAAGCATTCCCCTTGGCCGTGCCTTCGCGAGATTCGGCGGTGGTGGGCATCAGAGGGTAGGAGCTGTGCAGCTTCCGGCCGCGCACCGCAATCGTGTCCACAATGTGGTACAGTCGCTGCTCGCGGAAATGCAACGTCCTGCACGATAGCGGCGTAATCGCTTGATCGAAAAATTCAATTTCTACGATATATACGGCTACTTCCTACCCGGAGCGGTGTTTCTGGCGGTCCTCTGGACCCCGTTTGGGCTGGTAAGAAATTCCTGGCCCTCCAGCAATTGGAGCTCAGCCATCATCGCAGCAGCCTTCGCGTACATTGTTGGCCATCTGATTCAGAGCATTGCCACCAACGCAATTCCATCCTGGGAGGTCAAGGGTCCGACGGGAAAGAGCCGCTATCCATCTGAGATTTATCTGGATTGCACCGATAAGGAACTACCCGACCCGTCCAAGGGAAAGATTTCCGAGCTTATGGAGAAACAGTTCGGCCTGAAACTGCAGGTCGATAAGGTGGGCGATGACGCGATTGATAAGGTGCGCAACAACGCTTTCCTCTTTGCCCGCCAGATATTGATTCAAGGAAAGGCCGTCAGCTACGCCGAGCAATTTCAAGGGATGTATGCTCTGACCCGTGGCCTGGTGTCAGTATTGGCCCTAGCTTTTGCTTACTGGCTAGGGTGGGCAGCCGCGGTGGTGAGAAGCCGTTTCCTCGTTAGCGCCGCAGTGCTTGTCGTTGCGGGATCGCTCCTGGTCCTAGTGAACATATCAGCGGTGTTGTTGCAAAAGATCTCGGATCCGCTGAAGAAACATAAAGTCGAGCTGGGATACGCTGCGGTTCTGCTGATTGCGTTGCTTGGCATTGGATACGGTCTGGGTGTCCGGTATCCCGGCACCCATGGCCAGAGCGCATTGCTGGCATTTCTTGCCGCATGGGCACTAATTGCGTGCCTCCGCGCCTACGGAGCTTACAAGTTCTTCGCCGGACGGTTCGCCAGCACGGTTTGGCGCGACTACCTGGCCTACAACGTTAAGGCCGATAGCGGTCCTAGACCGAACGCGGAGAAAGGATAGATGTCCGCAGCGGAGCAAACCAAGCCGGCAAGGCCAAAATTCTCGCCTGCCGTTCTGCTCCAATTGCTGGCTACCGCAATCGTTCTAGGAATCGTCATCTGCAACTTAGGGACCCTGGCAAGCGTTTTGGCGGTGAAGCGGGAAGCTCCTAAACGAGCGAAGTTTGTGCCGGCGACGGAGGGCACCTGGAGGTTCATCGTTTCCGGTGACTCTCGCAATTGTGGCGACGTAGTCATGCCAGCGATTGCCGCGCAAAGCATGGAGCGGTACCAGCCTTCCTTCTACTGGCACCTGGGAGATCTTCGTGCCATCTATAAAATTGATGAAGACATGGCCGGGGCGGCCCAGAAGGCCGGCCAGCACCTTAGTTGCGAGTCCTACCATGACCGCGCTTGGCAAGATTTCATTGATCATCAGATTGTTCCCTTTGGGCTGACGCGTTTTTATCTCGGCAGCGGCAATCATGAAGTGATCGCTCCCAAAACAGCAGCGGAGTTCTCTTCGCAATTTCGGGACTGGCTGGTAACACCTCGGCTTCTGATGGAGGACCCGGACAAAGAAGAAATCGCGGCCGCCAAGAGCGGATCGTGCCAGAAAATTTCCCAACGGCCCTATCTGTCTGCCACCCCCTACTATCATTGGATCCGGGGCAGGATTGATTTCATCTACCTGGACAATTCTTCCGGCGCGTTCCCCAGCGATCAATTGGATTGGTTTGATTGCACCCTCGAAAGAGCCTACAACAACGATGGAATCAGCACTGTCGTACTGGGTATGCACGAAGCCCTACCGTCCAGCAGGGCGAGCGAGCACGCGATGTGCGACGACGCAATCGACGACGCAATCGAGGATCCGGCTCGGAAAAAAGAGAGTTGTGAAAGCGGCAATCATGTCTACGAAGCCCTTCTGGAGTTCCAGAAGAGGAAGAAAGTGTACGTACTTGCCAGCCATTCCCATTTCTACATGCGGGGGATCTTCGATAACCAACCTCCTGGGAAACGCCTGGATGGCTGGATCGTAGGAACCGCCGGAGCTGTACGCTACCCGCTTCCCCCGGGCACACAGCCTGGTCCTGAGGCGAGAACCGACGTTTATGGCTACCTACAGGGAACGGTTCAGGTTGATGGGAAGATTGATTTCAAATTCCAAGAAGTAGCGGAATCTGACATTCCCGGCGAAGTCCGTCAACAGTATCCTGCGACGCTGATTTCATGGTGTTTTGCAAAGAATTCTCGTAACCAGGAACCGAACTCGGAAGAGACCACGAACCGTTGCAAAGCGCCGATCCCATCGTCCTTGCCTGTGCCAGCGCGGACCAAACCACATGCTTCCTCGAAGGACCACTAATTGGAGTGCCGAACTCTGAGGGAACGACCCCCGGTATCTGGCGGACCGAAGGAAGGCGCGGATGTAGCGCGCGCGGCAGGACTATGCCTTTAATCCCGCGTCCCAGGGACAATTCATCGCCGCTGTTCTACGCCAACAGCGCGATCGTTTACCGTCATGGTTTCGGATGTAGCTCACTAGGGTGACGATGAACATCGCTACTTGACAGGTGAGTAGCTCCGCCAACCTTGGGCTAGCCTCCGTCTTCCCCGGCTGGGCTCCCGCACGGGTTTGGCCTCCGCTTATTTTTGTGGAAACTTGGGCCCTAGGATCCCCGCCGCAGGAACGCGGTATTCCATGCGGATACCGAAGAAGAATGGTTCAATCAGCGTTTTTGCCGTTGCCGGCGCATGTGTCGTGGTTCTCGGTTTTGATGCCACTGATGCGGTGCTCAGTCCGTTAAATGCCGCCTGCACAGGCGTAAGCAACTCGTGCCACGCCCCAGCAAGAACAGTTTCAAACGCCACCTTGACCCACTGAACGTAGGCGCTGTAGTATCGGCGCGAAACTGCGGCGGTGCCGACCGTTGCGGTATCAATGGCAGCCTCATTTTGCGGGCCCTGGTGACGGCGGCGATGAGGAGTGCCCTACTGCGGTATATGCCATGCGTTCAATAGGCCCACTGCGCTCGGAATTCTATTTCAAAACAGCGCCAGATCGCGGTTGGCGGATCATTTCGATATTCGCCTCCGCGATCTCAGTGGTCTTGCTGCTAGTCGTATTTGGAGCGAAGCTTGAAAGGCTGCAATTCTCCTCGGTCTTGCTGGTCGCGCTGATGGTGACGCTTGGGACTGTGGTCTTCGTGCACGCCAGATTCTTACTTCGTCTCCACCAACAACATCGCCAGACAGCCAGCGCTCTCCTGGCAACGGAACACGAGTTCCAGCAGATGGCGGACAATATTCAGGAAATCTTCTGGATGATTGATGCAACCACCAAGAAGACTCTCTACGTCAACCGCGCCTATGAAACCATCACCGGACGCTCCTGCCAGAGCTTGGAAGAGAACCCATCTTCTTATGAAGAGGCGATCCATCCTGAAGATCGGGCTCGCGTTCTCGGCAAACTCGAAGAGGCCACGCAAACCGGGCAGTTCAACGAGAGGTTCCGGATCGTATGGCCCAGCGGTGAGGTGCGCTGGGTCTGGATGCGGGGATTTCCAGTAAGGGATTCCGGCGGCACGATTTGCCGGCTCGTCGGAACCGTGCAGGAAATCACCGTGCAGAAACAGGCTGAGGAACAAGTTGCCGAGAACCTGGCGTTAGCTGAGGGTGCTTGGGCCGAAGCAGACGCATTGCGCAAGGCCACCCTGGGGCTGACCCAAGACCTTCGCATGGATTTCGTTCTGGACGCGATGCTCCAGTCTCTAACCGAACTCATTCCCTGTGAATGCGCTCGCATATGGCTCTTAGAAGGTGACACACGTCTGTTTGCGGCGCGAGAGAAGTTGCGCCACGAAATCCCACGCAAGAGCCCGAATTATCCCCTCACGCTCGACGCTGCCGACGTCCCGTTTCTGAAGCGAATCCTGGGAAGCCAGAAGAGTATCCTCCTCTCCGACACGAAAAAGGAAACGGAGTGGCAAACATTTGAGGGCCACACCCATCTGCGTTCATGGCTCTGCGTTCCCTTGGTAGCTTCCCAACGCACTCTGGGCCTCCTTTCAGTCGGCCACGCCCAGGCTGACAGTTTCACCCCTGAAGACCTCCGGCGCGCACAACTCTTGGCAATTCCTGCGGCCGCCGCCATCCAAAACTCTCGCCTCTACGAGTGTGCTGCCATATATGGATCTGAGCTGGAGAAGCGGATCAACGATCTCCACCAGGCGAAAAAGGCGCTGGAGCAGTCAGAAGAAAGCCGCAAGATTTCCGAGGACAAATTCCAGAAAGTCTTTCGTTCAAGCCCGATCTCGTTCTCCATCACGACGTTAAGCGAGGGCCGTTTCCTGGACGTGAATGCCGCATTCGAGTGCCGCTACGGCTATGCTCGCGCAGAACTGATCGGCCACACTGTTCACGAACTAAAGATGTGGGAAGATCCAGCGGATCGCTCGCTAATGCTCGCACAGCTCCAAAAGGGCGGTCCGATCCGGAACGTCATCACGCGACTCCGAACAAAATCGGGCGATATCAAGCTCACCGCCTATTCCGCCGACAGGATTCATTTTGATGGACTGGAATGCATTCTGGCCGTTTCTGAAGACGTGTCACAGTATGAACGCCAGCGGACCAATTGAGACACCAATATCCCGTCAGAAATCATCCAGAGGGCTTTCGCGACAAGCCATTCCTTCACAGAGGAACCGGGCTAATCCCCAGACATCCAGCAGAGTTAAGCTGCCCCAATCTGCTCTCATCCTGGCCGAGGGGAACTCGCGGGCCAATCTGCTGCGGTTTCCAACAATTGAAGAAGCAGCGTGCCAGTGCACGGCGTGTTGTTGAGCGTCTCTAGGCAACTCTCGGATTTGTTTCACCACGTCGCGAACAAGCAGGATCGGGGTATAATCGCTGCCATTTTTGAGGTCGAAAAAGGAAACTCGGGCTAACTTGAAAATGATGCTCGTGGTAAAACAAGAACCGCCACGGATGAGCTGCATGGAGGCCCACGATGACATTCCGCCAATCGCTCTTGCTGCTTGTTGCTGTGAGCATGAGTGTGGCGTTGGTGGCATGCGGCGGCTCCTCCACCATGAGCACGACGCCAACCCCGCCGATTGCTGTTTCTTTCGCTTCCGCCGCGCCAGCCGCCCTGCAGGTGGATGCCACGGCGTCGCTCGCGGTGGTGATCACCAACGACTCTGCCAACGCCGGGGTCAAGTGGTCTGTGACCTGCGGCAGCAACGGTGCTTGCGGCTCGTTTAGCACCAGTGGTCCCGGGACCTCTACCACTTACACGGCGCCTTCGGCTCTTCCATCCGGCAATAACAACTCCGTGACGGTGACGGCTATCTCGATGACCGATAGCACCAAAACCATCTCGGCCACCATCACCATCACTGCGCCTGGTATTGGTCTTACCTTCAGTTCCAGTGCCTATCCGCCAAACGCTCTGCAAGTCGGCGCCTCGGCGCCCATCGCCGCCGTCGTAACCGGGGACCCCTCGAATAACGGCGTGAGCTGGTCGGCGACCTGCGGCAATGGCGCGGCGCCTTGCGGCTCGTTTGCTCCCGTCAAGACAGCCAGTGGGGTTGCGGCCACGTTCACTGCGCCTTCCGTCCTTGGTGCGGGCAGCACCGTGACCGTGGTCGCCACCTCGGTAACCAATCCCGGCGATTCCCTCTCGATTCCGATTTTCGTCTCCCTTGAGCCCACTACGCTAGCCAGCGGCTCTTACGTCTTTCAGCTAAGCGGAACAAACCCCCGCGGCTTTTGTTCTGTGTCCGGCGTCTTCACCGTCAACAACGGGTCGATTACCGGCGGCGAGCAGGACTTCGTGGACCCGGCTGGAGCCAAAAGCGACACGATTACCGGCGGCAACATCCTTGCCATCGACGACGGTAACCTGTGGATCACTCTCCAGACCGGGAACTCCAGTATCGGTGTGAGCGGCGTTGAGACCCTCGACGCGACGTTGCTTTCTGGCTCGCGGGCTTCGCTCATCGAGTTCGACTCTTCGGCAACCTCCAGCGGAACGCTGGATTTGCAGGCCAGCACGGCGGCGCCGTCGGGCGGGTATGCGTTTTTCGCGTTTGGGCGAGACTCGGCCCAGGCTGCCACGGCCATCGGTGGCGTCGTCAACGTGGACGGCTCCGGTACCATTTCCGGCAACGGGAGCGTTTTCGACATCAACGACGCCGGCCTCGCTGCTCCTTTGGCCGCCCAGTCTTTCGCGGCCAGCACCATCACCGCTCCGGACAGCATGGGACGGGTGGAGTTCAAGCTGGTCCCCAGCGCAGCCTCAGGCATCGCGCAAATCAATCTAGTGGGCTACGTGGTTGACGCCAGGCACATCCGATTGGTTGAGACAACCGACGCCTACGGAGGTTTCACCGGCGGCACGGCCCTGGGTCAGACCGGAACCTTCACCAGCAGTGCGATCTCGAGCGCCAACTTTGTGTTCGGGGCGGCCGGCGAAGACCCGAATGGAGCGCTCCAGGCTGCCGGATTGCTCGTCGCTGGACCGAACACCGGCACAGCCGGCGCCGTGACCGGGAACGTAACCGGAATCTTTAACTGGAACGACCATACCGGAGTGGCTAACCAAACGCCGCTCCCTCTGGCTGCTGGAACTTACACCTTGGATACCACCGGCGTCGGAGCCGGAACCGGCCGGGTAACCTTGGCGGGCTTGACGGATAGCATCACTAACCCCACCTTCAACTACGACCTGGAGCTCTATTTGACCGGGGACGGCCACGGACTCCTGATCTTGATGGACGAAGACACCGTGATTTCCGGTGAGGGTTTCCAGCAAGACCCTGGA
>Ga0099830_10000556_pt1 | contig 16932 bp, 14 predicted proteins | sample CZO8metaG_4_FD_79337 | JGI IMG/M metagenome (GOLD analysis project Ga0099830, IMG submission 79337) | Vadose zone soil microbial communities from the Eel River Critical Zone Observatory, Northern California, USA - CZOApr15con2H3.8 metaG | ecosystem: Environmental > Terrestrial > Soil > Vadose...
GAACGGAGCCGGTAGTTTTTGCCGAAAGTGGTATGGACGGAGCAAAAGGAGCATTTGTGCGGGCAGCTCCGAGAAGTAATCATGAAGGTCAGCGGTTTCCCGCCCAGATCGTAACTACAAGGAGCGAAATCACTCAGCTCTGGGAACGGCAGCTCGTCGAGAGAAAAATTATCCTCCGCCGGGTTAAGGCAGATCTGACCGCCTCTTTTGTAGCCAAGATTCGGCACCTGCTCGATTCTTTTTTGTCCCTGCAGGAAACGGAGAAACCCGACAAACGGCTTTTCCCCTTCGCCGCGGATGACGTAGTCGACGTGCGGCGAGGAAAGCAGTGACGCCGGCGCCGCCGAAGCATGCGAACCGCCCATGACAACCGGCACGTTAAGTCTTTTCTTCACGCGCGCGGCAACTTCGAGCGCCTCCCGATAATAGGGCGTAAAGAGCGAAGATATTCCCACAACGTCCGGCTTCATCTCGGCCAGTGCGGCCTCAATCTCATCAAACGGCATTCCGAAGTGATAGTATTGATGAAAAGATGAAAAGGGAGACTTGTCGGCCACAGGGTAGTATTCGGCGAGATAGGCCAACGCTTTCGGAGGCGACACAGTCCTCCGGCCGCAGCCCCGATGATAGTCTTTGATGATCACCTCCACCTGCGGGAGATATTTTTTGACAGCCGCCTTTAGATAACAGAGCCCAATGGGTTGGAGCCGCACATCGGTGTCGTAAAAATCCTGGACCGGCGGTTGGATGAGAACGACCTTCATAGGATCAAAGAAATGTAGGCCCTATCACGTCTCAGTCACATACCTATATCCGATTTCCAGGGCGAGGGGAAAGATATCCATTTGCCTGCGCCGCTTGACGCCTCTCCTGAACTTGCCCTATCTTGCCGGTAGGCAGTTATGAAAAAGACAACCGTGGGTGTGATGGGGGCGTCCGGCGATGCCTTCTCGACTGCTGAGAAGGCACGATTGGGCGAGCTTGCGGAAAGACTGGGAGCGGCCATCGCAAAACGCGGCTGTATTCTCATCACAGGTGCGACGACGGGTCTGCCGGATTTGGTTTCGCGCGCGGCAAAGAGAAACGGAGGGCTGGTGGTGGGGGTCTCCCCAGCGGCCAATCGGGAAGAGCATGCGAACCGCTATGGGCTGCCGGAGGATGACACGGAAATTATCATTTACACTGGCTTTGGCCTGAAGGGACGGAACGTCGTCAATGTCCGCTCTTCGGACATCGTGGTGATTTTCGGCGGGGCCACCGGCACGCTAAACGAATTCACGATTGCCTACGATGAGGGGAAGGTAATCGGCGTGTTAGAAGGAACGAGCGGGATAGCGGACCATATCCAAGAGGTCGTAAACTTTTGCAAGAAAAAAACCCCTGCGACTCTTTTATTTGATGAAAGCCCTGATACCCTGATTGACAGGTGCCTGGAGGCGCTGGAGTCGCGCCAAGCGGAAAGAAGCTCGTAGGCTATCTTAAGAATCAAAATGGCCGCAAAGGCCTGATTGACGACTTCGAGTCTTTCTAATAAATAGAAGATGTTCGGCACAAAGGCATGCTGCATCCGCAAACAACGTTGAAAAGGTCGTTGGAAGAACACCTGTAAAAGACGAAAGGAGGAAGAACCATGTTTATCTGTTTGTCTCCTGGAGGCCAGATGGTGACGACGGGTGAATCGCCAAGGGATAAGCTTTTGGTGGGCACCGTCGATGGAATTTTTTCTTTTGTGCGTCGCGGCGGCTCTTGGAGCTCACAAGAGACGCTTCTACCGGGAAAACATATAAGCACAATCGTATTTGAGCCTTCGAGCCAGACGCTCTTTGCGGGCACCTATGGCGCGGGTCTCTATGCCAGCAAAGATTTGGGCAAGAGCTGGCAAAGCAGCGGCCACGGCATCCGGGAGCCTGAGATCTACTCGCTGGCGTTCCAGGAAGTCGAGGGACGGCCCAGACTTTATGCCGGAACCGAGCCCGCCCATCTCTTTTATAGTGACGATCTGGGACAAAGCTGGAGTGAGTTTCCCGGCTTGCGCCAGGTGCCGGGCGTCGAGAAGTGGACCTTCCCTGGCCCGCCACACCAAGCGCACGTCAAGAGTCTCGCCTTTGATCCCAGGCGGCCCGATACCATTTATGCAGCGGTCGAAGTGGGCGGCTTTCTAAAAAGCGAGGACGGAGGGAAAAGCTGGAGGACGGTTTCAGGTCTCAACCCGGATGCGCATCGGGTATTCGTTCCTACTTCAGATCCGGGAAAAGTATACCTGGTGATGCCGACGACCAATGGCGGGCCGACTGACATAGCCGGCGTCTGCGTCAGCCAGGACGGCGGCGAGAGTTGGAAGAGCCTTACGCCAAGGGATTTCAGGATCGGATACGTCGACCCACTCATCGTCCATCCGCGCAATAGAAACCTGATGTTCGTTGCCGGCGCAAAAACCGGCCCCGGCACCTGGAGAAAGTTGCATACTGCCGACGCGCGCATTGCCCGCAGCAGGGACGGCGGCAAGAGCTGGGAGATTCTGACCGGGGGGCTGCCCGAGCACATTCGAGCAAACTTCGAAGCGACGGCGATGGACGTCTGGAATGGCGGCTATGCCCTGTTTGCCGGAACCACGGATGGAGATATCTTTTATAGCGACGATGAAGGGGATAGTTGGCAGAGGATCATCCAGGGGATCGGTCCGGTCTCGAAGTCACACCATCATCACAATCTTGAGGTATCGGCTGCCTGATCTTTCTTCCCGCTTCGTGACTCAAAGGCCCGACTCGCGAGAGCTCGGGCCTTTTTGTTTTCAGGTTTCGCTGCAGCAAAGTTTCTACTCGACCACGACGAGGATGTCCCCCGCTTCGAGAGCCGCCCCGGTTTTCACTCTCACCTCCTTGACCTCGCCAGCAATGGGAGAGCGGACTTCGTTTTCCATTTTCATCGCCTCAACGATCACCAGACCCTGCTCCTTCTCCACCCGATCCCCCTCCGCCACCAGGACAGCGATCACTTTGCCCGGCATGGGCGCCGCAACTTCCTGTCGTCCTTGAAGCTGAATGCCCGATTGAAAACCGCCCAGGCGCATCTTTCGCTCGTCGATGAGGTGAATATGGTAGCTTCTTCCGTCTACCAGGATTCTGTATTCATCTTCGGAGATATCAACATCCACCTCGAACGAGCGGTTATCCACGATGAGAGAATAATTGCTGAGACCGGTTCTTTCCCCGTCCACGAAAAATTCGGCTCCTTCTACCGCCACCCGATAGTAGGACTTATCGAGCTCCTCGATCTCTACCGTGTAAGTTTGTTCCCCCAACTTTCCGATAAAGGCCATAATCCCCGATCCCTTTACTTTTTCCAGCCCCGGCTAGGGAAGTGGGAAATGAGCCGCAACGACTCTCTCCTTCCCCCCTCGCGCCATCGCGACTTTTCGGCTGCGCCCTGTTCCAGAAGTCGAAGGGCGCGCTGCTGCTCTCGCTGCAAAGCGGCAATGGCGGCCGTGGCTAAAGCGATATTCTTGTGGGGGTAGTGTTCCTCTTTTCCCATCAGGCGATACTCTTCGTCGACGAAGCCGGTGTTGAAATCTCCGGCCATGAAGCGCGGGTGGCGTAGGATCCAGTGGTGGAATGGAATGTTCGTTTTGATACCTCTGACCTGGTACTCGCGCAGAGCGCGGCGCATGCGCAAAATCGCCTCGACCCGATTCTCTCCCCACACGATCAGCTTGGCGATCATCGGATCGTAGTGAATGGGCACCTCAGCCCCTTCGTAGACCCCGCAGTCGTTCCTCACTCCCAGGCCCTCAGGCAATCTGAGCCCCTCGATCTTTCCCGGACAGGGCATGAAGTCCGCTTCCGGATCTTCGGCATAGATTCGGCATTCAATGGCATGCCCCGTGGGGCTGATATGGCGCTGACGCCAGGGCAAAGAACCTCCGGCGGCCACCTCGATCTGAGCCTTGACGAGATCAATCCCTATGACTCTTTCGGTCACCCCATGCTCGACCTGGAGGCGCGTGTTCATTTCCAGAAAATAAAAATTCTTGTCCCGATCCAACAGAAACTCCAGAGTCCCGGCTCCCACGTAGCCCACCGCCCGAGCGCCCTGAATAGCAATTCTGCCGATATGGCGGCGCGTCCGGGGATCCAATCCGGGGGCCGGACACTCTTCAATGATTTTCTGGTGGCGCCGTTGGATCGAGCACTCCCGGTCGTAGAGATGCACCACCTTGCCGTAGTTATCGGCAAGAATTTGCACCTCGACGTGACGCGGCCGATCCAAATACTTCTCGATGTAGAGCCGAGGATCGCCGAACGAGGAAGCGGCCTCGGAGCGGACCACTCGATAGGCTGAAAGGATCTCGCGCGAGGAACGGACCATCCTCAATCCCTTGCCTCCGCCACCCGCCACCGCCTTTAACATAAAAGGATAACCAACCGACTGCGCGGCTTTCGTCACCTCTTCTTCGGAGCCGAGGATATCGGATCCTGGGACGACCGGTATGCCGGCTTCTTTCATGATGGCCCGCGCCTTCACTTTATCCCCCATCTGATCGATCACCTTCGGCGAAGGACCGATGAATATGATCCCGCTCTCCTGACATCGGCGCGCAAATTCACTGTTCTCGGCCAAGAAGCCATAGCCGGGATGCACCGCCTCGGCGCGGCTCTCTTTGGCGACCTCGAGAATGCGGTCAATGGCTAGATAACTTTGTCCAGACGGAGGGGGGCCGACCAGATAGGCGTAATCGGCGTACATCACATGGAGAGAGTGCCGATCGGCCTCGGAGTAAATCGCGACGGTCTCGATGTCCAGTTCGCGGCAGACGCGGATAATACGGACCGCGATCTCCCCGCGATTAGCAATCAAAATGCGCTTAAACACCTTACCCCTTACCCTTTACTCCTCACCTCTCACGTGAGGCGTTAGGCGGGAGGCGTGAGGAGAACTAAAGCGGTATATTTCCATGCTTCTTGGGCGGGTTTTGGTCTTTTTTATTCTTCAACATCTCCAAGGATCGAATCAGCATCGGACGAGTCTCTTCCGGATAGATCACCGCGTCGACATATCCGAACTCAGCAGCTTTAAAAGGATTGGCGAAGGTTTCCCGATACTGCTCCACCAACTCCTCCCGGGTCTTAGCCGGATCCTCGGCCTTTTCCAGGGTGTCGCGAAAGACGATATTGATGGCTCCCTCCGGGCCCATGACTGCGATCTCTCCGGTGGGGTAAGCAAAGTTGATGTCTCCTCTGAGGTGCTTGCTGGACATGACGATGTAACCTCCGCCATAGGCTTTGCGGGTGATGACGGTCAACTTCGGCACCGTGGCCTCTGCGTAGGCATAAAGAAGCTTCGCCCCGTGGCGGATGATGCCGGCGTATTCCTGGGCCGTCCCCGGTAAAAATCCCGGCACATCGACGAAGGTGACCAAAGGAATATTGAAGCAGTCACAGAATCGGATGAAGCGGGCCGCCTTAACCGAGGCATCGATATCCAAGCAGCCGGCGAGATGCGCCGGTTGATTGGCGACAATCCCTACGGGTCTCCCGCCCAACCGGGCAAAGCCGATAAGGATATTCGCCGCAAAATCGCGCTGCACCTCGTAAAGATAGCCCTCGTCCACTACCCCAGAGATCAGCTCTTTCATGTCATACGGACGATTGGGATTTTCAGGCACGATATCCCTAAGCCTTTTATCGACCCTTAAGGGATCATCTTCTGTCGGGTGGAAAGGAGGGTCCTCCATGTTGTTGCTGGGGAGAAAACCCATGAGCTCCCGGATCATCAAGAGGCATTCCTTCTCGCTCTCAGCGGAAAAATGGGCGACGCCGCTCTTGGCGTTGTGAGTCTCCGAGCCCCCTAACTCTTCCTTAGAGACCTCTTCATGCGTCACTGTCTTGATGACATCCGGGCCGGTGATGAACATGTAGCTGTTCGTTTTGACCATGAAAATGAAATCCGTTATGGCCGGTGAATAAACCGCTCCGCCGGCGCACGGTCCCATAATGGCAGAGATCTGGGGCACCACACCGGAGGTGAGCACGTTTTTTAAAAAGATATCCGCATATCCGGCGAGGCTCTCAACGCCCTCTTGAATCCGCGCTCCGCCGGAGTCGTTGATGCCTATGATTGGCGCGCCGTTCTTCAGCGCCAAGTCCATCACCTTGCAGATTTTTTCCGCCACGACCCCACTGAGGCTGCCGCCGAACACCGTGAAGTCCTGGGAATAGACATAGACAAGCCGGCGATCTATGGTCCCGTAGCCTGTCACCACGCCATCCCCGAGAATTTTCTTTTTCTCCATGCCAAAGTCGCTGCAGTCATGCGTCCTCAGGCGATCCAACTCAACGAAACTGCCATGGTCAAGCAGAATATCCAGCCGCTCACGGGCCAGAAGTTTTCCTTGGTCATGCTGGCGCCGGGCTCTGTCGTGACCCGCACTCGCATCCACCAGGTGATTAAGCTCACGAAGTCGTTCCAAATTATTCTTTAGTGCCATGAAAGCTTTCCGCTGGAGCAGGATGCGCCCTTTGAGTTGTGGCATCATAACAAACGATCCCCATCTGTCAACACCAAGGATTCTTTTCCTTTGACTGTTCCGGGCTTGAAGTTCCATAGCAAAATTGCTAGGTTAGCTTTGTCGACCTCATAATGATAAGACTCACCCTAACCAGAGCCGCCAAGGTCTTGCCGTGCGAAAACCCGACCGGAGATGAGATCGCAATCCACCGCCAAGAGTCGCCCTTTGAAGCCCGCTGAGGCCCTGCTCATTGTGGCGGCCAGCGAAGGCGACGCCAACATGCTCTATGCGACCGCTTTTTTCGCCCCGGACCCCTTTATCTTCTTTCAGCACCGGGGGAAAAAGCATGTGGTCATGAGCGACCTGGAAGTCGATCGGGCAAAGCAACAGGCGCAAGTGGATCAAGTCCTTTCTCTTTCCACCTACCAAAAGCGGCTCAGGGAAAGACGACATACCGGCCCTACCCTGGTTGATATCCTGGAGTTTATTCTCAAGGAAAGAAGATTGCGTTCTCTTATCGTCCCGGCCAATTTCCCTGCCCTTCTGGCCGATGAGCTGAGGGCCAAAAGATTTATTTTGAAGGTCAAAAAAGATCCGTTCTTTCCCGGAAGAGAAAAAAAGCGGGATGACGAGGTGAAAAAGATTCGGGACTCTCTCAGGGTGGCTGAGATTGGACTCGACGCCGGGATTCGCGCGCTCAAGAGAGCTAAGATCGGCCGTGACCGCTATCTCTATCTCAATGGCTCCCGGCTGACCTCCGAGACTCTCAAGACCATTGTCAATACAACCATCATGGCCCAGGGGTGGGTGCCGAGCCATACGATCATCTCTTCCGGAGATCAGTGTTGCGATCCGCATCACGAGGGAAGCGGCCCGATCAAAGCCGACACCTCTATCATCTTCGACATCTTTCCCCGCTCACAGAAAACCGGTTATTTTGGAGATTTGAGCCGTACGGTGGTTCGGGGTCGGGCTTCGGACAGGCTCAAAGAGGCCTATGCCACTGTCCAGGCGGGACAGGAGATTGCCTATCGCATGATCCGGGACGGCGCTAACGGAAAAGAAATTCATCAAAAAATCCTCGCTCTATTCCAACAGAGAGGATTCCCCACCGGGAAGATCGATGGCCGGATGCAAGGCTTTTTTCACGGCACCGGACACGGGCTGGGCTTGGATATTCACGAGCCGCCGCGCATCGCAGTCAGCGAATCCACGCTCAAGACCGGCCACGTCGTGACGGTGGAACCGGGACTCTACTATCCCGGAATGGGCGGGGTGCGACTGGAAGATGTTGTCCTGGTGACGCCTACAGGCAATCGCAACCTGACCCGCGCTCCCCAGTTCCTGGAGATTTAACCCTCCAACCCTTAAGCCTTTGAAGCTCGCCACCGACTATCCTTTCTTTCGCAGCAAGAAGCCACGAATCATTGGTCACAGGGGAGCGGCAGGAGAAGTTCCCGAAAACACCTTCCCCTCTTTCCAAAAGGCGCTCGAAGGGGGAGCCGAATTCATTGAGTTGGATGTAAGGAGCTCCAAAGAAGGAGACGTCCTCGTCATCCATGACGCGAGATTGGACACAACCACGAATGGCCGCGGCGCGGTCAGAAAGAGAAACCTTGCGAAGATCAAGGAACTCGACGCGGGTTACTGGTTCAGTTCGGATGAAGGAAGAAGTTATCCATACCGCGGGCGGAAAATAGAGATCCCAACTCTGGAGGAGTACCTTTCAGCTCTCCCCAAAGCCAAGACGATCATTGATATCAAACAGAGCCGCCCGACTATAGTGAAGCAGGTCATCGACATCGTCTGCCGGCTGGGCAAAGAACAAAACGTCCTGTTGGCAACAGAGAAAGACAAAATTATGAGGGATATTCGAAAAGCGATCGAGAGAAGCGATCTCAAGGTCGCCACTGGCTTCTCGTACGGAGAGGCTGCCGCTTTTTTTTACTGGTTAGCGGGAGGGAGAAGAGGCGACTTTGTTCCGCCAGGGCAAGCTCTTCAGATTCCGTACGAGTATAAAGGTATGACGCTCGTCACCGAAGAAACGGTGACCGCTGCGCACGAGCTGGGAATCGAGATGTTTGTTTGGACGGTCAATGACGTTGAGGAAATGGCACGGTTGCTTGACCTCGGAGTGGATGGAATCATGACCGACTACCCCTCCCGCCTGCGCGAGTTGATTGCGAGAAACCGATCGTAAATAAAAACTTTTTTATTCCAAAGAATAAGGTAAAATAAGCCAAAGCGACGGCCAGGGATCGACTTTTACGGTTCGCATCCCCATCGGGCACTAAGGTTTGAAAGCCAACGGGCATGGAAGAAATCTCTGAAGAGATCGCCGCGCTGATTCAATCTCTCAAACAATCTGATAAAAAGATCCTTCGTAAAGCCGCCGAGACCCTAATCTCCATGGCGCCCCGGCTTCCCTTCTTGGCGCAGAGACTTGATCAGCTTCTGAACGAGAGTCCTGCCGAGAGCCGTTGGCCGATCGCTTATGTCCTCGCTCACATCTCTCCTCCTTCCTCTCTATGTCTAGAGGTCCTAAAAGAAACCCTGGGCAGTAAAGACCCTGACATCCGCTGGGCGATCTCTGTGCTCCTTGTTCGCTTAGGAAAAAGCAACAAATCTATAGTCGCCCTCTTCCTCGACCTTCTCAAGACCGGAACCGCGACTCAGAGAAGAATGGCTGTCTACTTTCTCCGGGACCTGAATCTTAAGGACCGATCTTCGCTCCAAGCGCTGATGGAATCTCTTCGTGACCCCGATCCCTTGGTTCGCGTAGCTGTAGTGACGAGCCTGAAGGGGCGAACTGAGATCAATAAAGATCATCTGGATTGTTTACTGCGGCTTTTTTTAGAAGATCCGGATTCCAGAGTCAGGCATGCCGTCGCCATAACCCTGGCAGAACTAGGGTCACCCAGCGATGAAATCTTTTCCGCGCTCAGAGATGCCAGCCGCAGCGGTGACCCTCAACTCAAAAAAGCCGCCATCGCCGCTCTCGACTTGCTGAAAAAAAAGGCCCACCCCTCAACCGTCAAGTAAGACAGCTGTGGGTGGGCCTTCGGTGAACTGAGGGGATTTTCCAGGCCCTAAGCCTGAATCCCCGTCAAAGATTCAGCTTAAAGCCTAAGTCTCAGCCACCTCACAGTCACAACATTTAGATATCATGTTTGGACCACCTCCTTTCTCTGCTGGCCTAAGTTTACGGAAGCGGCCGGTTTCTGTCAACAAAAAAATCCAGGCATAAGGCACGGGGCAATAAGCATTAGGAAAAACATCCACGCCTGTCGCCTTCTAAGAAAGCCAGCCGATAAAACTCATCTGGCGGCCGGTTTCTTTCTTGCCATGCCGGTAAGAAAAGAAGTCATTAGACGCGCAGCTTGTGCAGGGACCGATCTGGAAGATCTGTGCGCGTGGGACTCCGGCTTTCTCCAACAGCGAACTATTGAGACCTTTCAAATCGACAAACTTCTGGTCGTTTCTCTTTTGCAGATGCTCCTCAGCTAAGCCTCCCCACTTTTGGACCAAGGGACCTGAGACATCAGTCCCGATCTCGTAACAGCAAGGACCAATCGCCGGCCCCAATGCCACTTCCAATGAAGCAGGCATCACTCCGGAGCGGCTCTTCAAATGACTTACCATTTTAGGCGCAATGCCGGCCAAAGTCCCACGCCATCCCGCATGAACCACCGCCGCCAGTCTCCGTCCAGAAACGGAGAACAAAATCGGCACGCAGTCCGCCGTAAGAACTCCGAGAAAGATTCCTCTTGCTTCTGTAACCATTCCATCGGCCTCTCCTGCCTCTTTCGACTGTCTATCTTTTACCTCGACAATCCGATCTCCATGGACTTGCTTCATCGTGACAATCCTGAGGTCGTGCACGCCCACCGCCTTCTTCAAGTCGCAGAAATTGTCCTTGACCGCCTGCGGATCGTCTCCGATCCGAAACGATAGATTGAGGCTCCAGTAAGACCCCACGCTTCTCCCTCCTTTTCGCCCTAAAAAGCCGTGAACGAGGCCTTCCCTCTTCTCCCACTGCGCCACCTTCAGCCAATGGAGTTCCATTGCGCTGCTATTATCGCCGCTCATTCACCCCGTTGCAAGTTTGCTGCGAACAAGAAAAGTCTTGACAAATCTAGAGGGGTCCAAGCAGAATCAGCGAGAACCGCTTCATAGAGCCTGGGCCATGGAAGAAAAGCAACTCTGGATAACCTGCTACTTGACCGATATTCTGCTCACCTACATCCAAGAAAACTTTAAGGGGCCGCACGGGTTAGATTACCCGGCCCTCTTCAAGGGGATCGATGGGTTTGAGACACCTTCGGATCCGGAGGCTTTCCTACGCGATGTAAACAACTGGGTCCCGCTCACAGTACTGCGGGAACTGGAGCTGCAATGCGAGAAAATTTCCGGGAAGAAGGAAATCGCCTACCATGCCGCAAAGGCTTATTTCATCCCCGGCAAAAGACAACTCCCCTCACTCTTCGAGATCATCGTTCAGGTCTTGAATGACCCGCGCTCAGCGCTCATCTTCGCCGATCTGTGGGGCAGCTCACAAAGCAATTATCTAAAGCTGCAATCCTTCGAGAAGCAGGGAGCCAGCTTGGAATTCTACATATTCGCTCAGTTCGACGAAAATGCCGGCCTTTCCGTGGGGGCCATCAACCTCTTAAGGGGCTTCTGCGAAGGCTTCCCCCGCCTGTACCCTTTCAATGAAGAAACCCAGGTTGTTGAGGAACTCTTACAGTTATGCATCGAGGACGTCACGCGGGAATTTCCGGACTATTCAGTAAGAAGCGAGGGGAATTCCTTGATCGTTTCTCGTCAGTCCGCGAAACAGCCGACGGTGGAAGCCGCGAAAGTTTCCTTAAAGACCGAAAGGATTGATCTATCGCGCGAATTCATGCAAAACCCGCCCGATGCCATCGTTGTGTCTCCGCGGGAAGGTCGCATCGAAGTACTGACCCAAGAGGTGGATTCAAATCAGCAAAAAAGAGCCGACGTCCCGTACGCCTATCAAATAGTTACCCCTGGCATCCTCTCTGAGGGGGCCCTGTCTTACTCCTTTGAAAGCGGCCGCATCTATAACGCTTCTTACTCGCGCTTTCGGGTCCTATTCAAGGAACGCCCCGCACCAGAGAAAACGATTCACGTTGATGATTTGAGGAGGGATATTTCTAAGCTGCTCTATGAACACATGAATCAAGCCAAGCAGTCTCATATGCGCATGGTTCAATTCAACGTCGAAAAGCGAAGGCTAACAAAGTAGACCCGGTTCCCAGAGGCTCTGCTGAAGAGGCCTACCTGGGATATTTTGAGCTCACTTTTTTTGGAGAGTCCGGCGTCTCATGGCGACGGTTTCTCAGCGATCCCATCACAGAGTCCTATACCTATCACAAACATCCCGCACAGATCCCTGGAACCGATCTGCTATTCTTCCACGGCCGTCTTAGCCCCAGTGGCCCCCACTTACTTATGGTCCGCCGCCTCGGGACCAACACGCCTGTCTACATAGCGACACCGGTCCTTGACGGCAAAGCTATGAAAGAAATAAAGCACCCGGCAAATGCTGTTGACACGCAAGACCTTTTCTTCCTAGGAAAGGCCTCAGGAGAGACCGTCTATAGTTTTTATCGCCTGACGCCCTCCGGCTTAAGGACGATTCAAAAGAGCCTCTCGTAACATGTCGTACGGCTATGAACAAGTCCGCTATGAAGTGAAGTACCCAGTTCGATTTGCTCAGGGAACCAAGCTCCTTGCTGATTTGGCTCCCTTCCTTGTTCCTGATCCTCACGGAAAAAATGGCCAGTATGCCGTTTACAGTGTCTACTTTGACACTCGCAGGCTCAATTCCTACCGGGACAAAATCGACGGTTTCGCCGGACGCATCAAATTCCGGCTCCGAACCTACCTGGGCAAAGCCAACCCTGTCTGGTTTTTGGAAAGCGAGGAGCGAATACGACATTACATCGCTAAACACCGTGCCTGCCTGACGGAAGAACGGGCGAACATGTTGATTCACACCCACCTTTCGCCTGGAACTCTCGAGGGCATCGTGCCTGCCGATCACCCACTGGCCATCAGATTGGCGATGGCTATTCCGTATGGGGTGTTCGTCCCGTCCGTCGCCATCTATTACCACCGCAACGCTTTCATCTTTAAAGGCGCCCGGGATGTGCGCGTGACGCTGGATCACAATCTGCTTGCCCTGCCGCCAAGAACTCCCACGGCCAGCCTCCCTCGGGTTCTCCCCATCGATCCTCACGATCAGTTTCTCGTGGAGATTAAGGGCAACGGCTGGATGCCTGTCGAAGTAGTGGATGCCATCTGCCGCAATAACCTGGCGGCTGGCAGCTTTTCCAAATATTGCGCCGGCGTCGAAAGGGCCTACCATTTGCCTCCTCACGGTTAAGGTAAGGAGTTAAAGAGGTGAACGTAATACGAAAGGGCCGCTGGACAATCAGCCGTCCTGGAGTTTAAGAAGGATCGGTTTGAGCCTAGTCGCGTTCGCCTGCCGCAATCGATCATGGTAAAACTCGATGAAGAGGCGGGAGATCCGGTTTACCTAGCCGACGAACACTGGTCGCTAGGTATTCTCCGTTCCACCCATGCCAGGGCAACCCGCTCCGACGAGATGGATGGCATTGTTTTGCCACGTGTTGACGACTTTGAACGAGCCAACCTAAAGGGTACCTGCCAGATTCGAGAGGAAAAGACTCTTTAGGTCGGGAGCCTTCCATGTCCACGGGAAAATATCGCGACACTCTCAAACTGCCCGGGCTTCAGCCATTCCTTTGGACGCAATTTCTGGGGGCCTTCAACGACAACTTTTATAAAATGATCCTCTCCCTGCTGGCTCTCGGTGCAGCCAGCGGTCCGGGAAGCAGCAGCCGCTACGTCAGCCTCGTGGGGGCTCTGTACATCCTTCCGTTCTTTCTCTTCTCGGGCTACGCGGGACATGCCGCGGACGTTTGCAGCAAGCGGAGCGTGCTCGTCACCACTAAGCTTGTGGAAATTATCGCGGTGACCTTGGCCGCCCTAGCCTTCTACTCGCAGCGAATCGAAGTGATGCTGGTCGTTTTGTTCCTCATGGCTCTCAACTCGACTTTCTTTAGCCCGGCAAAATACGGCATTCTGCCTGAAATGCTTCCCGATCGGGATCTCTCCCGGGCCAACGGACTCCTCGAGATGAGCACCTTTCTCGCCATTATCCTAGGAACTTCCCTGGGCAGCGTGTTGTTTGCTTTTTGGAAAGATCGTCTCGATTTCTTCGGTTTCCTCTTGATCGCAGTTGCCATCACTGGGATGGCCGCCAGCCTTAAGATTCCAAGAGTCCCCGCCTCAGGCGCCAAAAAGTCGTTTCGGCTCGGTCCATGGACGGAAATCAGCAGCGGCATCAAACGGCTCTACGGAGACAAGAGCTTATGGCTAACGGTTGTCGGCATTTCCTACTTCTGGTTCCTGGGCGCCCTCCTGCAGATGGATATGCTTCTCTTCGGCAAAGAGATCATGGGCCTGGATGATTTTAGGATCGGCCTCTTGATGACGTTCCTCGCTGTGGGAATCGGCGCCGGCAGCATCGCGGCTGGAAGACTTTCGGGAGATAAAGTGGAACTGGGACTCGTCCCCCTGGGCTCTGTCGGCATGGCGCTATTCTCCCTTTGGCTCTCCTCTTCAGCGGGGTCGTACAGATCAACGTGCCTGGCGCTGACATGTCTTGGATTCGCGGGCGGCCTTTTTGTGATTCCCTTAAACGCCCTCCTTCAACAGAGGAGCGGCCGAGAAGAAAAAGGCCGACTCATTGCGACCAACAATTTTTTGAACACGGCGGGAATCCTCCTCGCGTCCGGAACTTTGTGGCTGTTGCGCGATCGAGTCCAACTGCCCGCCGACAGAATCATTCTGATCTTTGGCCTCTTCACGCTTGTGGCAACAGTCTACATCCTCAGCATCCTGCCCGACTTTCTGATCCGGTTCACTCTGTGGATACTCACCCACACGATTTACCGAATTCGCATCGTCGGGCAGGAACATGTGCCCCTTCGCGGCCCGGCGCTGCTCGTCTGCAACCACCTCTCGCACGTCGACGCTTTATTGGTCGGCGCGTGCGTCCAACGTTTTATCCGCTTCATGGTTTATCGGCCCTACTACGAACTCAAGACTTTGAACTGGCTCTTCAGACTCATGAAGGCGATTCCGGTATCGGGCCGAAACCGAAAAGAGATCGTCGAAGCGATCGAGCGAGCCCGGGAGGAGCTACGCCAGGGCCACGTTGTCTGCATCTTTGCGGAGGGCGCGATCAGCCGAACGGGCAATCTGCTCCCATTCAAAAGAGGATTTGAAAAAATCGTGGAGGGGATGGAAGTGCTTGTGATTCCCGTTTATCTGGACCGTTTGTGGGGAAGCATCTTCAGTTTCAAAGAAGGCCGCTTTTTCTGGAAATGGCCCCGCAAGATCCCCTATCCCGTGGCGGTTTCGTTTGGCCAACCTTTGTCTTTCACAGTGACAGCCAGTGAGGCTCGACAAGCGATCATGGAGTTGGGCAGCGAAGCCGTGCAACACCGCCGAACTCGGAGGGATCTCTTGCAGCTCAAATTCGCGAAGACAGTCAAGCGCCGCTGGTTCTCGTTCGCCATGAGCGACTCGACCGGAAAAGAGCTGAGCTATGGCAGCGCGCTGGTCGGAAGCCTGCTTCTCTCCCGCCTCATCCAAAAGCGGTGCCGGGAAGATCCGCTCGTCGGGCTTTTGCTCCCAGCCTCTGTAGCAGGAGCCCTGACTAATATCGCCGTGCTCCTGGCAGGGAAGGTTCCGGTGAACCTCAATTTTACCACAGGGAAAGAAGCCATGGCCTCAGCCATTCAGCAGTGCGGCATTCGAACCATCGTAAGCTCTAAAACGTTTTTAGCACGAGCCAAGCTGGATGAAATGGAAGGCATGATCTTCCTCGAAGATCTGACAAAGCAGATCAGTCCGCTGCAAAAGGTCCTCACTGCCCTAACGGCCTTTGTCCTCCCCTCTCGCTTGCTCGGGGCCCTTTACAATCGCGCAGAGCTGAACTCGAACAGCCTCGCCACAGTCATCTTCTCCAGCGGAAGCACGGGGACGCCTAAGGGAATCATGCTCTCTCACCACAATATTCTCTCGAACATCGAGGCGATCGCTCAGATTTTTTGGGTCACTAGGAAAGACCGCATGATGGGCGTGCTGCCCTTTTTCCATTCCTTCGGTTTGACCGGCACCCTCTGGCTGCCGCTGATTGCCGGTTTCGGCGCGGTCTATCACCCCAATCCCATCGAGGCGAAACCCATTGGCGAGATGGTGTCCAGATATAAAGCGACGATCTTGATCAGCACGCCCACTTTCTATGCGGCATATCTAAGGAGGTGCACTGCCGAGGAGTTCTCCACATTGCGTTACGCAATCGTGGGCGCCGAGAAGCTGCGCGATCCCATCGCAAAAGCCTTCAAGGAAAAGTACGGTCTCGATCTTTTGGAAGGATACGGATGCACGGAGATGGGACCCGTTGTGGCGGTGAACATCCCTGACGTTCGGGAAGGGCGCGAGCACCAGACCGGCCGCAAGCCTGGCACCGTAGGTCATCCCCTCCCCGGAGTCGTGGCACAAATCGTCGACCCCGACACGGGCGAAATGCTGTCTCCGGACAAAGAAGGGTTGCTCCTCGTTAAGGGGCCCAGCCGCATGATGGGCTATTGGGGTCAAACAGAAGGGAAATCGGGATTACTGCACAATGGTTGGTACACAACCGGCGACATCGCCGCGATCGATGATGAAGGCTTCATCAGAATCACCGATCGCCTTTCCCGCTTCAGCAAGATCGGCGGCGAGATGGTCCCGCACATCAAGATTGAAGAGGCGATCAACCAAATCCTGGGTGATCAGGGCTGCGTCGTCATAGCGATCCCGGATGAGCAGAAAGGCGAACGCCTTGTCGTCTTCTACACTCAAAAGGAGATCGCGCCAGAGAAGCTCTGGGATAGTTTGAATCAGACCCAACTTCCCAAGCTTTGGATTCCTAAGAGAGAAAATCTTTATTGCATCGAGACCATTCCCTTGCTGGGGACGGGAAAGGTCGATCAAAAAAAACTAAAAACTATTGCGGTGGAACGCTGTCAAGGATGATTCTGAGTCTCCCGGTGCCTAGAGTTGCAAGCAGTGGGGGCGCATGGTAGAAGCGGAAAACTGGGGAGGAAAAAGATGGAGTTGGATTTTGAGAAGCTAGCGGAAAAATCCCTGAAGGGTGAGATTCTGACGCGTGAGGAGATGAACGGCGTGCTGCATGCGCCGGATGCGGAGCTGCCGGATCTTTTGGCTGCTGCCTTCAAAGTCCGCCATCACTACTTTGGCAAACGGGTACAGATCCACGTCCTACAGAACGCCAAAAGCGGACTTTGTCCGGAGGACTGCCA
>Ga0099830_10000562_pt1 | contig 16837 bp, 13 predicted proteins | sample CZO8metaG_4_FD_79337 | JGI IMG/M metagenome (GOLD analysis project Ga0099830, IMG submission 79337) | Vadose zone soil microbial communities from the Eel River Critical Zone Observatory, Northern California, USA - CZOApr15con2H3.8 metaG | ecosystem: Environmental > Terrestrial > Soil > Vadose...
AGATACGACGACATTGGCGCGCTCGGGCAACTCGATCTTGCGCGAATCGCCTTGGAGAAATTCGCTTTGCTCCGCGAAACAGTTTCTCTTGGCCAGATCTCGGCCCACTTCGACGATGCTTTCCGTGTCGATCGCGTAGACCTTCCGCGCGCCGGCCCGACACGCAAGCAGCGCGAACAAGCCCGGACCGCATCCGAGGTCCGCAACAGCGTCGCCGGGCTGCACCGCACTGGTGATGGCTTTGGTGTATGCCGTGAGCCGGACGCCATCGGCGATCATCTCTCCGAAGTTGCGGAGCGAATACATGTCAGCGGCCGGATACGAAAGCGCGGGAATCACGCGCGGGAGATAGGCGCTCCGCGTCCCCGACAATCAAATCACAGAGTGCGCCGATGCGCGCTGGATCTACATGCGGCACGATGCGCCGCACTGGTACCTGTACAACGAGTCTGCTCAAGAGGTCGAATTCTGCAGCGCGCTGGTTGCGATCCAATAGCCAGTTCATGTACGTATTCTGAACTAGATCAAGGAGCGCCTCGCGCACGCTCACTTCTTCGATTCGTGGCGCATTGGCTTCCGCTGCGCGCGGCGCGAGGACATAGACCGCTCCGAGAGGCTTCCGCTCCGGTTCGAAGTCTGCCATTTTCCCGTCGAGAGGTAGATAACACTTTTCCCAGCCTGGTGCCATCCGCGGGAGCGCTGCTCCCGCGCCCAGCAGTGCTTGTGCGGAGTCGGGCCACAGGCAAATTCGAGGATATCCTGGCTCGATTTGAAATCTCCCGTTCTCCACTTTCAGTGCAGCGATGTCTTCGCTTAAGACAGGGACCCCACGAAGGGCAAGAGCCGCTGCTGTCGTGGATTTACCCGCTTCACTCACGCCACAGAGCGCGATTGCGTGCCCCCCGACGCACACTGCGCTGGCGTGCAGCGAACTCACTCCTCGGCGTCCAAGGACAAATCCGAGAACGGGACCCCGGAAGTAAATTGAAACGTCATCTAGGGTAAGAGGCGGCACATAAGTCGCCCAAAGGCGATCTGCCGAGCCGTCAAGCAAGAACTTCATCCCGTGGCTGTACGCCAATTCAAAATATTCTCCCTGCCCGTAAGCAGTAAGAGTGAATCCGGGGTCGGCTATTTCCGCCACTCCGGGCCTGCTGTAACGCACGGAGGAAAAGAGGTTTCGTGACTTTGTCGCCCAGGGTGGTGGGTCCGCGTCGATTCGGAGAACAACGTCGGGCGAGGTGAATCGATGGCGTTCAGGCCAAAGGTCAGGAAGGGAAGTGTTCGAATGGCAAGTTACGCCGGACACGCGGTAGGAGTAAATCACGAGAAAATCGGTCAAGCACGCAAGGCTAGTCGAGAGTCGCTAGGCACCGGTATGACTCATCGAACCCTTACCGCTACCGCCGTCAGGGTTGCCCGTCATCCCACTGGTTCGGGTCATTTCCGTAAGGTCGCCGTAAACAAAGAGTTTAGGTGGCTGATACGGCTTCTTCGCACATGTCCCCTCCGCTTGCCTCATGGATGACCTCTCCCACTGACTCTACTGAAACCGCCCGGCGATTTCAACAGCATTCAGCCAGTAGAGTAGCGAAAGAGGCCTCAAGTCCCGCCACGGGAAACTACTAGAGGCATCGGTCAAAACCGTGGTCAGCTTTTTCCAGTTGACAAATTCTTCGATGACTCCCGTTGGCTGGGGCAGAGGGAACGGGCTCCATTGTCCGCTCTTCATCTGGAGGAGAAGGGGGTCGCCTGAAAGCGGCGCCTTCGGCCGCAAGCGAATCTCTTCCGGCAGAAGGCCACGCACGGCCTGCCGCAAGAGTTCTTTGTCCATGCACCACGGTACGGGGGGAATACGTAACAGGTAGCGAAGTATCCGCAAATCGAGCAGCGGCGCTCGCGATTCGACCGCCGTGTGATTCCAGGCCGCGTCCTCGCTTTCGAGCACGTTCGGCCAAAAGGATCCACTCAGCCCAGCGTGCGCATTTGGATGCAGAGGATGTCGCAGCTCAAGAGGACGCTGAAGCTCAAGCCAGCGCTCCCGCAACTTCAACTCTTTCTCAAACGGTTGCGCCAGCCAACCTGGATATTCTGCCATTGGGTCTTTGCGGCTGGTCCACTGGCGAAACCTGGTGCGAAACCCGCCGCGCAAAGGTGGAATCCTTCGATGCCTGAGAACGTATCCCCCGAAGCCCTTGCCAATGGTGAGAAAGCGGTGCCTGCGAAGCAGGTGGACGAGATAAGGCCACGCCTGTCCAGTTAGGATACTGTCTCCACCGTAGCCGGTGAATGCAACGGCCGTGTGTTCCGCGATGCGGCGGATTTGCTCAAGGTAAATGCGGCAAAAGGGCTCGTGAAACGGCTCCGGAAAAGGCATGGCGTATTCATTCCACCCGGCAAACGGCAGGTGAGAGGCGCCGGGCAACACTTCAAGCGGAATGCCGAGATGCTGCGCCGCTCGAGACGCGAGTGCTCCCTCCTGATCATCGAAGAGCGGCTGGTAGTCCACGGTGTAGCCCCGCAGAACCGAGGGTGTCGCGTTTCTTTTCGCCGTATCTGTCGCCACCGCCGCGACGCTGGTTGAATCTAAACCTCCACTCAAGAATATTGCTGCTGGCCCTTGCGGCAGACGCTCACGAACCGCCCGACCAAGCAATTCCCGAAAGCGTTCTACATATTCTTCGGGCCGCTTGAGCCAGAGCGGCTCCTCAATGGGCAGTGAGATGTAGCGGCGAATCTGTAGACCGTCGCTTGAAAACCGCAATACATGGCCCGCGGGCAGCCGCGAAATATCGCGAAACGCCGTCCGCGCAAGGTCCGGGCACCAACCCTGCAGCAAAAAATCGCCAATGAAGTGGAGATCGAGCGCCCGTGTGATCTCTGGCGCGCATCGAATCGCGTCGAGAGTATTACTGAAGTAGAGCCAGCCACCCGCTTGAGCATAGAAGAACGGCTTCGGCCCCATAAGATCGCGCACACACCAGAGATGCCGCGCGGTGCTATCCCACAGGGCAAAAGAAAAATCTCCGAGGAGTTCCGCGAATCCGGCCTCGCCCAACTGACTCCAGAGGTGGAGAACCAATTCTTCGTCGGTGATGCCGGCCGGGATGGATTCGCCATTCTGCTCAAGGCGACGGCGCAGATCTTCCCGCCCGTCCAGGCGCACGTCCCCGAGAAGCCAGACGCGGTCATCGAGCGAACAGGGTTGCGAAGAAGTTTGTGGCGCTGGTCCAGTCCGAAGAAAGGTGAAACAGAATCCGGCGCCGATCTGCGTCGAGATGCGCGTGGCCTCGGGTCCGCGAAACGCCAGAAGTGCGGCCATGCGTTCGAGGAGATGCGAGTCCGGAGTGGCCCCGGCAGTGGAAACCATTCCGGCAAAACCGCTCACCGTGTCTCCGGTGGCAGCCCAGAAAATGCTGCTTCAAATGCGGTGTAATGCTGGTGCCGGGCCTCCGGTTCGTTGAGCGCCTTCCCTTCCCGCTCGATCCAGGCGTGCGCTTCGAACCGTTCAGCATGCTTGCGAATCCCGATCCGGAGATCGGAGGTGATGCCTTCCCGCCCCAGCAGCCACCAGAGGGCGAGGGATTCTTCGAGGCAGGTCGACCGGCCAATCCCGTGGCACACCGCGGCGCGCACCATTCGCGCCATGAGAACCGTGCGCTCCGGCGCAACAACCTTTACCGATGGGCCCTGCGGAGACAAAAACCTCCGGAGAAGATTTTGCGTCCTCTGAAAACCTCGTAGTCGCAGGCTCAGGGAAATGAGGGGCAAGAGCAGCGAGGCGCGCAAGAAAACGCCGCGCGCGGGGCGTTCCAGCGCGCTAAATCGCCGGAGCTGTTCCCACATCGGCGGGCACGACTTGCAGCAGGCCATTTTCGACCAGCCGCTCCAGAAGTTCAGAAAAATCCGCGCGGAGCAATTCAGCGTCAACGTCGAATTCCGCCAGAAGATCTTGATAAGCAGCATCAATGCAGGGCGCCGTAGTCGCCAACTGCCACATCCGCGTGCCAGTCTCATCCAAACCGAAATAACGTTCCGTCTGCAGATTCAAGAGCACAGACTCTCGATCGAGAACCCGCACCAGCACATGCTGAGGAATAGTCGCACGATCCATGAAAGACACCATCAGCGCGGTCACTTTCCCGCAACCCTTGATTCTCTATTCTTGCTTCCAGCCAGAATGACCTACCTAGTGCCAGGATTGTACTCGCGAATCGGCGCGTTCGCCATCGCGGCGCACTCGTTTCGGAGGCTGGAATGTGGAACATCCGGGGGCCGCTCACGATGACGTTTCCTCGACTCGGCTTCGCGAGCGGCGGAGAATCTCCGGCCGTGCCGCACTAAAGAGAGCAGGCCCTCGGTTGCACAGCCGGTCTGGCCAGGCATGGATGACTTCACTTCAGGACTTCTTTTTCCTTACGTTGATTTTCGTGTCTATGCCAGGCGCAATCTGTTGAAGCGCATCGAGTCCCTGCTTAGCCTGCGCACCGTAAGTTCCATTCGGGTCCAGTTCCACAGCTTTCTGGTAGGCCTCGACGGTGCCTGGTTGGATGATAAATTCCAATTTGTCGCCAACTTTTTTTGTTTCCATCGCGCCGACCAGCGCAGCTCCAAGCAGATACCAGGCTTGCGCGCTCTTCGGATCCAACTCCGTGGCTTTCTTCAGCGGCTCGAGCGCTTCCTTCAATCGTCCCGCGTTGTACAGGCTGATGCCGAAATTGCGCCACGCCGTTGCGGCATTCGGCGGATCAAGTTCCGCGCTCTTTGTGTAAGCCGCCCGAGCCTCGTCGATCTTGCCCGCGCGCGCCAGCACGTTTCCCAGATTGTTGTAGTAGCCGGGCTCGGGCTTGGAATTGATCGCCTGTTGGTATGCGTTGGCGGCCTCGTCGTTCCGGCCCGCAATATCGTAAGCTTCGCCGAGCTTGGCCCAGATCAAGTGCAGGTTCGGATCTTTCTCGGGAGCGGCCTGCCGGGCGGCTTGGAATTCAGTCACGGCCTGGTTGGAAAGGTCATTCAGCTTCTGCTTCATGGCATCCCGCTGGTCGGCCGTCGCCTTCTGTAGATCGTTTTTTGTCTGGCGCTCCTGGTCGAGGATGGTGTTACCCGCGGTGAAGTGTGCCTTCATCCCTTCGAACTTCTGCTTCTCCTCTTCCTGCTTCTTCACCTGCGCCTGAGCCTCGGCGCCCTGCTTGCCAACGATATCCTTGAAATTCAGGTTGACTGGCGCATCTTGTCCGCCCTGAACACGGCATTGCACTTCGTAGGGCTTGTTTGGCGCTGGTAATTGGACGAACACGGTATAGACACCCGAACGCAAATTGTGAAACGCATACTTACCGTCTTTGTCGGTCTTTGTGTCTTGCTTGGCGCCCTGGTCGCTCACAGCCTGGATTCCAATGTCGATCCACGGCTTCCCTGTCACGTCCAGTATCTGCCCGCTGATCGAACCGTCAAGCTGGGCCGCGGCACGCGGTGCAAGCATGCACATTACCGCCGCGGAGAGTACCGCAACGGACGCCCACGATTTCACGCTTCTCTTCATGCTCCATTCTCCTTTTGTCCTGGGGAGCCCCTGCCCGGCCTAACCGGGCGGTGTGTGCCCTATTATCTCCAATCGCAGACTTTTGGCAATCGGGCGGGGATTCCGAGCTCAGGAGCGTGCCGCGACGCCTCGCCGGTAGGGGACTGGGTCTGTCACGCCTGCTTCTGCGAATGCTCTCAACCGCAACAGGCAACTATCGCACGCTCCGCAAGCTGTTTCTTCATTCTGGTAGCATGACCAAGTTAGATGCAGTGGCGCCCCTAGCGCGATGCCACGCCGGATAATCTCACTCTTCCTCAGGGTGATTACCGGTGTCACGATCTCGATTTGCGTTTCCGGCCGCGTGCCCGCCCGAATGAGTTCTTGAAACACGCGGTAATACTCCGGCCGGCAATCCGGATAGCCTGAACTGTCTTCGGCCACGGCCCCGATATAAATCGCGCCCGCACCCATCGCCTCCGCCCAACTCACGGCCACCGAGAGAAAATGCGCGTTACGAAATGGCACGTAGGTAACCGGTATGGCGCTACCGTGCGGCCCCGGTGCGCCAAGATCATTCTCCGGGACAGCGATGCTTCGATCCGTGAGCGCCGATCCGCCGATTGCGCGGAAGTGGTCAAGTTGCACTACCAAACGCTCGCCCACCCCGTAGAAATCTGCGATCTCTTCAAAGGCACGCCGCTCCCGTTCTTGCGTGCGCTGCCCGTAGCTGGCGTGCAACAGGGCGAGACACGTCGCTCCGTGGCGCTGGTGCGCAATCGCCGCGCTCACGCAGGAGTCCATTCCGCCGCTTAGAAGGACGACCGCTTTCCTAGCTTGCGCATTGTTTTTCATCGCTCAAACCCCGCGCATTGCTGGGTCCCAGATGAATTTGTGCAACTGCAGACCCAGCCGGACCGGCAAGCCGTCCGCAAGAATCCACTCAACCAGCGTCCGAGGTTCCAGTCCCGGCCACTTTGCTCCAGGGTCCTCAAAGACCGGTGAAAACAGCACCTGCTTAACGCGTTCGGCCAGACGGTGGTGAGCCGTGAAGTCCCTCGCAAACTCATAATCCCGCCGCGTCGCGAGGACGAATTTTACTTCGTCCTTCGTATCGAGTGCTTCGAGGTTTCTCGTTTCAAACGTATCCGGCTCGCCCGAGTCCGGACACTTCACATCGACAATCTTAATGACGTCGCGGGGCAGGCGGCCCACATAACGTTCGCCGCTCGTCTCGATCATCACCGTGTATCCGGCAACAAGCAGCGCTTCAGACAGCGGATAGATCTCTTCTTGCAGCAGCGGCTCCCCGCCAGTCAGCTCCACAAGAGGCACGTTGGCCCGTGTCCCAGGTTGATCCGAGCGCCGCGCCGCAAGGTCGTCGACCCGCGCGATTACCTCTTCCACGCCCATCTTAGTCCCGCCGTGAAAGGCGTACGCGGTATCGCACCATGTGCAGCGCAGGTTGCAACCCGTTAAGCGCACAAAGATGCAAGGCAAACCTGCTCTAGTGCCCTCTCCCTGAATCGATTTGAAGATTTCGGTGATGAACATGACTTTGCGGGCGGCCGCTCGCCGCCACTTTCTCACTGTCGCCTTGAAGTTTGTTGTTTAATGCCCGCCCGATCCCGGCCTGAACATGGAAAAAGCGCGATTCATGGCTTCGCCGCGGGCGAATCCCTTCAGGCTCCCGGACGGTACTGCGCCCTGCTGGTATCCGTCTCCCATAAAATCACATCGGTAATGCGGGCGCCGGGCGGCAAATCCTTCAACCGTCCCTTCACTTCGTCGTACAAATACTTCGCCACGTTTTCCGCGGAGGGGTTCACAGTCTTGAATGGCTCGAGATCATTCATGAACTGGTGATCCAGCCTGTCCATAACTTCGCGAATCACCTGCTTGAGATGGGTGAAATCGACCAGCAACCCGGCCTCATCCAATTGCGGCCCCTCCAGAGTAACGCGCAGTCGGTAATTATGGCCATGCACGTTCTCGCACTTACCCTTGTATCCCCGCAGAGCGTGACCTGCCGAAAATGTTTCTTCCACGCTGACTTGGAACATTTCTCTCCGGAATCACTGCCAGTGGGACGGGCAACCGTGCCAGTCCTGCACTGAATTCCCTGGGACCGGGCCGGCTCAGACGCGGCTTGCCGTTTCGAAGAACCGGGCAACTGCGGCCAAATCCTGCGTCATGGCATAGCTCGGAAGCGACTCCAGAAAAATCTTACCATAGGGCATACGTTGGATGCGGGAGTCCAGCAGCGCGAGCACTCCACGGTCGGTCCTCGTTCGAATGAGCCGCCCAAAACCTTGCTTCAGGGCGAGGACCGCCTGCGGCACTTGGAATTCCGCGAAGGCATTGCGCCCGTCGTCTTGCAGCGCGCGGACACGAGCGGCTACGATAGGATCACTCGGCACGGCGAACGGCAGCCGGTCCACGATCACGCAAGAGAGTTGCTCGCCGGGAACGTCCACGCCCTGCCAGAAGCTGGCCGTAGCAAAAAGGACTGCGCCGGGAGTGTTCTTGAAGCGCTCGAGCAGCACTGACCGCGGCGCGGTTCCCTGCTGCAACAGCGGAAAAGCCACGCGCGAGCGCACTCGTTCGAACAATTCGTTCATCTGCGCGTAGCTGGTAAACAGGCAAAAGGCCCTGCCCTGGCTGGATTCAAGCAGCTTCACGATTTCTTCCGCTGCCTTCGTGGCGAAGGCCGGATTACGAACATCAGGCATCGTCTGCGGCAAATAGAACAGGGCCTGTTCCGCGAAGTCGAATTCCGGTGGCAGCGCCCTTTCTTTCGCGTGATCGAGACCCAGCCGCTGCCGGATGTATTCGAAACGCCCTCCCACCGTCAGTGTCGCCGAGGTCAGGATCACCGTATCGAATTGCTCGAACAGCCGCTCCCGAAGGATTTGGCTGACGTCGATTGGCGTGGCCGCCAGGAAGACGCCTTTGTTTCTTCTTTCGAACCAGTACACGAAATTCCGTTCGTTTGATTCGAAAAGAAAAGAAAGTTCCTGCCGCAGCTCGAAGCTCCGCCGCGCGAGGCGCAGGAGCTCTTCCGGCTTCTGCGTGAGGGCCGCAAATTCCGTCTCCAGCCCTTTCAGCGCTGTTGCCAGCGAATCGTAAGCTTCCCGGTTCTGCTCCAGAAATGCTTCACGCTCACTTCGCGCAAAGGGAAAGCGCCCGTCTCGCGGAGGAAAGGTTTCGAAGAAGGCCCGGCTCTTCTCACGAATCCGCTGCGTCCGGCGCAAGAGTGCGGGCGCCCCCAAATGCAGCAGCCGCAGCGCCTGGTCGGAGTCCCGCGCCAATTCTTCGAACCGGAAATTTGAGATCTGCCGCCCGAAATAATCGCTGGCCACATCTTCCATCTCGTGCGCTTCATCGAAAACAACCGCAGAGTATTCCGGCAGGATGCTCCCGAAGTCGTCTTTTTTGAGCGCCAAATCCGCGAAAAACAAGTGATGATTCACGATAATCAGGTCGGCTTCCTTCGCCCGCTGGTGCATCGCGGTGACAAAACATTGGTTGAACTCCGGGCACTTTTGCCCCGTACAAGTGTCGCGGCGCGCGTCCAGCCGCGTCCACAACTCGGAATCATCGGGGAGAAACGTCAATTCGGCGCGGTCGCCTGTTTCCGTCAGTTTCGACCAATCGCGAATCTGCCTGAATGCATCGATCTCTTCCATGCCCTTGAGCAACGGCTGAGCGGCCATCTGGTGCAATTTCGCGCGGCACAAGAAATTCGAACGCCCCTTCATCACCGCAGCTTTCAAGTTCGGCGCAAAGTGCTTCTGCAAAAACGGCACGTCCTTTTGGTAGAGCTGCTCCTGTAAAGATTTCGTCGCTGTTGAGATGACCACTCGTCTTCCGCTGCAAATAGCCGGCAGAAGATATGCGAGCGTCTTCCCCGTGCCCGTCCCTGCCTCGACGATGGCATGGTGATGCGATTCGAAAGCGTCATGGACGATCTCCGCCATCTCCAGCTGCCCGCGGCGGTGTTCGTAACCGCCCATCATGCATTTATCCAGGAGCCCTCCCGGCCCGAAGACCTCTTGCATGGAGGGACGACTCGCAGCCTCCGGTTGAGTTGTTCCTGGAACAGGAGTTCCTTCGGTCAGCGGCTGGCGGCTTCTTGATCCAGCGCGGGTTGCACCGGAAGGCCGATCGTTCGCGGCAGTCTCCTCCAGTTTATTTGGGGCGTGTTTCGGCAGGGCAGTCACTCCCAGACCAGTTCCATTTGAGCGCCAAACCCGTAACGATAGCACACCCTACCGGGCCGCGGTCAGGACCGAAAAACAGGTAGAGAGGCCTCTACCCAGGCTAATTGCTCAAGCGGCGCGGCGGCGTTAGCCAATCTTGGTTTCCGCAGGGGCGCGATAGTGCCTGGGTCGTAACTTCCAGCCCATTCCAGCTTCGGTCTTGCTTGGTTCCTGTACCGGGATTTAGGATTTGAGCAAGCGACACTTTTTTCTCGCCCCGCGCATCCTATCATCGCGCTACATTGAAACGTCGGATTCTCAGCGTTGGCCTGCCTGCGGCACGGGCACACGCACATCCGGCCGGCCGTGGGGTGCCCAAATGCTTCGATTAAAGGCTCTTGTTCTCATCTTTCTCGCTCTTGTTCTTTCTTTTTCCTCCTGCAGCGGCCTTCCGAAAACTGTTGGAGGCGGTGGTGGAGGCACGGCGATCCTAAGTTTAACGGCAGTGGCCAACACACCCCCTGCGACACCGTCCATCCTTTCCTTCCAGGTAACGGTGACAGGCATCACTCTGACGCCCTCGACCGGAGCTTCCGTATCCTTAACGCTCAATCCGGCCCCCACGGTGGAGCTCATGCGCCTGCAGAGTGAGTCCGCCTTGATCGGATCGTTTACCGCCGTCCCCGCCGGCACGTATACCAACGTCGTGGTCGCCCTCGCTAATCCGAAAATCACTTTCCTGAACAATACGGGTGGCACCGTTTCCGGCTGCCTTAGTGGCGCCGTTTGCACCACCAGCCCTGCGGCTGCCGGTTCAGCCACGATCTCCAGCGCCCCCTTCCCGCTAACCCTAAGTGCCAGCGGTAAGCAGGGCCTCAGCGTTCTCTTCAATTTGAGTAATGCGGTCTCGATAACCGGAGGGAACATCAGCGTGAATCTCAGCAACGCGACCCCCTCTACCAGCGTCCTGAGCGCCATTACTCTACCGCGCACGGGCTCGGTCCTGGCTAGTGGCCAGCTTGATCTGATTGAAGATTTTACAGGGGTTGTCACCGCCATCAGCGGGAGCGCGGTCACTGTAAAGTCCGCGACCCGTGGGACTTTGCTTGTCAACTCAACGACCACGACCAACTTCGACCAAAACCCCGACCCTTCCAATCCCACCTGTACGACTTTGGCGTTCTCTTGCGTGGCCCTGAACCAGGTTGCCACCATCGACGCGGTCTTAAACAGCGATGGAACTTCCTCCCTCCAGGAATTTGAACCCCTTTTGACCGCGCCGGCGGACCTCGTCGAGGGAACCGTTGCCTCGATTAACTCGAGCAATCTGACTCAGTTCGAGATCGTCACCAGTGAGAGAGTCCAGGCCGCCCCAGGTTCTCTGATCGGAGGATTGAATGTCGGCGACCTGTTAGTCGTGAATATCCCTTCGCCAAATCCCTTCGTTGTGGACAAGAAAGGGCTGGCGATACCTCCGGCCTCTCTGGCTTTTATCCAGGGTCAGACGAATACCACTTCCTTGCGGCTAGGACAGACCGTTGCGGTCCACCTGACCAGTTTCACGCCCGCCAGCGGCGCTACCCCCGCCTCCGCCAATGCTGATGCGCTCATTCTGCGCTGGTCCCGGTTGACCGCCACCGCTGGGACGCCCTCCCCCTCACTGTTCAACGTCACCAGCCTACCGGCTTACTTCAATCTTGCAGCCGCCACCGCGGTTGAGGCGCAACTCTTTACCGGGACTCCCGGCACTGATGGTGTGAGCAACCTTGATGGAATCTCTGACGGAACTGGCCTTACTGCAGGCGCGCCTGTTGCAATCCGCGCGTTATTCATAGAAAACGGCACAAACAGCGCCACGCCGGCATTTTTTGCAGCCAAAGTGCGCAAGCCTTAGCAAACTTACCGCCTCCGCAGAGGCAAACGGGCCAGCCCGAAATTTTCGGACCGGCCCGTTTCTTCTCTTTCGCAAGCTCCGTGCTTATGCCTCCCTGATCTCTGTGCTAGTTCTTATCCCCGCTTCATGCCGGCTGCACCCCTCCCACGGTTGTGCCCGGCGGCAACGGCTGCGTATATGGCCCAGACGGGGTAACCACCGGCGCCAGCCTGCGGTACAGCGCCAGCGAAATCGCTCCCATACCCCAAGTCCATATCCCTATCCCGACCAATAAGCCCGCCACGTGCACTTGCTCGATGGCCGTATACGCGATGCGCACGATTACGAAACCCAGGCTCATTCTTCCGATCATGCCCCACGTGTCTCTCGCCCTCCCAAGGATCCAGTCGCCAACCACTGCGCCAACCACAAGCTCCGCGCTACAAACCATCAACATCCAGAAACCTAGCGTAAGCACTCCCAGCGGTATGCCTACCACCGTAATGCACGCGATGATCGCCGCGATCGGTACTCCGAAAAAGACCAGCACGCCCAACCCAATCGGCGCTGCATACAACTCCGCAGACCGTATCGCTTCCTCCGCGAACTTTGGCGCCAGCAAACACAGCACCATCCCAAAAAGAATGAACGCCGCGGTCCAAATCACTCGCCACACGTAATAGTGGCCTTCCATGTACCGCGGCTTGCGCTCCATCTTGTGATATTGGACCGGCGAGGCTAGCTTCGCCTTCGCCGAAACGTCCGCCGGATTCTTGCCCTCAAAATAGATCGGCCCATCGACTTCCGCGCTCGAATTAATGGTCAGCGCATCGCCCTTTGCCTTAATTTCTCCCCCCACCTTCCCGGACACGGTGAGATGCTTCGAGAAAATCAACACGTCGCGTCCCACGCTGCCGTCCAGCGCGAAGCTCTGGACAAATGTCGTCACGCTGCCGCCCACTTTGGCCGCAGACTCCAATTCCAGTCTTTCGACGAACGCCAAAACATTCTTCGCGACCGTTCCCCGGATGGTCAGCGTGTTTATGAACATGCGAATGTTGCCGTCCACCTGCCCGTTCATCTGTAGCACCTGCGCAAACGCGAACACGTCGCCCTTGACGTGCCCGTTGACGCTCGCGTCGTGGCCGAACAAAAACACATCTCCTTCCACGGTCCCATCGATGCGCACGCGCTCGCCAAACAGGAAAATATCCCCCTTAATCGTCTCGCCCTCGCTCACGCCCGCAGACTCGCCTCTGCGCACCTCCGATGCCGAAGCCGCGGATGGCAGCGCGACCGTCGCACCCGCAACCGCGCAAAATCCCGCCAGTACCAGCGCCAGCGCCGACCCGCGTCGGATACGCCGCCGGAACAAGGCCAAGCCAAAGCCTCCCAGGGTAACCAGCGCCAGCACTTCGAGAAATGTGACCATGGATTGCCATCCTTTCCACAAGGCACCGTTGAAGATCATCAGGCTGAGCAGGTTCGTCCCCCCAAACCCTGCCTGCTCCAATTGCCGTTGCCAGGGTTCGACGTATGTCGTATAGAGCGCGTAAACGCCCGTCGCCGCCAGTCCCAATACCGCGGGCCAAATCCATTGCAAGGACCGCCGCGCGCGCTCCTGAAACTCCGCCAGGCGCGTTGGCAGCGGTTCGTCTTCCTCGAGCATGGCACGCGTCAAGAGCCGTGATTCGCGCTCCAGCGCTCGTAACAGCGTGCGGCAGGAGGCACAATCCTCTGTGTGCGCGGAAACTTCCTGCCCGCGCGCCCGGTCAAGCTGCCTCTCGACGTACAGCAGGCAGGTCATCTCGTCCAAGTGCTGCGTCGAACGATTCTTGCCCTCTTTCGAGATTGGGTCCGTTGGTTCGCTCATGCTTTCCCTCCCGCCGCCAGAGCACTGCTTCCCCCTAGCGCCTGCCGAAGTTCGTGGCGCGCCCGCAACAGCACCACACCCACAAAGGCGCGCCGCACTCCGAGTGCATCGGCAATCTCGTCGTAGGTCATGTCAGAGTAATAGCGCATCACCAGAGCCATTCGTGCACGTGTCCCCAGCTTTTCCAGCGCTCGCCGCACTTCTTCACTGCTGCGCTCCTCGATCAATTTTTCGAGTTGGCTGGGTTCCGGGTGCTCCAGCGGAACACTTTCCAGGTCGTCCGTCTCTTTGTCTTGCCGGATTCTGCGCCGGCGCAGGATATCCCAGCAATGATTGGCAGCCACTTTGTAAAGCCAGGCAGAAAAGGAGCGGGTCTGATCGTACTGGCTCAGCTTATCCTTTAGTTTCATGAAGATTTCCATCGTGGCGTCTTCGGCGTCTTCCCTGGTTGGCAGCGCCCTGCGGCAAAACCGGAAAATCGCCGGGGCATAATCATGATAGAGCCTGCCCCAGGCCTCGGCGTCTCCTGCCCGGGCCTGCGCTATTGCCTCCGTGGGCTCCGTTATTCCCGGCACGCTCATCCGGCCTGGTCTCGGCGTTTCCATAAACTAGTACGCAGCGGAACCCTGAAATCTTTCACAAACCCAAGAGCGCCGGGAAGATACGCCTTCTCAGCAATATTGCTGGCCCAGCCTCTCCTTGCGCCAGCACTCTAGCAGAAATGGGGCATCGGGCTAAGCCCCAGGGCGCGTCCGGATACAACTTGCCGTGGGGAGTCACTGAATAGGGTGACCCTCTGAGGACAAAACCACCCTAGCCTATCCGTTAGGCCCGTCCGATTGGCAGCTGCTCGCCCGAGCTAGGTTAGAAGCTGAACTTGGCCGCGATCTGTAAGCCTCGCGGGCCGCCGTTGCCAAGGAACGGGTAACCGATCCCAACATCACCCGTCGCCGTAAGCCCAAGGGAACCGCAACTGCGACCGATGGCTAAGCCCGTGCAAGGCGCTGCTTGACCGGCAGTGCCATCGCTGATGCCGTGCGCCGCTGCATCGGCGATGAATGCCGGCAAGTAGGGATTGGCGAAGTTGGGGTGGTTCAGGAGGTTATAAGCCTCGAAGCGGAGTTCCAGCTTCAACCGTTCGTTGATCTGCGTATCTTTGAAAATCGAAAAGTCGAGCTGCCGGAAGTTCGGCCCGATAAGCGAGTTCCGGCCTTCATTCCCGAAGTGCATCGAGTTGATGCAATTGGGTCCGATGACACTTCCGCTGCAGATCGCACCTGTAGCTGGATTGATCAACTGGCAGTTCGTCGCAGCCGTTCCCCCAGCCAACGTGCAAGGCACCGCAAAAGAAGTCAGATCAAGGAAGTTATTTGGGTCACGCGGGTGATACACGACCTTTCCCACCACGTCGGGTCGGCCAAAAAACTCCCCGCTGCCGTCGTAGTCATCCTCGAAGTTGTAATTGAGATGGAATGGCTGGCCCGACTGCACGGTTACGATGCCGTTGATCCCCCATCCGTCCGTCAGCCGGCTCCACTCGCCTTTCCTGTTCGGGAACTGGTAGATAAAGTTCCAGGTCAGCCGGTTACGAATGTCAAAGTTCGAGTTTCCACGGTTTAGCCGGATCGGCCCGCTGCTGTCGTTGGGCTGCGACGCATTCGGCACGAAGTCCTCGCCGTCGCTGGCGTCATCAATCGAATGTGACCAACTGTAGTTCACCGTCGTGGTCAGCCCGTGCCAGTCGTTGATCCGGAAGCTCGTCTGCAACGCGTTGTAGTTTGAATTCGCCGAACTCTCCTGATAATTGACATAGACGAACCCAAGGTTAAGGTGTGCAGGCACACAGCAGCCATTCGCTTGGTAGTTGTAAGCCTTTATCTCTGCCGCCGTCGGCTGGTTGATGTCGCGGAAGCGCAGGAGTTTGTGGCCGCCCGAGCCCACGTAGCCGATCTCAAACACCATCTTTTTGCTCAATTCCTGCTGGAAGTTCAGGTTGTAGTTCTCCATGTAGGGTGTACGAATGTGTTGATCCACTCCGAAGGCATCAGACATCGGGGCAACGTTTGGAAATACTAGCTGCGAGGAGCTCAGCGGCAGCGCATTGCCGGAACCATCCGTCCCGGGGGTTGCAAAGGATATGGGCGTCGGACCAAAGCCGGCATAGGCCGGTCCGGGATCAAAGATGCTGTTGAACGGCAAGTGCCCCATGAAAAAATCCTGAGAGAAAGCGTCGTAAAAAACGCCATAGCCTGCGCGCAGGACCGTCTTGCTCTTGCCAGTGACGTCCCAGGCGGCACTGACCCGTGGCCCGAAGTTGTTGTAATCCGGCTGGTATAGACGACCTTGCCCGACTACAAAACCGGTCCCGTCCGCAACCTTGACGTTCGTGAAGTTGCCATGCTTTTCCTGGACGATTCCAAAATAGTCGTAGCGCAAACCAAGATTGAAGATGAGTCTCTTCGTAACGTGGAAGCTGTCCTGAACGTACGCCGCGTGGGAGTTCTCGACCGCATTGCGATCTGTGTTTCCTTGAGCCTGCGTGGAGTGGAAGATGCTGGGATTTGGCGTGCCAGCAATGAAAGCGCCAAACGAATCGAAACCTAGCTTGCCGCGGAAGCCACGGTTGAATATCTGCGAGATCGAAGTGCGTCGGAACTCATAGCCAAACTTGATGTCGTGCTTGCCGCGTTTCCAGGAAATGTTGTCGATGTAGTGCCAGTTCGTGTCGACTCGCTGGCGTGGGTCAGCATTGTCTGCGCCAAGGGGAGCAATGCCGCCGGTAATATTAATTTTCGGCAAGCCGCGATTATAGGCGCCAGTATTCGGGCTGCCAGGAGGTACGGTGTTCAGTCCAATCGACGTTGGATCGAAGCTGCGGTCCTCGGGAAAGAATCCCTCGGCGAAGCGGTTCCACCCCAACCGCGCTTCATTGATGATCGAAGGTGAAATCGTCGATACGTAGGAAAGTGAAATCAATTGCACGCGCGTTGGCGTCGCCGTGTTGAAGTTCGGCAGCAAACCGCCGCCGACCAGGGCCAGCGGAAAGCTCTGGTCGCTATCTCCAAAATAGTAGCGGCCCGTCAGCAGGTTTCTTGAACTGAAGTTGTGATCGATCTTGATGATTGCGCTATCGACCCGGTTCGAAAATGGCGTTGCCAGCGAGATGTTATCTGCCACGGCAGGACCGTCGACCGCGTTCCCGAGGCAGGAACCCTTAAGATTTGGTTTCGGCCAAGGATTAGTGGCCAGCAGCTTTGCGATCACTGGATTGATTCCGCCCGCGGGCGTGTTCGTCGAAATGTCCGCCGCCGTTGGCACGCACGCCGTGCTGGCTTCCGCGCCCTTTTCCCGCATGGCTTCGTAGTCCG
>Ga0099830_10000567_pt1 | contig 16752 bp, 14 predicted proteins | sample CZO8metaG_4_FD_79337 | JGI IMG/M metagenome (GOLD analysis project Ga0099830, IMG submission 79337) | Vadose zone soil microbial communities from the Eel River Critical Zone Observatory, Northern California, USA - CZOApr15con2H3.8 metaG | ecosystem: Environmental > Terrestrial > Soil > Vadose...
GAACTGCGGTGGGCAAGCGGCGAACTACGGAGACTTTATCACGTCGCTTAAGGCAGCCAATTTGCTTTGGACTAAGGTCTACCCATAAAGATGGTCCGCACGCCATCTGTATTCGAAGGGACCGTCCAGGCGCACCAAAAGACCACCACCAAGGAGGCAGAAACCGATCGATCTACCTCCTTGCGCCAGCTCGCGAGACAACGCGCGCAATGTGGCGGTTCTCACCCTCGCCCTTGATCCTTGTCCTTTCCCAACGGGGAGAGAGCGGAAACTCCAGCGGCTCTCCCATCTGTGCTCGAGGAGGAAATAGGTCTCCTTCAGACCTTGTTGGGAGAACTTCCCCGAGGTCGGAGGAAGGTCTTAGCAGAACAATGCTCTGATGGCTCTGCTTTCACAGTTGCCCTAACAGAGGCCCATAGCGTGCCGCGCTGCGATGCTGGCGCCACGAGTTGTTTCGGCCTCAGCACGGTGGGGTCATGCTAGTCTGCATTGGGCTGGGGACGACCAAGCCTCAGGTCGCTCACTCCTCCCAGTCAGACTGCAATGGTGGAACCAATAGCTAGACGCAACAATTACTGCCGCCTCTTAAGCCCGAATCAAGTGAAGCGAGGTGGCAAGCTGTCTGCCCAGTCTTCGCAAGGACATCCTCTCACGGTCACGTAAAGCCAGCGAATAGGACAGGAGGCCGAACAATCCCGCCTGCCAGCTTACCCTCCAAAGAAGCTGCAGGAAACTAAAAGACATCGGTGTTGGCCCTGCCAGCCAGCAAAGCGCAAGAAAGAGACCGCAGGTCGCGACGGGAGGAGCGAGCCCTCTCGTCAGATACTCCCACCCCGTGAGTTTCACCACGCGGAGAGCGTACAAAGGTTGAACAAAGATCTTGACCACCAGGAGAGGAACCGCGGTTCCCAAGGCTATACCCAGAAGGCCATATTTCTTTGCCCAGTAGATGCTCAGCAGTATATTGACGACACCTTCCGCCAAGGTCCACCAACCGAGGATTCGGTGGTATTGCGCTCGGGCAAAGATCACTAGCTGGCAGGGATGCTGCGCTAAGGCCACTGAGTAGCCGGCGGCCAAAACTAAGACCAAGGGATAGCTTGATAGGAATTCTAGACCAACCCACAACCGAATTATTGCCTGTCCATCAAGAAGTAAGAGCGAAGCACAAAACAAACTCACCACCGCAGTGACTCTTGTGCCGCCCAAAAAGGTCTGTTGCAGGTCGCCAAGCCGAGACTGGCCATCCAGTTCGCTCATCCGCGCCATCAGTGGACCGTGGACCGACGACACAATAGAGTCGAAGTAGCCGATCAAGCGCGTCGCCACATTGAAGGGCGTGATCAAACGGACGCCGAGCACCCTGCCAATCACGATTGAGTCCGTGTACGAGCGTAGGCGCTCGCCTGTATTGTTCAGGAAAGAGAAGAAACTGAAACTAGCTAACTCGCGCGCCAAGGCCAAACTAAACTGTCGAAGCTCAAGCGATACCTCCGGGTCAGCCCACCGCACCAGCCTCCAATGCATAGCCAGGGACACTACAGCCACGGCTAGGGTAACCGCTCCCACCGTCAAAACGCCGTAGCCCCAACGCATGGCGGCCACTAGCAATCCGGCTCGAAGAACCGCGCTGACAATCAACGCTAGGTTATACAGGTCGAAGCGTTGCAGTCCGCGCAGATACGCTCCCAACAGATAGACGGGAAGTGTGACTGCCACGCTTATCCCCAAAAGAACCAGAAGCCAGCAAAACCTATACCGAGCAGGTCCTGCGACGTTGAAGAAGTCCGGTAAGACGACGACCAGAATCAGGGTCAATCCAACCAAGAGGAGACCAATTGCCACCGTGCCGACCAGTGCGGTCAGAAGCACCTGGTTCAGTGCCGCGCGTTCATTCGCTCCCTTGAATCGGGCCACATACCGAAACAGCGTCCACCGCATCCCTAGGTCTAGCAGTCCGTAATAGTCCAGGGCCGAAGACAGCAGCACCCACATTCCGAAGTACACGTCTCCCAGCCCGTGGATCAGGATGGGGGTGAGAATGACCGAGATTACTCCCATTAACAACAATCCGAGCCAATTCGAGAAGACACTTCGCAACATTGATTTTATGTCTCTTCTGCGCTCTTCACTTCGGCGGGATTTTGCTGCGTCGAGTGGCCCTGTTCGGGATCATCTTGTCTATCGCCCGATTTCCTCTCTCAAGCGTTTTAGGACGTCGAGGTTGGCTTGCCGAACCGCCGATATGAAGTCTCCGTAATTCCGCGCTTCTCCGCCCGTCGGATACCCAAAGCGGTCCTTTCCACGAGCACTTACCGCCTCTTTGCCATCATAGGCGTTGTCTTTCGGTGTGATCAGGCCCAAGTTGGCCTGCTCGTTGGGCATGTCAATCAGCGTCCACCAGTCGAACCCTAAGATATAGTAATCCCCGTTGGCGCCCTGCGCGTTCAGGAAGTTCGGGATGTCCACCGTGGCGTAGTGATTGGCTCGCGACGCCTGGGTGGAAAAGTTCGGGATCGCATACTGCGGAGGGTAGGCACTCATGTACGAGTCGGCCTGCGCGGTAAGCGTGTACCAGAGAATCGCGGGCTTGCCGGTCAGGTCATAGGTGAGGTTGTTGTCGGCCATGCTGCCCGCCATCGGCCCAAAGCTGGGGTCGTAATTCAAGACAAAGACATCAACGCCCCCGTCAGTCAGTCCTTGGAGGATTTCGTTTCTGGCCCTAGTCCCGTAGTTGTTGATGGCGTCCGGACCGAAAATCAGATGGTTCGTGTCCACCGCCCGAATGGCATCCGTCACGACCTGCGCGTATTTCTTGGCAAACTGGTAGGAGAACGCATCTAGGTCGGCCTTCAGACCGGGCGTGGTGTGGCTGAGCAAGTAAGGGTCGCTGCCTATCCAAGCCGTGTGCCGCCCATCCTCGTCAATCACGCCGGTGCCGGTGCCGAAGCCACCCGCGTCGTCGAACGAAGTATAGAATCCGCTGGTTCCCCAGGCCGTATTCAGCCCCGCGATGGTCGAGTACTTGACTTTCAGGTAGTCTATCCATACGTACTTGGCATAGAACTTCGAATCAATCCAGTTCTGCCCGTCCGGGTTCTCCGCAGCCGTGTAGATAAACCTGGTGCAAGCAACCAAAAAGCCGATGTGGGGATATTTGGCTAAAGGCCCGTTCCCAGGGCCTTTGAAGGCCCAAGTGGCATCCGCATCGTCCATGCTGATGCCGACAATCCAAGACTTGTTCGCAAATCCGCCGGTGACGATGGTGTTCTGCCAATAGCCAATCTCGTGCTGGAAGGCCAGAGCAAAGTTAGGCTCGTAGGGGTCCGGGAGCTTACCTCGCCAGCCGTTATAGGTCGCGGTGGGCACGCCCGCAACGACCTGCTTGAGATACTCTGGAATTTTGACCATCACCCCATGCGGGTTCGTAGCCCCGCGAAGGGAGGCATTGAGAGTCAGAAGGAAGGGAATTTGCACTGCGTTGGGGGTAGTGCTGCCGTAGACGCCCACGGGCAGCCCGATCTCGCTGGAGTCCATGCCAATCACGTTGAATCCCCAAGACAGCATCCGCCGGTTCCGCTGCGTGGCCCAGAGGGTGTTGCTCCCGCCATACTTGTTAGCAATGACTGTGGATTCCAGGTTCTTGAAGTCTGCGTATTGAACGCCTTTATACCAAAACGGATGCCCGTCCGGGGTGACCAACATCCAGCGGTGACCGAGTTTCATCACACGAAAGTAGCCGGGCGGCTTCACAAACGGGAGCTCGATGCCCCCGTAGCGCTCCAGTCCGAGAGCCTCACTGCCTCCCGGCTTGATCTTCGCTTGTTCGGCTCTTCTTTCAGCGATGCGGGCGTGGGCGATGCCAGCTAATATCGCGACCACGAATACCGTCAGCCCATAGGCCCCATTCCGTCTGGACATTCGTTTCATCGGATCGCGCTGCTCGGGTGAGATCTCGCTGTGGCCACTGTCAAGGGCTTGGCCCCGGGGCGAATCCTCACCGTGGCAAAAGATGCCTTTTCGGATTCGTACGCCGCGGCAGAGACGAGGGGGGGCAGGCAGGCTGAGAGAAAAATCAGAAGCCAAACAAGTTTTTCATACTGTGCGGAGATGAATAAGTTCGCAACCCCCGCTCCAATCCAGCCCGCCTGAAAGCCGAGCGCCACTCGTTGGAGAAACTTCTGACCGGTCTGCTGCGCCTTTCGTCGGACCTGCTCACAAGTGCGCCACGCGAAGAACAAGATCGCAAGAAAGAGCACAAGAGCGGGCAAGCCCAACTCAGCCGCGATGTCGAGAAAGCTGTTATGGGCCACGTTTGCCACCGATTGGCCTGGCGGAATCTCTTCATCCCGGACGTACATACGAACGCGTCTGAAATTATCCAGCCCCACACCGAAGAACGGGTGATCGGCAACCATGCGCAAGGCACCCCGCCAGACTACGTACCGATTACCTACCGCCTCATCGTCATTTGAGTCCGGTTGCACCAAGCGATGCAATGGTGAGTTCGGGATAACCACCGCCGCAACGAGCAGCACGACCGTCATGATTACCAGATTCCGAACTCTGTGATTCAGCCTGCAGGTAAGGTAGAACGCACTCGCAGCCAACCCCAAGAAACCTGAGCGGGAGGCTCCCAGCATCATCGCGGTCAGCGAGAGGATGAGGGATCCCAGGCAGAACCCGCGTTGCCACTTGGGCCGTGTTTTGTCCTGTACGAGGAGGTATGCAAGCGGTGCACAAGCGAGGACCGCGACGGCAAAATAATTGGGATCTCCTACGACCCATCCGGGCCGGTAGAGGGAATACTCCCGGATCCCTTTCTGGTACTCACGGAGGACGTAGAGGGAGCAGTATCCCACCGAGCCGATGGCCACCAGGAGTGTCGTTCGAAGACGCTGTTCTGAGTCCACCACGCAGAGAGTCATGAAGTACAGAAGTAGAAAAGCACCGTAGCTCAGCCAGTGATCCAGAAACCGCGAGGTCGACCCGCCCAAGGTAAAACGGGATATGGTGGCCAGCACATACAAGGCCATGAAAAATCGAGCCTGCCAAGTGCCGAAGAAAGAAGGCGAGATTCTGCGGATAAGCAAGTAGAAGAGAGCGTACGGCAAGCAGGCCAGACCAACGTACTTAATGACCGTCATGTCTCCGACGATATTGTTCCAGATGGGGTGCCGTTCCATCGGAAGGATCGAGATGAGAAAATAAAAGAGAATCATTCCGATTTCACCGACTCGCTCATCTCCCGGGCCAGCGGCAAACCCGCCCGAGCAGGCCCGGTGGTCCGAACGCTCCGATCGCTTCCCGATTCCGTTCCCGGCTCGCGCACTCCCCGTATGGTCTCCTGCGTTCCTGTGCTTATGACAGCGCGAGGGAGACGCTGATACACGCCCAGGATCACACAGGCGCCGAAGTCGCGCCACCCCAACAAGAGAAGCAGGCGCGAGAGGAGCAACTCGACCGCCGACAATGGCGCAAGGAACGAGAACAAGGGCTGTTCAGCCAGCAATGAAACATGGGCTCCCGAAAACCCCACGGCAGTCAATAGCCGGGAAAGATCGCGCCGTGTGTTTGCTCGGTAGAAAGCAGGGAAAACGTCCTCTGGATCCCTTCCTTCGCGATACTTGATCAGCCGAAAAGCCAGAGACTTCGGCAGCAGCTTTCTGCCTAGCCGCACCAAACGGACGAAGTAGCTTGCAGCATTCGGTGTATGGATGACGAGCGAACCTCCCGGACTTAACACGCGGGCAAACTCGCCGAATACAACGTCCGGTTCATCCAAATGCTCTGCCACCATGTTCAGAGTGATCAAATCGAAGCTTTCGTCAGCGAAGGGAAGCGCCGAGAGACCGCACTCCAGGCGGTTGTGCAGACTCCGATGTTCTCGGAGAGCCACCGCGTCAAGGTCGCATCCCACAGCCAGGCGAACTGCTCGAACTCTCTTCTGTTCTTCTTCAGATGAGAGAGCGTATTTGCAGAAAATCCGGTGCCCACAGCCTGCATCGAGCCAGCGTACTTCCGGCTTCAGGAGCCTGTCGACCGCGCGAACGTAAATCCGCTGGGTGTACTCTCGCTGCGGATCAAGCCAGCCGCGGAGCCAGCTGTATGAGCCTCGGCCAAGGTGCCGGTCGAGCCAGCACCATACGGCCCGTCGGCGGTCCTCCGTAGCGTCCCGAGTTGGCCCGCCTCGGATCATCAATGGTCTATCCGCCCAAGGCTGATCTCAAGCCCCATCGCGTGGCGACCTCGAGCCCAAGTTGGTCAGCACCTGTGTCATCCCAGCAGCCGGTCGAGGTGACTCCTCGGTCTGGACCGGATTCTTTTCACAGAACAGGTTTAGCACACCCAGCTTCTCCAAGTTCTGTGCGAAGCTCATGAAATCCGCAGGAGACAGCGCCGTGAGCATACCGTTCGGCGAAGGTACGTAGAGGTGGAAACCTGCTGCCGCAAGCTGATCAAGAAATTCAGCGGCTTCGAAACCTCCGGCACGCAGCGCGTCGGGCGCCAGCTCGACGATCATTCTCAGGTTCTCTGACCGCGCAATCAACTGCGTCATGCCCTTCAAGGCCAGAGGCTCAGCCCCTTCAATGTCCATCTTGATGAGATCGACATGTGGCCAGCCCTGTTCTGCAAAGAAGTCGTCCAAGCTCACTGCGGGCACATCCAAGCAGGTTTCTCTAGGGGACTCCCGATTGCTGAGAAAGATGCTGTGTCGGTCGTTCCCTTGGCGGCTGAGGAAGAATTGCACTCGCCCAGTTCGATCTCCAACTGCTTGGTGGACGAGACTAATGTTTTCGTACCCATTGCTGGCGACGTTTGCTTGAAGGATCTTGAAGTTTTCGGGCTCGGGCTCGAATGCATAGACCTTGCCTTTGGGCCCGACAAGCTTGGCCGCCAGCAGGCTGTAATAGCCGACATGGGCTCCGACGTCGAGCACGATCATGCCTTCGTGGAGCTGGAAATGAAGCAGGTCTCGAATTTCGGGTTCGTACCGGCCGAGCAACAGATTCGTGCTGAACGAAAGGCTAGGTCCTCTGCTGTTGGCCAGGGCCAGGTGGTGCCCTTCGACGAGGGAATCCTGCCGCCTCGAGAGCAGTCCTCGGGTGAGGAAGTTACCAAGGATGTTCAACGCAACAAGCAGCTTCCTCCCCCACGAGCGCCGGTGGAGCCCTGAGAACACAACGACGCGCTTCGCCAAAGCGTAGGTGCTGCCAACAACCTGTTCGGTCAGCTTGGCCATGGCTCATCCTTCTTCAGCCGGCGGGATATTCGGGAGAACAGACGTAGCCGGCCGGATCCACACGACCTCACACGGAAGACCCCCTGCGTCCCCTTCTCGAAACCGAACTGGAGCGCAAAGGTGGACCGAATGTTGACCGCGGTTCCAGTAACGCGCATTAGTCTCCCCCTTCCACGACTCCGACCCTTCGGAGCCACTGCACCAGTGCTCGCATGGGATAGAAGACGGTGTCCCTCTCCAACATGTACTTCACGAACCAGCGGTAGCGGCTCATGAAGTTCATCGCTGCGATGGCCTTGTCCAAAACGGCGGGTTCGAAATGTGTTGCGTGCCGATCCCAATCGCCGTCCACTGTGATCCCTGCGGCATGAATTCGGCCCAGGCTTTGCTCGGCCGCGAGAACCAAATGGCGCGCCTGATGGGGCTCCAGCCCAACTAGGCGCATCGCCGTTGCGTCCAGAGCGACGGCGTCCTGGCTAGCCAGGATCACATCCAGCCGCCGGGGCTTCCCGTTGGCTGGTCCGCGCCCTTCCATTCCGATGATTCCATCCATGATGGCCAGCCTTGGCGCAAAGACGCGGTGCAAAGTCGCAATCAGTTCGTCGAGGTACTTATGAAGGAGGATCCGGTTGTACTGAGGCACGCAGCCCCACTGGTTCTTCAGAGCGCCGGTAAAACAGGTCAGGGCGTGGGTCTTCAACACCGGGAGCGTGATGAATACATCGGTCTCCAGCAGCAGCCGCGGCAGCTCCACTTCGCCGGCGGGTTCACATTCCACGGGCACCCATTGCTCTTCGGACAGGTTGACCAGCTTCACGCCGAATCGGTCTGCCAGACTCATGTAGCCGGAGTTTTTGAAGGCTTCCCAAGCCTTGTGGCGCAGGCCGTCGGCTTCCACGATTGAAATGTGCTGTGTGCGCTCCAGCAGCAACTCGCAGACTGCCGCTGTGATTTCAGGCTCGGTATTAGACGCCTCGACCTTGTCGGGCACGGCCGTACACAGGTTCGGCTTGATCACTACGCGGGCATCGGCGGACACCAAGCTTTCCCAGCGGCAGAGCCGCATGCATTCTGCTACGACGTCTCGGAGCGAGCGCCCGGCAGCCCCTCGTAGGTAAACGACACTTTTCTCTTCCGGCATGGTCACTTTACGCCCGCCTCATCCTGCTTCGTTTGTTCTTTTGGAAAAACCGGATTCATTAAAGGCTCACTCGTATGTTCAGGAACGCGTCCCGGTCAAGAAGGATTCGTAATTCGCAACAATCTCCGCTGCGAGAGCGCGCCAGGTAATCTCCTCGACGGCTTGCTCCGAACTGCTGTGCCGAGGAAGCCACTCATACACTTGTTTCCAATCTCCATTCACCTGTGGAGCAACACTGCGCTGCAGAGCTAGGCAGGGGAGACGGAAGAATAGTTCGCTGGCGGCGGCATACACCCAGTACCGCGGCGAAGCTTGCCACGCCAGCCGGGCCCAGCGCCGCCATTCTCGCCGACTCCGGAACCACGCTTCGCGGCGCAAGACATACAGCCAGCCACGCAGACGGTGCCACAAGCGTTGCGAGCGCATCCACTTCTTCATGAGTTCGCGGATGGGAACTTGTCCGGAGCAATGCGTCAACCGCTCGAGCTCCCACGTCCAGAGGAGTCTCGCATACGCGACAGCCTCTTCCCAAGAAGCGGAAGAAGACTCCCCATCGGTCAGCAGGGTGCACAAGTCGTCTTCTCGGGTGGCAGAGAGCTTCCAACGCGTGCACAAAGTGACGCGCTGCGAAAACTGGCGCAGGTCGAAGGGGAATTCCATGGGATCGGACGACCGCCCTGCCAGGTACTCCAATCTCTCCGCGCGCCTTTGATAGGTGGATTCATAGGCGCCCGCGAAGAGCAGGAGCGAGGTGGCCATATCTAGATAGAGTTTAACAGTTCGGTAAATTAAGCCAGGGAGTAAACCCTTTGATTCGACGGTCAAATCTGCCGCCAGCTCGAGCATTTCAATCATCCGGTTGCAGAGCAGTTGCCAGGCATCTTCCCGAGGGATCGCGGAAGAGGCGAAGGCCGGGATGAGCCGGAGAATGTTCCTGTCGCCCCAGAGCACGCGCCCACAGTCGCGCAACTCGTACGCAAAAATGTGCGGTTTCGTGCGCCGCAGAAATTTCGGGTGGACCGCTGCGAGCTCGACATGGCACTCCAGGCCGATCCGGGCCAACGCGGCTTCGGCTGAGCGGCTGGTGGAGCCGACGCCCAAAGCCTCTGGCAGCGGCGACGATTCGTGGAAGACAAGAATCAGCTCTGCATCCCCTAGCAGCTTCGCGCGGCCGTTCGAGACCGCAAACGTGGCTTCGCCCCTCGCGAGGCTGCCCGTGAGGATGATCGACCGGAGTTGTGGCCCATACAGCCGGACACACCGCGCTGTGATCTCTTCACGACACGTTGCCTGAAGCGTCTCCAGGCTGTTCGGCGTTTTCGGGACGTCCGCAAAGCCGGCTACGCCCATTTTGTCGGTCCTAATCATGCGTGAGCGCCTTCTCCAATTCCCAGTCGCAATTGCCCGTTCAGCAATTCCTCCAATCCACGGCAGATTTCCGATATGCTTCCGACTCGTAAGGCATCGGCCCCCAGCGGCTCCACGCTAGCGGGTTGGTAATCTACTGGGGCCAACAAGATGGCTTTGCAGCGAAGGGCTCGAGCGGTTTCCAGATCGCTCTCTGAGTCTCCGACGAGTATAGAGCGTCTGAGGTCGAGTCGCCAGTCCCGCGCCGCTTGGCGCAAGAGGCCCGGGCGCGGCTTCCGGCATCGGCAGCCGTCCTCTGGGGTATGCGGACAGTAATAGACCGCATCGATGCGTGCTCCGGCTGCCTTCAACTCGGCCACAAACTGCCGAGTAATCTGAGACAGAGTTTCAGCAGAAAGCAGCCCTTTACCGACTCCCGCCTGATTCGAAAGCACGATGATCGGCAGACCCAGCTCGGACAGGCGGGCAAGAGTTTCTTGAATTCCGTCCCTAAACCGGAACTGTTTCCATTGGGTCACGTACCCGGGGAAGATCCGCTCGTTGATCACCCCGTCGCGGTCGAAGAGAATCGCCGGCCGCGTGCCCGCCTTCGGGCGGTCCGAGAACAGAAGACGCATCTTGCGGAGGCCGTTTCCATTTGTTCCTGAAGTCCGGGAAGATGCACGAGATCCGGTTAGTTCTCTTGGATACTGGGAAAAAATGTGGTTGAGCGAGAGGTGGAAATCCTCGACTTGTCCGTAATTCCGCGATGAGACGGTGAGGTCGATTTGGACTAGATCCTTCAGCTTGCCCCCGCCGAAACCGATCAGGCCAATCGTCGTCGCCCCGTGTTGGTTGGCGTATTCGACAGCCCGCAATACATTCGGGGAATTACCCGAGGCGGAGATGGCGATCACGACGTCGCCGGGTTGCAACAGGTTTTCCAACTGTTCTTTGAAGACTACGTCATAGCTGGCATCGTTGGCCCAGGCGGTAATCAGACCGATGTTGTCGGCCAGGCTGATCACACGGAAGCGTGGCCGGACGTGCTGGGAGGTTCCTTTGCCGAGATCGACGGCCATATGGGAAGCCGTTGAGGCACTTCCCCCATTCCCCAGGATGAAGATGGTGCGTCCCTCTCGCTGGGCCCGGAGCAGTGCCTCAACCGCGCGCTCCAGCTTCTCCAGGGGAACTTCCTGGTAGCATTGCGCCAGTCCTCGGAAATAAAAGGATGCAAACTCCTGCAGCATTGCTAGCCTCCCACGTAAATGATTTTGCTGCCCTCGGGCTCGAAGCCGAACGGCACTTCGCGCAGTTCGCGTAGACTTTCCCGAACCGCTGCCTGTTGGCCCTGATCGCAAACAAGGAGCAGAAATCCGCCCATGCCTGCTCCGAGCACCTTCCCACCCAAGGCGCCGGCGGAACGAGCGCGTTCGTACCAATAGTCGATTCGCGATGTGCTGACATTATCAGCCAGCTGCTTCTTACACATCCACCCTTCATGCAGCAGCTCGCCCAACTGACGAACATCTCCGTCTCGAACCAGAATGTCCCAGAAGCTATCCACCAGGCCGCGGAGTTTGCGCAGGTAGACCATCTTTTGATGGGTGTTATTGGATTGTTCCTTGAGGATCTGGGACGCATTCCGGCTGCCGCCCAGGTAGACCAGCAGCAGGCGCTCAAATAGCGCGGCGCGCGTCTTAGGCGAGCAGATGACCGGATCCACGAACACGCTGCCGTCGGGGTTGAACAAGTAGCGGCGAAGCCCGCCGAACGCAGCGGCGTACTGGTCCTGCTTGCCGATCGGCTCGCCGAGCACGTTGATCTCGAGATGACAAGCGGTTTCGGCCAGCTCGGCGGCGGTCTGAAAGCTACCCTTGAACGCGTGGAGGGCGTGGAGGAGACCCACCGTGAAGCTACTGGAGGAGCCCAGGCCAGTGCCGGCCGGCACGTCCGCAATGGAGGTTACTTCAATGCCGGAGTCCACGCCCGTCTGCCGCATCGTCTCCCGGAAGAGCGGATGCCGGACGTCGTTGACCTCGTCGACGATTTCCGTCTGGGAGTAGCTGATGCGCAGGGTCTTGTCGAAGCGGCGACTCACGGTGATGTAGACATATTTGTTGATGGACGTGCTGATTACCGCCCCCTGTTCTCGCGAATAGAAGCAGGGCAGGTCAGTTCCGCCACCGACGAAACTCATCCGGAACGGGGTCCGAGAGATAATCATGTTCGCGTCGTCGCAAATTCTTCCAGCCGGTCGCGCGTGCCGATGTCAAAGAACCGCTGAGGCGTGACGAACGCCCGCAGTTGAAGCTGCGCGATGAGCCGGGGATAAATTTCGTGCTCCAACGATATGACTTGGCCGGGCGGAAGGCCCGCAAACACATCGCGGCGAAAGCAGAGCACGCCAGCCTCGACGTACTTCAAGTCGCTGTCCGGACTTCCTTTTTGATACCGTCGAACCCAGCCGGCTGCGTCGGTGGCTACGTTGTTCTGCACACCGGTGTCGGCGAGTCTGTTGTCGTAAGCGACCAAGAGACCCAGACAGCCTGCCCGGCGAAACGCTTCTGCGGCCTCCTGATAGTCGATAGGTAAATATGAGTCGGCGTATAGCAGTAGAAACTCTTCGTCGAGCTGAACTAGAGCGTTCCGGATGGCGCCAGCGGTACCGAGCGGGCTTGGCTCCCAGGCATACTGAATCCGCGCGCCATATTGCTTCCCATCGCCGAAGTGGTCCTGGATTGTCTCGCCCAGATAGCTCAGCAGGATCAGCATCCGGCGGAAATCCTGCCCGACTAGGTGCCGGACGATATACTCGAGGAACGGCCGCCCGCCGACTTCCACCATCGGCTTGGGCACCCGATCAGTGATGGGCCGTAAGCGTGTTCCCAGTCCTCCCGCTAGTAGGACGACTTGCATGTCAGCTCCTCAACGAGTTCTTCGGTTGCCAACTTCACGGCGTCGTCCGAGGACAAATTGGCTGTCCAGCCGAGAAGCGCGAGCTTGATGCAATCCAGGCGCACCTGGGGTACGTCCCCGACCCAACCACGCTCGCCGCCCGAGTAGACGATCTTTGCGGCCGTCAGCTCCATGGCTTCGAGAACCATCTGTGCGATCCGCGAGGCGCTGGTGCTGCCTTGGCAGCCGAGGTTGAAGTAATTCAGCTGGTCCCCGCTGTGCTGCCAGCCGAAGAGCATCCCGTCCACGCATTCGCGGACATGCAGGTAGGGTTTTGCCTGATTGCCGTCCCCCAACACGTCCAGGCGGCGCGGGTTGCTCTGGAGCTTGCGGATGAAATCGACGATCGCCCCGTGCGTACCATGACGCCCGCAAATATTTGCGAAGCGAAAGATCCACGCCTGGAATCCGTAGTTGTGGCAGAAGGCGCTGATCAACCCTTCGCAGGCCAATTTACTCGCTCCGTACAGTGAGATCGGAAACAACGGGCCGTGGTCTTCCGGAGTGGGAACGACGGTCGGCTCGCCGTAAACCACCGAGCTGGAGGAAAAGATGATCTGCGAGACTCCCACACGACGCATGGCTTCGAGCACGTTATAACTGGCCAGGGTACCGAGCCGCAGATCGAGATCGCTCTGGCTGCGGCTCTGGATAATGTTGGAGTTGGCCGCGAGGTGAAATACGACTTCGTGGCCTGCCGTCGCTTCCATGAGCTGATCGAGATCGAGTAGATCGGCCTGGACGAAGCGAAACCTGGGGTTCAACTCGCTTTCCCGTAGGAATTCCCTCGAACCGCCGCGCAGATCGTCGTATACCGTGACCGAATGGCCTTCGGCCAGGAGTCGCTCGACGAGATTGCTCCCAATAAACCCCGCACCACCTGTCACCAGCGCGCGCATCCTAGTATTGTTCTCCTAGTCCTTCTTCGCACAAGTGGCAACGCGCCCCGTCTCCGTTCGAGGGATATCCTCTCGCGGATTTTCCGGCCCTCTTTCGGTCAATTGCAGCCGGCGCAGTTCCGCTGCGTGTCTTCGGCTTCGTTCCCACGCTTGCAAGTAGAGCCTCTGAGTCGCCTCCAGAAGTGTCTCCTGGCTGAAGTGTTCCACAACCCATTGCCGACCGACCTGCCCGAAAGCCTTCGCCGCGTCTGGGTTGCGCAGAAGCTCACAAATCGCCTGCGCCAGGCGCTCCGGATCCCCCGGCGGCACTGTCAAGCCTGTTCTCCCGTGCAGCACGACTTCCGGCGTGCCATCCACTGCGGTCGCCACAATGGGACGGCCGGCTGCGAGCGCTTCGATTGCGGCCAGGGGAAGACCCTCGTAGAAAGAGGGCAAGACGCACAAATCCGCTATCGCGAACCAATCCCTCACGTCAGGCTGGCGTCCGACAAAACGAACCAATTCGGCGATCCCTAATGCGATAGCATGCTGCTCGAGCGCTGGCCGCAAGCTTCCTTCGCTCAGGCATACCAGTCGCACACGCGGGAATTCGCGCGACACGGCCGGCATTGCGTCCAACAAAACTCGATGCCCCTTTTGTGGTTCCAATCGGCCCACGACAACCAGCACAGGATCGCTTTCGGCGAAGCCCAAACTCGTCTTCAGGCCGGCAGGCGCGGGGCGGGCGGGATCGAATCGCTTTACGTCCGACGCTGAGCGAATCACAACAATCTTGTGTTTCGGCAAACCTTTGGTTTCGACTAGGTAGCGTGCGTTGGCTTCGGATATAGCGATGTAGTAGTCGACCATCCGGCCCACGGCCCGATCCACGAAAAAGCGCGACTTCAACCAGCCCTTTCGCCACTGCTCGCGGATGTGGGGAGTCTCGACGATGACCGGGACGCGGCAAAGCCAGCCGATCGGCGAGGCATATAGGCTGCTGAAGAACAGATGTGAGTGCAGCACCCCAACCTGTTCCTGCCGGAGAATCCGCGCCAGCCGAAGCGCGGCGCGGACGTCGGTTGGCTTCCGCAGTCGAACGGGAAACATTGGCACGTCAGGCGGCAAGTCGGGCTCCATGTGCGCTGCGAGTTCTGGTGGGCACGCCAGAAGCGGGCGCCAGGATCCGCGATCCAGGCCCCGCAACAATGTGAGTATGTGCTCCTCGGCACCGCCCCGGGTAAGGGCGTTGGTGAAATAGAGCAAGGGGATAGGTTTTCTCTTCATTTTGATGCTCCGACCACTGTCAGCATCAGCCGATGCAGGTCCGTAATCGCTTGGACCGGTACCGGTGGATTCTCACTCGCAACCAGGGCTCCGGACGAGTACGGCGCCGACGGATGAAACCCGTGCATCCCTGCCAGCGGAGCCTTGCTGAGAAAGCTCGGCACGATCAAGCAGCCAGGCTTCATTAGGAAGATGACTTCCCCAAAGCGCGTATCGGGGAAGTCCAGCCCGAACCCCATACGCTCGGCCTGGCTGAGTACATGGCCGCAGGTCAGTGAATTGAGAAAATTGACGATTGTGTCACGCGCCTGCGGATTGAAAAACCAGAAGCGCCCCATTGTGGAATCATAGAAGGGCAGATAGTCTCGACCGACACGGAAGCCTAACCGGTCAATTCCGGCCCAAAGGTCATAAGTGTTGGTCGTCGGCACCATACCGTGGTCCGAAAAAACGTAAAACTTCGCATCGCCGCGTGACGCGACGGCCTTTTCGTACAGCTCGCGCAGCCATTGATCGTATAGCGCCACCTGCCGGTCTACTTTCTCTGGCTCGTGACAGTGACGGTGCAGAAACATGTCCAGCTCACTGAGGTAGAGAAAGTAAACGCCGCAGTCCTCTCGTTGTACGTCGCGAATCGCATGTTCGATGATCTGCCGGTCTGAGTGCTGGTGATACGAATAGGATCGGAACTCAATTTGCCGTTCCGCAAAGCTATCGAAGATGGACCTTCCCTGATTGATCCCTCCCGGTCGATAGATATCTCGCTTTTCGCAGTAGCTGAAATAGGGTAGAAGCTCAACGGGCACCGCATAAAGGTAGAAATAGCCTCCAATGCCCGTCACACGGTGCGCCACCCAGTTCAGAACCTTGCGCGAGAACCGGTTATTGAGCAAAGAGGACGGCAAGATGGATAGGGGCCGTGCCCAGTGAAACGGCGAGCCCGCTGGATCGTAATAAAAAAGGTTCCAGTGCCCGTTGTGAGCAGGTAACGTGCCCGTTAGGATCGCAGGTATCGCACCGGAACTGAAGCCAAGGATTGTGGTTAACTCCCTGCGGTGGGGTGCTATATCCTCCAGGAAGGGTCGAGTGCGGATATAGTCCCACCCGAGCGCATCGACCAGCACAAAGAGGGCAACCGGGCGGCGGTTACTCATGGTTCTGTTCCAAGTCTGCCCCACTTGTTGAGGTTTGCTGGCGGACAACCCGACGGGTTATCAATCCGCGCTTGCCCTGTCTCGAAGCGTGAACATCGCCTGCCGTCTTCAGTAGGATCCGGACGATCCGTTCAGCGGCATGGCCGTCGCCGTAGGGATTTGGGGCATGGGCCATGCGCTCATAAAGGGCGGGCTGGCGGAGAAGCAACTCAGCTTCCTCAACGATGCGGTTTGAGTTCGTGCCCACCAGCTTCGCGGTGCCAGCTTCGATCGCTTCCACGCGTTCAGTTCGTGCGCGCAAGACAAGCACTGGTTTCCCCAACGAAGGAGCTTCTTCCTGGATTCCACCCGAGTCCGTCAGGATCAAATAGCTCCGTTTCATCAGGTGAGTAAATTGGGCGTAACCGACCGCGGCGACAAAGTTGAGCCGAGGGATGTGACCAATTGCTTTTCGGACGGGGCCAGTGACGTTTGGATTCGGGTGCAGGACGTACAGAACGTGCACGTCTGGGTTGCGCAAGACGAGGGCACGAAGCGCCTGACAGATATTCATCAATGCCGGACCGAAGTTTTCCCGGCGGTGCGCGGTGACCAGCAGCAAGGGTTGCCCGGGTTCGTCGATGGATGTGGGCAGCGGAACTCCATCACGGCTGGCAATTTCGAGCAGCGCATCGATCCCGGTATTACCGGTGACATGAATGGTCGACGGCTCGAGGCCTTCTCGCAAAAGGTTCTGCCGTGCCC
>Ga0099830_10000576_pt1 | contig 16695 bp, 6 predicted proteins | sample CZO8metaG_4_FD_79337 | JGI IMG/M metagenome (GOLD analysis project Ga0099830, IMG submission 79337) | Vadose zone soil microbial communities from the Eel River Critical Zone Observatory, Northern California, USA - CZOApr15con2H3.8 metaG | ecosystem: Environmental > Terrestrial > Soil > Vadose...
CGGAATTGTTTTGCGGTGGATGAGTTGTTGGCGGCAGCGTCGGAAGGTGGATCGAATGAAAGCGTGCCGTCGGCGTGGAAATAAAGACTGGTGGACTTGGCTTCTTTAGGCGGCCAGACGGCGTATGTGCGCCAGGAGTTAGAGCCACTTTGAAAAGTGCTGGCTTGCCAGGCGGGTTTGTCTCCCACGCCGTGCAAGTAATAGCGGAAAAACGGAGCTTCGAGGGTTTCGCGAAATTCGCGCGCGGTCTCGTGTCCGGCAAACGGAATGATGCCGATGGAATCGGCCTTGGGAGTTTGCCACTGGCCGTGGAACCAGGGGCCGGCGACGATGAAGTTGGTGTGATCGGGATCGTGTTCGGCGGCATGGCGAAAAATTTGCCACGGACCCCAGGGATCTTCCTGATCCCAAAAGCCGGCGACGTTGAGATTGGGAACGGTCGAGGCGTGAAGTTGGCTGACCCAGGCTTCTTTTTTCCAGAATTCATCGTAGTCGGGATGCGCGACCGAGTCGTTCCAATAGGGAATGGAGCCGTGGAGATATTTTGCGTTGATGTTGGAGAGCGGGCCGAGGTTTAAATACCACTCGTAGGTATCGTAAATCTCAAAAGCAAAATTGGTGTTTTTGTTTTTGTCAGCTTGTTCGAGCACGGCGTATTCGAAGTCGTAGCTTTCGCGCAGGGCGCCGTAGCGGTGATCGTCATCGTTCATCCATTGATCGACGGGAGAAGCTTGTTCACTGATGGCTTTTAGGGCGGGGTGAGGATGCAGCAGCGTTAGTGCGGTGGTGAGGCCGTCGTAGGAGACGCCATACATGCCGACTTTGCCGTTATTGTTGGGAACATTTTTGATGAGCCATTCGATGGAGTCGTAAGCGTCGGTGGCTTCGTTGGTGGCTTTTGCATCCTTCAGGTCCACCCAGGAGGAGAGCAGGAAAATGCCTTCGGATTTGAAGCGGCCACGAAGATTTTGAATCACGAAAATGTAGCCGTCCTGCGCGAGTTCTTTGAGAGAGGCGGGCATCTGCTCGGGCGCTTTTTCTGGAACACCGTACGGAGTGCGGCGAAAGAGAATGGGAAGAGGTTTTGTAGCGCCGACGGGAGAGAGGATCACGGTTTGCAGGTGGACGCCGTCGCGTACGGAGATCATCGCTTCCTGAATGTTGAAGATGGGTGCGGAAGGTGGTGCGGGAGCGGTTTGTTGCGCGGAGCAGGGCAGTGTGAGGAAGAAAACGGCAAGAGCGAGATAAGCTGTACGCATCAATTTTCTCCGGCGATTTTATCGAGGTGCAACTTTTTGTTAAGGAACTTCGCGAGAGTATAGCAACAACGGACAGCTTGTGGATGGAAGAGAACGCATTTTTTTACGAACAAGAATCCTAAAAGATTTTTTCCTGGCGGCGGAGATTACCGAAGGTGCCGATGTTAGCGATGTTTAAGGCGATGCGGAATTGATTTTCGGTGCGTACCTGGCCGAGCGCGATGCGGCGATATTCGAACGACAGGCCGCAACAGTTTCCGTTGTAGGTGACTTGCGCGATCTGGTTTTGCAACGCGCTATTCTGGATGTCGTAGCTCACGCCGCCGGTAAAATTCAGGCCTTTGCGATTAAAACTTCCGTAACCGACCAGCGCGCGAATCTGGTTGGAGAGCGGCTGAAGAATCGGATCATCCTGAATGTGAAAGTGGGCCACGGTCACGAAAAATTCGCTGTAAGGTTTTACTTTTACCAGTGTTCCTTCGGCCACGATCTTGTTCAATTGCGGATCGTATTCGACCAACTGTTCGGCATCGTACTTTCCGCCAGGAGTGATTTTGAAATCGCTGACGATTGGTGAAGAGTTGCGCGGCCCTGTGGCAAACGCAAATGGAGTGATGGAATTCAATGGCTGCAAAACGTTACGCTCGCCATCCACAATTGCCCCGCCAAAGGTCGGATCGAAATAATGTTTCTGCACCACACTCCAGGACATAAATTCCAAGGGCTGATCGTCGCCGTTTTTCACATAAAGGCGCTGCGTGAAGCCATACTCGACTTCATTGGTGTTGGAAAGGGTGGCGTCGGAATCGAAGCGGATAAAGCGCTCGAAGTCGTTGATACCGGTGACATAGCGGTAGGTAACTTCCGGCTCGATGGTGTGCTTGTATTTTCGTTTGGACTTCGGGCGGTCGAAATATTTTTCCAGTGTTGGCGGACGAAGCTCGAGAGAAAATTCGCCGTCGTTTCGCGTTAGGGGTTGCGTGCTTAGGTTGCCCGCGGTGTCGAGGGATGCGCCGTAGCGTGTGGTGCGCACCGCGGCAGTAGCGGTGACGTCCAGCCAGGGGCCGAAATGAAGCGGGACAGTCACTTTGGGCGCGATCTCCGAGCGCTGTACGGCAGCAGGCGTCGCTAAATTTTCGTCCTGGCGATGAAGTGCGCCGATGGAAGAATCGAAGCTGAAATAAATTGGCAGGTTGCGCCACGGGGCCTGTTCCACCGAGCCGAATCGCGCTTCCGGCACATTGCGGAGCGAAACGCTGGTTTCCGGGCTGATGGTCAGAAAACTTTTGTCGTTCACGCCCGCGAAATTCAGGCTGAAGCCGCGAAAATTGTTGCTCAGAAAAACTGCGCTGTTCACTTCGGAATTAATCGCGTCTCCATAGGTGTCGGCGAACGCCAGCCGAAACGTGAGCGAAGACAACTGGTTGAAGTCGGCCACGAAGCGCCAGCCCTGCGGCAACACGGACTGCAATTCGAGCCGCTGCTGATGGCCGCCTTGCGATACAAGTACGCCATTCGCGTTAGGCAGGCCGCGGTCAATTACGGCGTAATAGGTATAGCTAAACGATGTATTTTCGGCTGGCCGCAAGCGAATTTCGGCACGCTGGGAGGAGCCGCGTTTGGTATAGTCCTGCACGCCAATGGTTGCGTCGGCCCAGGTAGTGGGCGCCCAATAATACGCGTCGCCGAAAATGTAACCCTTGGTGGAACTGTTGCCGATATCGGGGAGCAGAAATCCGGATTGGCGAATTTTCTGCCCGGCCGGCGCGGTCGCGTACGGCAGCCAGATCAAAGGAACTTTGAACAGGCGGAAATTCGCATTGACCAGCGCGACCGATTTGTTCAAGCGAATCCTGGCGCGCGGCGCGAACATCTGCCACGTTGGGCGCTCTTGATCGCAAATTGTGATCCACGCTTGATGCACCATGAAGACATTGTTTTCGTAGCGTTCGACCTGGCGCGCTTCGAAATATAAGGGATTATCTGATACCAGCACCACGGGGTTCGGCCTGCGCAGAATTTTAATGCTGCCCCGCACGTTCGTGAACGTGCCTACGCCAGTCGTAAAGTTGAAGTGCGCTTCGTCGGCCTCGAGGTGTTCGTTTTCGTAGTCGAATTGCACGTGACCCTGCGCCAGGGAGTCATGCGTGGTGTCGTTGTACTCCAGGTGGTCGGCGCGCAGGCGCATCGCCGCGTACTGCAAATCCACACTTTTATCGGCGATGAAGAGGTCGCCTTTGCGAGTCTGCGGCCCGTCGGAAGAAAGTTCCGCGTACTGGCCTTTTCCGGAAGGCAGCCGCACCTGCTGGGCGTGGCAGGGTACTGCCAACAAAAGCAAAATTGCCGGGCACAGTGCGAACAGATTGCGGCGCAGGGTTATAGACATGCTCTGCAGAGTCGGATGAGTGCGCAACATGCGGTAGAGTAAAAACAGTTCGATAGCTTATCACGCGCTTTAGGTTGCGTGCGGCGCACGGAAACTCCGAGTAGCGACGCGACGCGGCCCGGTTTGTTTGCGTACGGCATGTACGCCACTTCGTTCGGGGCCGGATCCGACCTTATTCGCCCGAAATTCATTTGCTGCATACCAGCGTCCAGCGCGGTATCATTCGCGACTCCGCTCCAGGCCGCGGAAAATATTGTTGGAGGCTTCATGGCGACGAAGTGTATTCGTTTTATTCTGGCGTGCTGCTCGATGATATTTCTCCTGGCGCTTTCAACTCCCGGCCAAAAAGAGCAAAAGAAGAGTAACAAAAGCAAAGAAAAGCCTGCTGCAACAGCGAATACAGATGCTGCCAGCGAACCAGCGTTGACCGACAAATTTAAGGCGCTGGAGTTTCGCGAAATCGGCCCCGCCGTCATGGGTGGCCGGATTGACGATTTCGCAGCCGTAGAAAGCAATCCAAACATGGTTTATGTGGGCGTCGCGTCCGGTGGCGTCTGGAAAACGGCCAACAACGGCACTACTTGGGAATCCGTTTTTGACAAAGAAGGTGTGTCGACGGTCGGAGATATTGCGATTGCGCCTTCTGATCCGTCGGTAATTTGGGTCGGCAGCGGCGAACCGAACAATCGGCAGAGTTCTTCGTGGGGCGACGGAATTTATAAGTCCACTGACTCAGGTAAGACCTGGAAGAATATGGGACTGGCGGAAACCCACCACATCGGACGGGTGGTTATTCATCCAAAAAATCCCAATGTGGTTTACGCAGCGGCGCTTGGCCATCTGTGGGGAGCAAATCCGGAACGCGGTGTGTACAAAACATCCGATGGCGGTAAAACATGGAATCAGGTGCTGAAAATCAGCAACGATACCGGCGTCAGCGACATCGCCATGGATCAAGAAAGTCCTGACACTCTTTACGCAGCGGCGTATACGCGGAGGCGCACTCCGTTTGGCTTTAATGGTGGCGGCACGGAGAGTGGAATTTACAAAACCACCGATGGCGGAGCGAACTGGAAGAAACTCGTTAAAGGTTTGCCGTATGAAAATGGGGGCGAAACCGGACGCATTGGTCTCGATATCTATCGGAAAGATCCCAACATCGTGTACGCACTGGTGCAACATGAGAAAGGCGGCATCTACCGCAGCGAAGACAAAGGCGAAACGTGGAAGAAGATGAGCGACACCGATCCCCGCCCGTCTTATTACAGCCAGGTACGCGTCGATCCGAATAATGATTTGCGGATTTGGGTGCTGGGCGCGGCCATGTTTTTCTCCGAGGATGGCGGAAAGACTTTCAGCACGCGGCGCGTGCAGAAAATTCACGGCGACTTCCACGCGCTATGGATCGATCCTTCCAATTCGAATCACATCATTGCCGGAAGCGATGGCGGCATTCACTGGAGCTACGACAACGGCAAGACCTGGGATTTTCTGAACGACATCGCTATCGGCCAATTTTATGAAATCGGGCTGGACAACGAAAAGCCTTATCACATTTGCGGCGGTTTGCAGGACAACGGGAGTTGGTGCGGCCCAAGCGCAACGCCTGCGCGTGACGGCATCGTCAATGAAGATTGGACGCTGATTCACGGCGGCGACGGATTCTACGCTCAGATCGACAATGTGGAACCCTGGATCATTTACACCGAATCGCAGGATGGCTATCTGGCGCGGCGCAATTTACGCGCTGCGCAGGAACGCTCTATCAAGCCAGAAGCAAAGTTTGGCGAACCGCACTATCGTTTTCAGTGGAATTCGCCGGTGGCCGTTTCGGTTCACGACCACAACACCATTTATTACGGTGGAAATTATTTGTTTAAGTCCACGGATCGTGGAGATTCCTGGACGCGCCTGGGCAACGATTTAACGAGCGGGATTGATCGCAACAAGCTGCAGATCTTCAGCAAGACTCCCGACAAGCAGACTCTCTCGCGGCACGACGGCGTCCAGGAATATCCGACCATCACTACCATCAGTGAATCGCCGGTCACCGCCGACGTATTGTGGGCGGGCAGCGACGACGGCAACGTGCAGGTTACGCGGGACAGCGGAAAGAGCTGGAAGAACGTGGCGCCACAAATTCCTGGCGTCCCGAAGGGCACTTACGTCAGCCGAGTAGTGGCTTCGAAATATGCCGCTGGCTCGGCCTACGTTACCTTCGATGGCCACCGCACGGATGATTATGCGGTGTACATTTTCGTTACATCGGATTACGGCGAAACGTGGCAGGCCATTCGCCACGGTATTCCCGATACCGCCGGATCGGTTCACGTGGTTCGCGAACATCCGCGCAACGCCAATCTGCTTTTTGCCGGCACTGAATTTGGCTTGTGGATCTCTTGGGACCGCGGCACGAACTGGACCGCTTTCAAAAATAATTTTCCTACTGTTCCGGTGGACGATATCGAATTGCAAGCGCGCCAAAACGATCTGGTGCTTGCAACGCACGGGCGGTCCATTTGGATTTTCGACGACCTCACGCCATTGGAAAAAATGGACGCAACAGTTGCGGCAAGCGACCTGACATTTTTTCCGCCGCGTGCTGCGAATGTCTGGCACATCCACAACCGGCGCTGGAGCGCCGGGCAAAAAGCTTTCGCGGCCAAGAATCCACCGGCCGGAGCTGTCATCAACTATTACCTGAAATCAGCGCTGCCTTCTTCGGAGCCAACGCCGAATTCCGCGGAAAAGAAAGAAGCAACGGCCGAATCGCCAAAACCCAAAACGGATGAGCCCGAAGCCAAGCCCACCGGTAAGCTTTCGGAAAAACCCGTCGAAGCGCCGGCTGCGCCGAGCGAGGAAAAAGCTACGGACAAGAAGGAAGAAAAACAGGAAACGAAAAAGGAAGGCAAAGTCAAAATCGTTGTTACTGACAAGGACGGAAAAATTGTTCGCGAACTGGACGGGCCGGGGGCTGCGGGAGTAAACCGCACCAATTGGGATTTGCGCTATAACCCGCCTGCCGAACCTACGCCGGAACAATTGGAAGCAATTGCGGCAGGATACGGTCAGGGCCCGCGCGGGCCGTACGCTGAACCCGGGGAATACACCATCAAGATTACCGCCGGCAGCAAGGAAGCTATGCAGAAAGTTACCGTCGAAGATGATCCGCGGCTGCAATTGAACGCTGAAGATCGCGCCGCGCGGCGTGGCGCGATCGAGCAGCTTTACGCCATGGCAAAGTCCAACGACCGGGACCGCAAAACGATTCTCGGCACTCAGAGCGCCCTGAAAACGGCGCGCGAGAATTGGAAAACCGAAGCCACGAAGCCTAAGGGCACGAAAATGCCGGAGGCCATTGTAAAGAGCGCCGACGAGCTACAGAAAAAAGTCGACCAGGTTGCCCTGAAGTACCAACGCGAGCAGCAGGGCCTGGGCAACGCCGGGCCGCCATTCGAATGGAAGCCCGAGCCTCTTCCCGCCCAGGTACAGGACCTGATGGAAGACCTGGACGACTTTGCCGCCGCGCCAGGCGCCCAGCAAAAAGAAAAGCTGGCCGAACTGACGCCACTGGTTGCCGAAGCTTCCGCGCAAGTGAAAAAGATAGTCGACGAGGATCTGGCGGCACTCAATAAAAAGATGAATGAAGCAGGAATCCCTCATATAGTGCCAGCGCCGCCGGCGCCGCGAGGTAGTGGCGGGAATGATCAAGACGATGACGACGGCGGACGCTGAAATGGTGACCGTGGAAACCATTTAGCACACCGCGCGTCTAACCGCCATCAGAGCGGGTGTGGATAATCACGTTTGGATTCCAATGATGTAACACAGCAGGTCCCTGGCTGCGGCCAGTCTGAACTTTGCCAAAAGCAAAAGTGCTGCGACAACATGTGTGTATCGGTGTATTGCGGGCGAGGGAAGTTTTAAGGAGAAAAGCATGAATGGGACGTATGGTAACCGGCGGTCGCTGGCGTTTTATGTGCTGGTCTTGACTCTTGGCCTTAGCGGCTTGACCGTAACTTCGCGTCTGCGTGCCCAGGAGATTGCGCAGGAAAAGGACAAAAAGGAAGAGAAGAAAGACGAAAAGAAGGACGAGAAAAAAGGGCTGCCACTGAAGTCGGATCGGAAGATCAGCTTCACCACCGACGAAGGCACCTGGCTCTCGCTCGATGTTTCGCCTGACGGCAGGACGATCGCGTTCGAATTGATTGGTGACATCTATACCCTGCCAATCGAAGGCGGCAAGGCCAAGTTGATTGATGGCGGCATGGCGTTTGACAGCCAGCCGAAATTTTCGCCTGACGGGCAGTGGATCGCGTTTCTTTCTGACCGCGAGGGGAGCGAAAACGTTTGGATCATGCATGCCGACGGAAGCGGCGTGAAGCAGGTTTCCAAAGACCCCAACAGCGAATTCGCTTCGCCCAGTTGGGATCCCAGCGGCAAGTACGTCTACGTTTCCAAAACTCACTTCGGCATCGGTCCACGGGAAATCTGGATGTACCACGTGGATGGCGGCAGCGGTGTCCAGATCACCAAAGCAAAGCCGACACCCACTACCAAGCGCGAGGACCGCACCAGCGTCATGGGTGTTGTGGCATCCGCCGACGGAAAATATCTTTATTACGCGGAACGGCGCCGGGATTTTTCGTACAACTCGATGTTTCCGCTGTGGCAGATCAAACGCAAAGATCGCAAGACCGGCGAAGAAGACACGATCATTGAGCAGCCACGCAGCGCCATGCGGCCGCTTCTTACGCCGGACGGAAAATTTCTCCTTTATGTAACCCGGCACGAAACGGAAAGCGGATTGCGACTTCGCAATCTGCAAACAGGCGAAGATCACTGGGTTCGGTATCCCGTTACGCGCGATGACCAGGAAGCAATTTTTTCCCGCGACCTCTTTCCTGGGTACGCGTTTCTGCCCGGAGGCAAAGAAATTGTTTACAACCAGGACGGAAAAATCCGCCGGCTTAATCTAGAATCCGGCGCCGAATCGGTGATTCCGTTTAGCGCCGAAGTTTCACAGGATCTCGGGCCCAAGCTCGATTTTCCGCAAAAGGTAGAGCAAGGCCCGGTGAAGGTTCGCCTGATTCACGATCCGGCAGAATCTCCCGACGGTAAGAAGCTGGTCTTTTCCGCGATGACCCACCTATATACGCTCGATTTGCCGGGCGGAAAGCCGCAGCGGCTCACCAGCAGCAAGTCGACGGAATTTCAGCCTGCATGGTCACCCGATGGGAAATGGATTACCTATGTCTCGTGGTCCAGCGAGGGCGGACAGCTCTGGAAGATTTCCGCTGATGGCGGCAGTCCGCTGCAACTTTCCAAGTCGCTCGCCGTTTACAGCAACCCGGCATTTTCGCCTGATGGGACAAAAATAGTTCTACTGCGTGGCAACGCCTACGACCGTGAAAACAGCGCATTCGATGGCGGACAGACCGGCAATGCTGATCTGGTCTGGATTTCCGCGGATGGCGGCGAACCGAATCTGATTCTTCCGGCGCGCGGCGCGGGTGGCCCGCATTTCACGAACGAGAAAGACCGCATTTACGTTTACACTCCCGGCGGACTCGTTTCCTTGCGCTACGACGGGACGGATCGCCGCACGCACCTGCAAGTGAAAGGACAAGGGCTCTATTTCTTTGAAGAGCCGATTCCTGCGGACGATTTGATCCCCAGCCCGGATGGCCAGTGGGTTCTGGCGCACGTCCAGAATCAGCTTTACGTGATGGCCATGCCGCCTGTGGGCGGAGAGGCTCCCACAGTGATGGTGAGCGGCCCGTCTGTTCCATTGAAGAAAGTTACGGACATCGGCGCGGATTATTTTGGCTGGGCCGATAACGGCAAGACTGTCGCGTGGGCCGTCGGCGCAAGCTATTTCCGCCAGCCATTCAGCTCGATCTCCTTCGAACCCCCCAAGGATGAGAAAAAAGACGGTGAAAAGAAAGACGGCGACGCCAAGGACGCGGACAAAGATAAAGATAAGAAAGATTCCACGGACGCAAAAAAAGAGGACAAGAAAGACGAGAAGAAAGACGAGAAAAAACCGCAGAAATTCAAGGAGCAGGAAAAGGACGTTTTGGAAATCGCCATCGACATCGAAGTTCCACGCAAAACTCCCAAGGGTACGATTGTGCTACGCGGCGCAACTGTCGTCACCATGAAGGGCGACGAAGTGTTGAAGGATGCCGACGTAGTCATCGAGAACAACCGCATCACGCGCGTAGGCGCAAGGGGCAGCGTTCCCTCTGGCGCTAAAGTATTCGACGTCAAAGGCAAAACCATCACGCCCGGCTTTGTCGACACCCACGCGCACTGGTTTGAAATCCGCCGCGGCATTCTAGACACGCAGAACTGGGCGTTCCTCGCGAATCTCGCTTACGGAGTCACCGCCGGCCTCGATGTGCAAACCGGAACCAACGATATGTTTGCGTACCAGGATCTGGTGGACACTGGAGACATTCTTGGCCAGCGCGCATTTTCTACCGGGCCTGGAGTTTTCTCCGACAATAATTTTCAATCCGAGGAAGAAGTCAAAGGTGTGCTCACCAAATACCGCAAATATTACGGCACGCACAACATCAAGAGCTACCTGGTGGGTAACCGCAAGCAGCGCCAGTACATGGTGCAGGCTTCGAAAGAGCTGGAAATGATGCCGACCACGGAAGGCGCGCTGGATCTGAAACTCGACCTTACGCACGTCATTGACGGTTTCCACGGAAACGAGCACACACTGCCTATTACACCTCTATTTAAAGATGTTCTACAGATGTTCGCGCAGTCGGGCATTGCGGAAACTCCTACCCTAATCGTGAATTACGGGGGGCCATTCGGGGAGGATTACTGGTACGAATACAGCGAGGTGCATGACAACGCGAAACTGAACCGCTTTACGCCGCATAGAATTATTGACGAAAAAACCAAGCGCCGGCCGAGTTGGTTCCGCAAAGACGAATACGAATTTCCCAAACTTGCGGCGCAGGTAACGAAACTGGAACGCGCCGGAGGGCTGGTCGGCGTTGGCAGTCACGGACAGTTGCAGGGCCTCGGCTACCACTGGGAAATGTGGATGCTGGCCAGCGGCGGCATGATGCCTCTGGAAGTGTTGAAGTGCGCGACCGTTAACGGATCGAAAATTGTTGGCCGGCCGGATGATCTTGGCAGCATCGAACCGGGGAAACTCGCTGACCTGGTGATTTTCGACAAGAATCCGCTCGACGATATTCACAACACCAATACCATTCACTGGGTAGTGAAAAACGGCGAAGTCTTCGAGGGCGATACGCTCAACCAGGTGTGGCCGGAACAGAAAAAACTGGAGCCGTTGTGGTTCTGGAATAACTACGATGTGCCGAAGAGCGGCGCGCCACTGAATTACGGTAAGACCGTCACGCCCTGACGAAGAGATCAGAGACCAGAGACCAGAGACCAGAGACCAGAGACCAGAGACCAGAGACCAGAGACCAGAGACTGCTGGCTAGCGGGCGGTGGATAGAGAGTAGTGAGTTTAGGTGCCAGCTTAGTGTTTCTGACTCACTACTCGCTACCCACTATTTTCTGTTTTGCGGCGGCCTTGGCTTCGGATTCCTGGTACCAGGCGAAGGTGCGGCGCAGGCCTTCAGGGAAATCTATTGTGGGATCGTATTTCAGGGCTTCGCGGGCCAACGTGATGTCAGCTTGCGAGTCGCGAATATCACCGTCGCGAGGCGGGTCGTATTTCGCCTGCAGTTCGCTGGCGTTGATTTCGCGCAAAAGTTGCAATGTCTGGTTCAGAGAAATACGCGCCCCGGTGCCGATATTGATCACTTTTCCGCTGGCGGCGGGAGCTTCGCAGGCGAGCAAATTTGCTTGCACCACATTGTCAATGTAGGTGAAATCGCGCGTTTGCTGGCCATCGCCGAAAACAACCGGGTCGGTTTTTTCCAGGAAGGCAGTACAGAATTTCGCGAGCACGCCGGAATAGGGCGACGTAGGATCCTGGCGCGGGCCAAAAACATTGAAGTAGCGCAGGCAGACGTTTTGCAGTCCGTAAACTTTTCCAAAAACCTGCGCGTAAAGTTCGCCAACGTATTTGGTAATGCCGTAAGGGGAAATCGGTTGCGGCTGCATGGTTTCAACTTTCGGCAGCGTGGGCGTTTCACCGTAAGCGGAAGAAGAAGCCGCAAGCACCACACGTTTTACTTTGGCGTCACGCGCAGCAACCAGGACATTCAGAGTGCCTTCGATGTTTATTCTGTTGGTTTCAAGAGGATCTTTTATCGAGCGGGGAACGGACGTGCGCGCTGCGAGGTGCAGCACGTAATCGGCTTCGTGCATGGCGCGACGAACCGCTTCCAGGTCATTGATGTTGCCCTTGATGAACGAAATTTTGTTGCGGACTTCGGCGAGATTGTCTTCCTTGCCGGCCGAGAGATCGTCCAGGACGACGACGCTTTCGCCGCGGCGAACCAATTCATCGACGGTGTTGGAGCCGATAAATCCCGCGCCACCGGTAACGAGGTATCGCATTCGAACCGTCCTTTGTTAACTCAGGGTTTGCAAAGCAAACCCTGAAACCCTGAAACCCGCGTTGCGTCGTTCGCGATCCTCCCGAGCCAGTTGGTCGGGTGAACATGCAGAGAGCTTCCCCAAGACGCACGAAAATGCTTCTGTTAATCTGAAACAGCGCGGTTCGGAAAAGTGGCTCGCGTGACACTGTATTTTACGACGAAAGCCGATCTCTCAGGATTCCGAATAAAGGGGCACGTCGCAGGAAGGTTATGAGCCGTCGAATTGTTTCCGTGCTTGCCGTGATTCTTGCCGTCGTGTGCGCCGCGGCGGCATTTGTGTGGCTGCATGCCGGCGGGCAGAGCAAGACGGTAGTGCAGTTTACTCCCGATCCTCCGGCGTCGAGTTCAAATAGCGCGAATGAAAAGGCACCGACGGCGGCTACCGCGAACGGACCGGCAACTTCCAGCGCGCCAAAGCCGGCATTGACTGCCGCGCCGGCCACGGCATTCACGCCAGTGTCCGGAGAAGTGCTGGAGTTTACCGGCAGCGTGGCAAAAGTCAGCAACGTGGCGAGCCTGCGGTTGGTGGTCAATGGACACAAAGAAGTGGCTGGCAAAGATGCATGGCACTTGCAGGCGTTTGCGCACACGCAGAATCCGTTGCGTATGGTGTTTGAGCTGGACGACCAGTTCGATTCCTATAGCGCGCCGGGAGATTTTGCCAGCGTGCAATATGAAATGCGCCTGAACGAACGCGGACAGAAAGTGCAATCGGTTCAAAGGATGACGCCGACGGGCCGCGAGCCAGCGCCTGCCGGAGCGTCCGAGGCTCGCGTATTACCGGGAACGCGCGATCCGCTGGGAATGATGCAGTATCTGCGATCAGTGGATTGGACCAAGACTCCTGTGGTGCATGGCCCGGTGTACGACGGCCACAAACTTTATGAAGTGCGCGCGCAGAAGATTGGTTCTGCGGAAGTGGAAGTGCCGGCAGGAAAGTTTTCCACTGCAACGGTGGACATCAAAGTTTTCGACGATGGCGCGGAAATGAAAGACGCGCATTTTACGGTTTATCTGGCAAGGGATGCCGCACGGACGCCAGTGCTGTTGGAAGCGGTGCTGCCATTTGCCGCCGCGCGAGTGGAGTTGACGAAGAGGCAGTGACTCGTGAGGCGAACGGCTCCTTGCACGGGGCTACTACTACAGTTTGGCGTATTCAGCTTTGGCTTCTTTGAGGACGGGGATGTCTGGGTCGGCGTCCTTCCAAAGGGCAAGGAAGTCCTGATAGGTAGTTCGAGCTTTTCCGGTATCGCCTTTGGATACCAAGGCGCGGGCGAGTTGCAATTGCGCCATTGGAATCAATTCGCTTGTCGCGTCCCTCCCTCGAAAATCCAGAATCTTCTGAAACTCCGCCACGGCCTTATCCGGCTCCTTCAACAGCAGATGCGTTTCCCCGCGCGTATAGAGGATCCAATAGGGGGCGTTGGGCGGCGTCGTTGCGCGTTCGTATCGCCGAGCGGGTTCCAGTATAGCTACGGCCGCTGAGCCGTCACCCTTTTGCAGACTACTCAGCGCGTCGATCAGAGGCACGAATATGCCTTGAACCACCGAGTCCTGCGGACGCGCTTTCGCTTCGGCCTCTATCAACTTTTTTGCTGTCCCATCCCCGCACTGGGCCAGGGCGAGCGCGGCAAACCGGCGGTTTTCTCCGTCTGGAATTCTGGCCAGGGACGCTGCGGTTTGTGTTTTTGCACTGCTGCAGTCTCCGTATGCAGCCACGCGCTTCCCTGCCTGGGCCGTGATCACGGCTGCGAACTCCTTCATGGCGTTGCGCAGCGCCGACGCTTCCGCTTCGTGCAGCGAATTTTGCGCGAGGCTTATCTTCCCCAAGGCCATTTCGGCTGCTGCCTTCTTTTCCAGCAGAAATGCTTCCCGCTCGGTTCCCTTACCTTGGGACAATTCCTTGTCCATAGCCGCCTGGTCCCTCTTTAGAAATGCCAGCTCGAATAGCAGGACGTGTAAGGGCCCGCTGTCAGCCTTCTTGGAGATAGCCTCTTGTGCTACGGCCCGCGCTTCTTCGAAACGGTTTAAGCTCTTGTAGGAAATTGCGATGCGTTGATACGCGAAGGTATCCGTGTCGCTTAACTGCAGGGCTTCTTTCCCGGCCGCCAGCGCCTTTTCGAATTCACCGGTCACGAAATAATCCAGCGCCAAGTTATCCAACGGAATGGAGTCACGCGGATAGACGCGTCTCCAGGCTTCATAAGTTGCAATCTCTTGATCGATTTCGCCAGATACTTCGCCGTAGTAGTGGGCCTGAATGTAGAAACGCTCCGGCTCGGTAGCGCGCTCCTTCAGGGCAAACGCCCTTTTCAGATTCTCTTCCGCTGCTTTGCTTTCTGAGTTGTTGCTGTTTGCCACGCCCAGAGTTGCATAGGCGAGAGCAAAGTTTGGATCGAGCTCGGTAGCGCGCGTTAAATGCGGAATAGCCGCCACATCGTTTTGCAACAAATGAGCTGTTTCGCCCGCAGTGTACTCCTTGAGCGCATCGAGCGATGAAGTGGTCGCCTGCTCCAGGGGCTTGGCAAATTGCTGGATCGAAGCCAGGGATTCACCGAGCTTCTGCCGAAGCTGCGATGCGCCCTGGTCGAGGGCTTTCAGCACCTGCTCTTTGCTTTCGGCTTCGACTTGCTCGCTGGCCAGCGTGTCGCCGGTCTGCGCGTTGATAGCACCGAGCGTGATCACGTAATGCGAACCCAAATTCGCAATGGAACCGGTCAACATGGCTTTTACGCCTACGCGCTGACAGATTTCGCGGCCCACGTCGCCGGTGATGCGCTCGTCAGATGGCTTGCCCATATACTTCAGCGCACCCTGAATTCGCGATTGTGGAAAAACGTTCAAATACGGAGACTGTTCGAGCTGCACGGCCAGTGCTTGCTTGAGAGTGCCATCAAAGACCGAATCGCCAGTGGTGTTCACAAACTCAGTGAGAAGAATCGAATCCTTTTCTGTGAGAGCGCTGGTGCGCCGGGTAAACACGAGTCCAATCGCTACCGCAACGACCACAAGACCTGCAATTCCCATCCAAAGCCAGTTCTTCGAGCGAGCAGGAGAGGTGACTGTTGTAGACGATGCCGCGCTTACACTGGAGGCACTGGCGACGGGACCGGCGGCGCCCGAGGAGGCTGACATCGACGCGGGCTGGTTGGCGCTTGCCGAAATGGACGACGAAGCGCTGACCGGGGAACTGACAGAGCCGCTGGCCGGTAGAATCAGACCAGTGCCTGAACCTGTGCCTGCTTCGGAAGCAACCGCGACTGCGCCGGAACTGCGCGCGGAGTCAAGTTCGCGCTTAAGGCGCTTTAGATCGCTACGCAAATCGGCGGCGGACTGATAGCGGAGCTCGCGGTCTTTCTCAAGGGCTTTGCGGATGATGCGTTCGAGTTCGGGCGGAAGATCGGGGTTGAGGCGAACCGGCGGGACGGGAAGGCGGTTCATGATGGATTCGAAAATCACCGCGGAACTTTCGCCACGAAAGGGCAGCTGTCCGGTGGCCATTTCATAGAGCACGACACCGAAAGAGAAAAGGTCGCTGCGCGTATCGAGCTCTTTCGCGCGCACTTGTTCAGGCGACATGTAGGCGACAGTCCCGATGGTGCTGCCAGGGCTAGTGAGATGCTCGGGATCGACGACCTGCGTCGCTATGGTTTCAATGGAGGAGGCGGAGGTGCTCTCGACGAAACGAAGTTTGGCCAGACCAAAATCAAGAATTTTGCCATGGCCGCGTTTGGTGACAAAAATGTTCGCGGGTTTGATGTCGCGATGGACGATACCTTGTGAATGAGCCGCATCGAGGCCATCGGCGACTTCGATGCCGATGTCCAGGAACACTTCCATGTCCAGCGGCCGGCCCATGATGGCGTGCTTGAGGGTCCTGCCGTCGAGGAATTCCATGGCGATGAAGGCTTTGCCGGCTTCGTCCCCGATGTCATAAATAGTGCAGATGTTGGGGTGGTTTAAGGCCGAGGCCGCTTGAGCCTCGCGCTGGAAACGAGCGAGAACCTGAGGATCGCGGGCGACGTCGTCGGGAAGGAATTTGAGTGCGACAAAACGATGCAGGCGGGTATCTTCGGCTTTGTAGACTACGCCCATGCCGCCGCCGCCGAGTCTTTCGAGGACGCGATAATGAGAGAAGGATTGTCCCACGAGGGAAGGCGTGTCGGTCATGTTGGCGATATCTTAGCAGGCTCAAGAAAAACGCCATAGAGTGTCATTTTCAGCGATACGCGCGGGCGACGGGCCGTTAAAAACTAGTGACGAGGACGGGCCGCCCTCCGGCACACGCCTAACAGCGGACGATTCGGTCGCGGTATCCTGACTGCAAGAAATTTTGGCAGGGTCGTTCTAACGGGGATGCCGAAGGAGGTATCCCATGAGGAACGCAATCGTTGCGCTGGTTTTGAAGTTTCGCGCCCTGTCTAAGATGCAACGTGGTTTGCTGCTGGTGGTTGCCGCGGTTCTGTGCTTTTTGTTGTTAGGGCAAGCGGGAGGCCCGCAC